>WOYI011105688.1_pt1 | contig 33649 bp, 53 predicted proteins | sample 6423411 | NCBI WGS metagenome assembly WOYI01 (sample SAMN13441803, study PRJNA592873) | oil field metagenome | biome: oil field; feature: oil-well bore; material: oil-contaminated soil; isolation source: oil-contaminated soil from oil-well borehole | place: Germany: Wietze | collected 2016-10-18 ...
TATAGCAAATACAGCACGCTATCTCCGTCTCTGTTGACCAGCTCAATCTGGGAAGCTGACACTCCTACGCGGATTGTCTGGATAACCATGCTGGCGGCGATGGACGAGGATGGATTCTGCGCATTCGCCTGCATAGCCAACCTCGCAAACCGCGCGCGAGTCAGCCCTGAGGCGGCTCAGCATGCCGTGGACCTGCTATCATCCCCCGACCCAAACTCATCCGACCCCGATAACGAGGGGCGGCGGATCGAACGAGTGCAGGGCGGCTGGATAGTCCTCAACGCTCGGAAGTACAGCGAACGCGCCAGAATTGAACGGCGGCGAGAACAGTCTCGCGAGCGTGCCCGGCGGTTTCGAGAGCGGAAGCGGAACGAGCAATCCAGTCAGGAGGCAGGCAATGTCATGGATTAAGAGCTACGACACGCTCCGGCAGCATCCCAAAACGCTTAGGCTGGCTCGGCTGCTAGGCGTGAATGTGCGAGAGACCATCGGGCTACTGCATTGCCTCTGGTGGTGGTGCATGGACTATGCACCCGACGGCGACCTATCGCGTTATGATCCGGATGAGATCGCCGCCGCGGTAGACTGGCCGAACGGCGAGCAGTTAGTCGGGGCGCTGCAGAGCTCCGGATTCCTCGACTGCATGCAACTCCATGACTGGTGCGACTACGGTGGTAAGCTCTACAGCACGCGGTCCGCCGACTCTGAACGAGTCCGCCAGCACCGCGCCGGTAAGGAGGATACACCCGACGAAACAACGGAGAGCGAGGACGTCCGCCGTACGTCCGCCGGACATAATGCGGACGTACGGCGGACGTACGGCGTACGTAATGCGGACGTACGTCGTACGTCCGCTCCTAGAGAAGATAAGATAAGAGAAGATAAGAATACAGAAGAGGAGAGTACTCCGGAGAGTATGTCGGCGTCGCAGAAACAACCGGAGTCAGACCCGCCTGACATACCGGACATCCCGGAGCAGTCAGACCCCTCAGACCCGTCTGAGCCTTCAGAGCCTCCTGACCCTCAGGACCCGCCAGAGCACCTACGTCCGCCGGGTAACTCCGACGTGCAGGCGGCATTCGAGGCGTATCGCACTGCGATACAACCACGCGCACGCCTTCTGCCAGCAGCGCGCGACAAAATCAAACGGCGGCTCGCAACCTACTCCCTCGCCGAGCTAGAACAGGCGGTGGCGCATTTCGCCGCGGACGCCTGGCAGATGGAGCACAACGCACACCGCGGCGCCGCCTGGTTTTTTCATTCCGACGAGCGCATCGAGCAGTTTATCAATCTCGTGCCGAGAGCCAGCACAGGGAAGGACACCGGCAATGGACGACATCCGAATCAATCCGAGCCTGCTGAGAGCGCTGGAGAACCTGCATTCTCAGCCCTCAGCCGACGCCTCGACTGAGGAAACCGCTGAGGAGCGCGAGGCGCGCCTGCGCCAGGAGGAGCGGCGCAGGCTCCGCGAAGCGGGAGTGCCTGAGAGATTTATATCCGCGACTCTGGACGGCGAACAGCCGCACCCGCGCGTAGCTCAGGCGCTCGCTCAGGCGCACCCTATGGACAGCTACTACCTGCACGGGCCATGCGGCACCGGCAAAACATGGCTCGCAGTGGCTTACCTGCGCCACTGGTGCGCTGGGAATCGCGGCCGTGTCAGGTTCGTGACCGCGCCGCGGCTCTTCGCGCAACTCCGCGCATCGTACGACGGGGATGAGCGCGAGCTCGAAATCCTCGACCGATACGCGCGAGCTGGCCTGCTCGTGCTGGACGATCTCGGCAGTGAGAGCATCAGAAGCGCTGACTGGACGTCAGACCGGCTCTATCTGATCCTAGGTGAGCGACACGACGAGTGCCGACCCACCGTGATAACGAGCAACTGCGACCTGTCTGCAATCGCGGAGCGGCTCGGGGAGCGCATCGCATGGCGCATAGCCGAGTCCTGCGGGGGAACCGGCATCATCGAGGTCGGCGGGCGGAACCTGAGGGCTCCGAAATGAGCGATACGGAGAGAGCATGCGTGATCTGCGGCGCGGAGCTGCCGCGATATCCTGCTAGTCGCAAAACCTGCTCGGCGGACTGCCGGGCGCGCCTGAACTATATGCGCTGGCGCGCCAACCGCCACGCGGCGGCGGAGCGTAAGCGCGAGGCGCGTCTCGCGCAGGGCGGGCGCCTGTGCGTCGAGTGCGGGAAGCCGCTGCCGCCCGACGCCAATGTGCAGGCAAAAATCTGCTCGGATGCCTGCCGCAGGCAACGCACCCTGCGGCTAACTCATGAGCGGGGAGAGCGACAGGCCGAGCGTGCGCGCGCTGAACGTGCGGAGCGCGCGCTGCGAACCGTGCGAGTCAAAATCACCGACCTGCGGACGGGGGAGGTGCGCTGGGAGGATAGGCCGCTGATTCCGTATAATGCTAGTCCGGGGCAGGAGTACGCGAAGCGGCGCGAGCGATTACTCGAACAGGAGCGGCGCAACGCCGCCGCTATCAACGCCGTTTTGGGACCAGGAGAGGAATGAGATGGACGAAAGAGAGACAATCTACCCTATCCGTCAGCTAGTCAGGAAGTGCCGACGGCCACTGCGAAAACGGTGGAGTCAGGCAGAACAGAACGGATATCTGCAACTAGATGCGAACCTGAAAGGGTGGCGTAAACTCGCCGACCTCTGGTTCCAGATGTGCTACACCTGTAATTATCCGTGCGTATGTTGGGAGCCGGGATACTCCGACTTCGAGTCTGTGACAATGAGCCTGGCGAAAACGAGCTACAGGTTTAGCCGCGGAGACCTGGAATACATAGCGCGGAGCCTCCAGAATGTGGGTGTTACGGTGCTAGACCGCGTGCCAGAACCTCAAACAGGGCTGCTCGGACACGCTTGCGTGAGCGATTTGCACGTGGACATTAATGTTGGCCCGCAATACCATATTGCGCCGCTCATGGCGATCTGGCTGCTGCACCTGGCGCTGGACGCCGCGGAACGCCAGACAGGAACCAGACCAACGCTGCAATCACTAGAGGCAGAGGCACTAGATGCGCAACACTAAGCGGCAGTCCGGCAAACTACCCGGTCTCTCCGAGCGCCAGTTTCAGCAGCAGGTCATCTCGGCCGCGGAGGCGCTAGGCTGGCTCTGCTATCACACGCACGACAGCCGGCGCTCGCAGCCGGGTTTCCCGGACCTGATCCTCGTGCGCGGCAGCCGGATGATTGCGATCGAGCTAAAGGTCGGACGTAGGAAACCCACGCCGGCGCAGATAGTCTGGCTGGAGGCGCTCCGCGGCATTGAACGCGTGGATGCGCTCTGGGCGCGACCAGAGGATTGGGATATGCTCATTGGGCTGCTGAAACGGTAGTTGAGATGCAGGATAACACGTTGCGCGAACGGTATAGGCAGGAGATCGAGGGTAGCGCAATCCGTGCTGTTGTCGGGCGGTTCGGGCGCCACCGGGAGATAGATGATCTCATCGCCATTGCGCGAGAGGCGGTGTACGCCGAACTCCTGGACTCCCGCGCTGCCAACCCGCATGACCTGATGCGCTATGCAATCCGCCGCGCCATGTGCGATTGCAAAGACTACGTGCGTACGGCCTCGCGACAGGACCCAGCACGCCGTCCGCTCATCAGACCGCAGGCCAGGGAACCAATGGCGCATGTGAGCATCCGGCTGCCGGCGCGAACGCTCTCACGCATTCTATCCCTCTACCCGGCAGGCTCCCTGTCGGAGTCCCTCCGCCGAGCGCTTGAGGCGGCTGGTGAGTGACGACCTGCAGCGATCTCTGCTGACTGCGCAAATCAACGCGCATTTCCGGCGCGCCATCGAGGCGCACACACAGGCGATTGAGCCGCCGAGCAACTACGCCTCGACGCTCGCGACGCTGACACACTCGGCCTCGCGCGGAGCTCTGGACTCGTCTGCTGCACAGGAGTGGTATGTAATGCTTATGCGCGATATGCCGCATCCCGTCTGGCGTCCAGAGTCCCGCGAGTTTATCAACTGGCTGTTATTCTACGTCAGCGGACTTCGGCGCCGGCACTGGTCTGGCTGGAGCAATGACGATCTGCAGCGGCTGCTGAGGCTGCTATGCGAAGCGTAGACGTACTGGCAGCGAGTACATGTGGTGGTGCGGGGTTTCTCTTCATTCCCCCCGCGCCACCTCTCACCCTCCTGCTCTCTCGCATACCGGGGGGGAGCGGTACGGAAGCCGCTCCCCCTCGGATGTGGAGAGAGGGGGGAATTATGGATTGCCTCCGGTCCTCCGGTGTGCTATAATGACCGCGGCGAGAAGCCTGCGGAGCCCGATGTTATAGCCCCCTCCGCTTCTCCGGTGTGCTACAATGCTATGTCCCCACGGCGGACAGGCAGACAACACAACAACACAGGTACGCGGGGCGGGGGCTTCCTCCTTTCGACCCGCCCCGCGGCACTCAATGGCAAACACAAACCGCGCACTGAACGGGGACTCCGCAGATATGCTGGAACTGACTAATGGCTGGGCGACCGACTAAGTACAACGAGGAGCGCGCAGACACCATCTGCAAATACATCGCTGCAGGCGGTAACCGCGAGGATGCCGCGCAGGCGGCTGGGGTGGGGAAGGTCACATTTTACGCGTGGTGTAAGCGCCACCCAGATTTTAGGAACCGGGTCATGGAAGCGGAGGCCAGTTCGGTTATCGTAACCGAGCGGGCGGCGCAGAAAAAGGACCCTGTCCGCTGGCTGCAGGCCAAGAGACCGCTCCTATGGGGCAACCTCGGCAAACAGGCCGCAGACGACCTGCTCGAGAAGAGCCTGACCGCCGTCAATACACTACTCGCACGAATTGACACAGCACCTCCTAACTCCGAAACAGCAGACGATCTGGACACAGATCCGCGATGAGCCAGCGCGATGGAACGTGCTCACTGGCGCGGTATCGAGCGGTAAGACCTATCTGACCTACATCCTGACTGCGCGGCGGATGCTGGAGCAGCCGAGCGGAAACAGCCTACTCGTCGGCAAAACCTTCCGGAGCTACTGCCGCAACGTGCTCGACCCGATGCGCGATATGTGGGGCGGCGAGCTCGTCGAGATGCCGCGTGGCGATGGAACCGTGAAGTTGTTCGGGCGCCGCTGCTACATCGTTGGCGCCAACGACGAGCGGGCGGTGCAGAAGATACAGGGGCTGGGCCTGGTCTACTGCCAGGGTGACGAGTTCGCTACCTGGCCGGAGGCGTTCTTCTCGATGTTGAAGTCCCGGCTGCGGCAGCCGGGCGCGACCTGCGACCTAACCTGCAACCCCGAGGGACCGTTTCACTGGGCGAAGGCGTTCATCGACTCGGGCGCGGCGCGCTGCTGGCACTTCACACTCGATGATAATCCGTATAACGACGCGGCCTACGTAGAGGCAATCCGGGCTGAGTACGCAGGCGTTTGGTATAGGCGCTATATACTCGGCGAGTGGGTGGCCGCGGAGGGTGCGGTCTACGACATGTTCGATGCCGAGCGGCATGTGACGGATGACGCGCCGCCGCCGGTTAGAGAGTGGGTCGGCATTGACTATGGCACGACTAACCCGACGGTGTTTTTGCATCTCGCGCAGGCATCCGACGGCACTCTGTATGTGCTGGACGAGTGGCGGCACGACCCGCAGACTAAGGGCGGCCGGCAGATGACGGACGCGCAGTTCTCCGATGCGCTCCGGGCGTGGCTCGTGGGCAAAGCGCCGCGCTTCATTTTTGTGGACCCGAGCGCGGCATCATTCCGACTGCAGGCATACCGCGATGGAATCCCGCACCTGGCGGCGGCTGACAACGCCGTGCTGGACGGCATCCGCAACGTCGCCAGCCTACTCGCGACGGGGAGGCTGATCATACACAAACGCTGCGATGCGCTTATCCGCGAGATGTCTGGCTATGTTTGGGACTCGCGGGCGCAGGAGCGCGGCGAAGACTCGCCGATGAAATCGGCAGATCATGGGCCCGACGCACTGCGCTATGCAGTGCGCGGCGCTAGGAGTTATTGGAGCAGACATGGAACTGACCGCTGACGAGCAGATGGTGTTGCGCGCTATCGTGGCGCGGGAGTTAGAGGCGGCTAAGGCCGCAGACGCGCTGGCGGCGGCGGAGGCTGCGCTGGCCGATGCGCAGGCGGCGCGGCAGGCCGAGGTGATGGAGGCCGAGATGGCAGCGCAGAAGATAGTCGCGGAGATCAATCGCCGCCACGCTCCGGTGATTGGCGACGCATTGCGGGCGGTCGCTGAGGCGCGGTCGGCGTCAGACGCCGCGCGCGCGCCGGTCAAACCTGGTGAGGCAAAACCGTGACCATCTGGTACGCACAGATGGCGTCGCAACCCATAACCGCTGCGAACCAGTGGAACGCCGCGCCAGACGGCTCCGGAGCGTGGTTGGCATGGGGCAATCTCGCCCCCGACGATGTGCTCTGCGCCAACGGCAAAACCAATGTTTATGTCACAACCAGCTTCACCTGCCAACGGATAACCACTGCCGGTGGCGCGAATGGCGGCCAGTTCCTGGTGCAAAATGGCGTCTGGACATACACGTTATCCTGCTATGTGGTTGCAGGGACATCTGTATGCCTGCGGATAGACAACACCGGCGGCACCATCACAGTCATCGGCAACGCGACCGGCGGGAGCGGTAACTCCTGCCACGGAATATGGAAATACTCGGGTGCTGGCGCGGTGCTGCTGTATGGCAACGCGGTTGGCGGGACCGGGAACAGCGCAATGGGGGTGCAGTCGGCCAATGATGGCGCAGTCACCATCTTCGGCAACGCGGTCGGCGGGACTAACTGGGCGGCGTATGGCGCTACGGGCAACGGTCTCAACGCGATGGTCACGGTGGTCGGCAACGTCATCAATTCTGCACAGGCACCGGGTGTCGCCGGGCTATATCGCTGGCAGCCAGCGTCCCCGGCGCACTATTTCCAGATCGCTGTTGATGAAACAACCAATCGGCGCTATACGGTTGCGCCGAGCCGGGGTGATGTGAGAGACGGCGTGGAATACGGATACGATGGCGAGACTCTGGCCGACGGCACGCTCGTTATCCCGTCCGCCGTGGACGTCCGGAGCGGGGTCGCATACGGCGCCGACGGCACGGAGTTGACCGGTACTTTGCTGCCTGGCGGAGTGCCGCTAATAGGGCCGGGAGGATTGGTGGGGTAGTGGTTTATATCGGCGACTTCAAAGCTGACACGGACACGGTTTACTTCCAGTTTAACACGAGGAAGTCAACCGGCGAACCGGTTGAATTGCTCAACGGAGTGTTCGACGTATTTAGAGACGGTGAGACCACGCCGATTACGATGTATTCTGTTCCGATGCATACTGAGATCAGTACGGGTCAGTATGCGGTCGAGGTCTATTTCTCGCCTATTGACCCTGCGGCAATGCCGGCAGGCGCTGACTATTCGGTAGTCCTCACGCGAGGCACCGTGGACGGCATTGACGTTTCAGGCACGGTGCTGGCGCAGTTCAGCATCGAGAACCGATACACAGCGACCGATGGCACGACCGCCGCGCAACTAGCGGCTATACGCGCCAAAACCGATCTCATCGGCACCGGCACGCTGACCGTAGTCTCACCTGTGACGGCGGCTGGCGAAATCAATATCATTCAGGGCGACACATACTCAGCGTCGGAGGTGTCCTGGACAGACACCGGCGCCACCTGGCCCGCCGACCTCGACACCGCGGACAGCATAATCTGCTGCATCGCGGACGAGGCCGAGCTGGCCTGCACTTACGCGGCGGGCACCATCACGCTCGACGCGCTGTCATGTATCGAGACGGCCTCAATCGCCGCAGGCCGCTACCCGTACTGGCTGGAGGCGCAGTGGCACGGCGACCCTGACACAATCAAAACCCTCGCCAGAGGCACGTTCACGGTGACGCATGAGCGGCCGGAGGTGACAGCGTAGTGCAGCTCCCGACTGACCCGAAAACCACCTGGCCGCCCGCGGCGCACAAATTGGCATACACAGATTACACGCTTCGCGCCGCCTGGTATGGCGGCGACATGGAGGCGCTCGCGAACCTCTATGCGGCGCATCTGAGCAACCCGTTCGACCGGCGCTCGGCGTTCTGGGCGGAGCAGACCCGCGGCGAGCGGCGCACTCTGGTGCATGTGCCAATCGCAGGGGACCTCGCGGCGGTGTCGGCAAACCTGCTGTTTGGGGAGCAACCGGCTATTACATGCGAGGACGCCGCGGCTCAGGAGCGGCTCGACGCCATACTCGCGGAGTCGCAGGCGTATAACACACTGGTCGAGGCGGCGGATGCGGCGAGCGGGCTAGGCGGCGTGTATCTAAAGGTCAACTGGGACGCGTCCGTAGCGCCATACCCGATCCTGTCGATAGCGCAGGCGGATGCGGCGCTGCCGGAGTTTCGGCATGGGATACTCGTGGGCTGCACATTCTGGCGCGTGTTGCGGGACGACGGACAGACGGTATGGCGCCTGCTAGAGCATCACGAGCACGGGAGCATCGAGACGGCGCTCTATCGCGGAAGCCCGGATGCGATCGGCATCCGCACGGCGCTGACGGAGCACGCGGCGACGGCTGATATCCAGCCGTATTTACGCACGGGTATAGATGGACTCCTTTGCCGCTACATCCCGAACCTGCGGCCGAACAGGAAGCGCCGCGGCTCGGAGCTCGGCCGCGCGGATACCGACGGATGTGAGAGCCTAATGGACTCACTCGACGAGGTGTATACGAGCTGGCTGCGGGATATCCGGCTTGGCCGGGGCCGCGTAATCGTGCCTGAGGAGTTTTTGCAGTTCGACACCACCGGCAGCCCGTACTTCGACAGCAACCGCGAGGCGTTCGTGACGATAAACACTCCGCTCGGCGATGGCGCGACGGCGCAGCAGATCACTGTTCAGCAGTTCAGCATCCGGTCGGCGGAGCATCTCGTGACGGCACAGGAGCTGGTGACGCGTATCGTCACGTCGGCCGGCTACAGCCCGCAGACATTTGGCCTGCAGGTGCAGGGTGCGGCGGAGAGTGGCACTGCACTCAGGATGCGCGAGGCGCGGACGTATCAAACGACGGCGGCGAAGGCGCAGTACTGGCGCGATGCGCTGGCGGATCTGTGCGAGATACTACTGCAGGTGGATAGGCTCCATCTCGGCGGCCCGGCGCAGCCCGAGAAGCCGAACGTGGAAATGCAGGATGGTATCGTTCAGAGCGCGCAGGAGCTCGCGCAGACGGTGGCGCTGATGCAGCAGGCTCAGGCGGCCTCGACCGACACGCGGGTACGGATGATACACCCCGACTGGGACGAGGGGCAGGTCGGAGCGGAGGTGCAGCGTATAAACGATGAGCAGGGGCTTACACTTCCGAACCCGTACGAACTCGGCGAGGCGTAGGCCGTGGCCGTAAAACAGGCGGCGGACCTGGCGGACGCATACGCCGACCGCATCCAGGCGATCTACGACCGGGCGCTATTGACCATAATAGAGGAGATGCGGGCAATCCTGCTGAGCGGCGCGGGCATCAGCGACCCGGAGTGGGCGCGCGCGAAGGGCGCGCAGATCGCGGCCTTTCGCAACTGGCTGCGGGGGCAGACGATGCTCGACGACGTGCCGGCGGAGCTTAGGGCAGCGGTCGAGGATGGCTACCTGCACGGCGCCGCGGCCGCCGCGGCTGACCTGAAGGCCGCACACCTGGCGGCGCCCGCGGTGGAACCGTCCAGGGCGGGCGCGCGGATCAAAGGTTTCGCGAAAGAGCTGACCGGCATGGTGACCGCGACGCACAGGGCCATACTCAGGCAGTCTACGGACGCCTATCGGAACGTGATCGCGGCGAATGTCGGAGACCTGCTGACAGGCACGACGACCGGGCAGAGCGCGGTGCAGCGCGCGCTGAACGAGTTTGCCGACCGTGGCATCGCCGGATTCACGGACTCCGCAGGGAAGAAGTGGGGGCTCGACTCATACGCGACGATGGCTGTGCGAACCGGAGTGATGAAGGCCTCCACGACGGGAAAGCGCGACAGGTTCGAGGCGAGCGGCTACGATCTGGTAATAGTCAGCGATCACGCGGAGAGCTGTCCTGACTGTAATGAGTGGGAGGGCCGGGTTCTGTCGCAGACCGGCAAGACGCCGGGCTACCCGACGCTCGACGATGCAGAGGCCGCGGGCCTCTTCCACCCATCCTGCCGGCATGAGATCAACCTCTACACGCCGGGTCTGACGCGGCAATCGGTGCCGCAAGGTGGCAAGACGCCGGAGGCAGAGGCGGCGCTCTACAAGGAGCGGATGGAGCAACGGCGGCTCGAGCGCGGAGTCAGGCAGTGGAAGCGGCGGACGGCCGCGGCGCTCGATGATGCCGAGAAGAAAAGGGCGGGCGGCAAGGTCCGGGAATGGGAGAGCAGGCTAAAGAGCCACGTAAATAGTGTGAACGCGAGGCGCATTGAGACGGGCGAACCGGCGACGGTGCGGATGCGCTACCGGGAGACGCCGATGACAGGCAGGCCGAAGGGCTGAATATTTGCTCGATATGCGGGCAGGCCGACGGGCCTAAAACGGAGATGGCCGACGGGCCTATAAACGGGAGACAAACAGATGGCAGAACAGCAGCAAACTGTGGACGCGGCACAGCAGGACATCACCGCGGAGGCTCCGCCGGCAGCGGCGGCAGAGCAGGGCGAGCCGGAGGCCGCTCAGGGCAAGCGGCTCGAGCTGACGCAGGACGAGTTGGACAGACTCATCGCGCGGCGGCTGAAACGGGCCGAGCAGGAGTGGGCGTCGAAGGCGGAGACCGAACGCAAACAGGCGGAGATGACTGAGAGCGAGAAGCTTCAGGCTGCCGCCCGGGCTGCTGAGGAGCGCGCGGCGCAGGCCGCACAGCAGGCCAACGCGCGGATCGTAAGAGCCGAGATGCGGGTCGCGCTGGCGGCGGCGGGCGTCGCCGCGCAGAAACTCGACAGGGCCGTGAGACTGGTGGACCTCGATGCCATCGAGGTGCTGGATACCGGAGAGCCGGACTCCAGGGCCATCACGGCGCAGGTGCAGTCGCTGCTACAGGAGTGGCCGGAACTAACCGGCCAGACCTCGAAGAGCGGCGGGGGCGAGTTTAGCGGCGGCAACGCCGGGGACCCGCCCATCACCGAAGAGCTGCTCGAGAAGATGGACACGGCAACGCTGAAGAGGCGGATGCCGGAAATCGAACGATTCTACAAACTGAGGAGATAACACGCCATGAGCGTTACTAGCTTTATACCCGAACTCTGGTCTAAGCGGATCAACCAGAAGCTGCGCGAGAGTCTCGTTTTCGGGTCGGTGGTCAACACCGACTACGAGGGCGAGATCGGCAGCGGCGGCGACACCGTGAAGATCAACAGCATTGGGGATGTCACCATCGGCAACTACACGCCGAACAGCACTACCATCACGCCGGAGCAGCTGAACGACTACCAGACCACACTGCTGATCGACCAGAAGAAGTACTTTGCGTTCAAAATCGACGATGTCGACAAGGCGCAGGTCAATGCGAACGTTATGGACGAGGCGATGCAAAGCGCCGCATGGGGTCTGAAAAACAGCGCGGACGAGTACATCGCCGCGCTCTACACGGACGCCGGCAACACCATCACTACCACGGCCATCGACAGCACCAACGCGCTGGCGGCCGTACTGACCCTCGGGCAATACCTGAGTCAGGAGAATGTGCCGGAGGACGGGCGTTGGCTGGTGATTCCGCCCTGGTTCAAAACGAAGCTGCTCCTGGCGAAGGCGCTCGTGACCGACAGCGGAGCGGCGGCTGACGCGTTCACAAACGGCAAGGTGGGGCGCGTCGGCGGGTTCGATCTCTACGAGTCGAACAATGTCAGTAACAACGGCACGACCTACTACATAATGGCGGGCACCAAGAAGGCGATCAGCTTCGCGGCGCAGGTGAACAAGGTCGAGGCGTACCGCCCCGAGGCGTCTTTCTCGGACGCCGTGAAGGGGCTGTACGTTTACGGCGCGAAGGTGGTCTATCCGGACGCCCTCGCGGTTTTGACTGCTACCGTCGGCTCCGAGCCGTAAAGAGCGGTCTCTTTCTAACGAGTGGGGCGGACCTGGGTAACATCCGGTCCGCCCTGGTGTACTGACCTGAAAGGCAGAACAACATGGCACTGACAACGCTTACCGTCGCGGCTCCGACCCGCGATTCTACCGCGTCCATCGTCACCGAGCCTGTGACGAACGCGGACACGTACTTCCTGTTTGCCGCGCCGAAGGCGGGCAAATTCATGATCCATTTCAGCAACGATTCAAACACCGCTCCGGTGTTCTCGGTCCTCGCCGGGACGGGCCTGCACGCCGGGCAGGGAAACATGAGCATCACCATCGCGGCGTCCACCGCCGACTACGCCATCGGGCCGCTCTCGACGAGCCGGTTCAAAAGCATGTCGGGGACGAGCGCCTATATCAACATCTCGATGCCGACGGTATGCACGACGGGCGAGATCGCTGTTGTCGCTCTGCCCTAGGCAGGGCGGCAACTCGGGGGCCGGGCCCATGACGGGCAGCGACACCGGCCCCCACCTCTGTTTGTCGCAGGAGGACTCTTTGCAACACATAAAAACGTGGGTTGACCGCAATGTGCTGAGCGGCTCGCACATGATGGCCGAGCCAGATTTGGACAGCCTCGCGGCCATAGTGCCGGGACACAAACGCATCATAGAGGTCGGTTGCTACTGCGGGGCGCTGACCCGGCTGTTTACCCTCTTCGGGAAGCGTGTCTGGAGCGTAGACTGGCTTATCGGCGACGACGCCGCGGGTCACTACAACCACGATGAGGTTGAGGCGATCTACCGCGAGAACAACGCAGAGGCGCTGGCCTCGGGCCAGCTCGAGCTACTGAAGATGTCGAGTGCCGATGGCGCCGCAGAACTCGCGCGCCGCGGAGTGAAGGCGGACCTGATCTGGATAGACGCCGGGCACGAGTATCCGGACGTAGCTACGGACATCAGCAACTACCTACCGCTCTTAGCGCCGGGCGGCATCGTTTGCGGCCACGACGCGGGCGCGTTCGAGGGCGTGACGCAGGCGGTAGACGAACTGCTGCCGGGGGCGCTATACTACCCGCAGACCATTTGGCTCTGGCATCCGGGGCTACCGGACCTGGGGCCGGAGTGCGACATAAGTTTTGAGATGCACATCGTGCCGACGCGACAAACGATGATCACGGTAGGCGCCCGATGAGGCGGCTCGTTCTAACTATCGCGATCGGGGAGGCGTGGCAGAGGCTCGGCGAGGTGACGCACCCTCTGATGCGGGCGTACGCGGAGCGGATCGGCGCGGACTTCCGGGCCATCACCACGCCGTCGGGCGAGCGCTGGGGGCCGCACTGGGAGAAGCTGCAGCTCTACAACATCCTCGGCCGCGAGTATGACCGGGTGATCTACCTGGACACTGACTGCGTGCTGAGGCCGGACTGTCCGGACCTGTTCGCGCTCGTGCCGGAGACCGCCATCGGCGCGTTCAACGAGGCGCTATTCCTGCCGCGTGCAGAGGTGATGCGCAGCGGAATCCAGCGGTACGTGAAGGGCGACATTGGTTGGGATGGAAAGTACTGGAATACGGGCGTGATGGTGCTGTCGCGGCGGCATCGGCACATATTCAAACCGCCAGGCGACGCCTTCGACTTCGCGAACGAGTTGATGTTTGAGCAGACGTACGTGAACGTCGCGTCCATCGTGCACAGCACGGTCTGGCACGACCTGCGTTATGAATTGAACTATATGCCGAGTCAGCAGCACTATACCGGGCTGCCTATGGAGGCGGGCAAGATCGCGCACTTCGCGGGCATACACCCGGCACAGGCGAGGGACTACGCCGCGGCGCTGGTCGAGAACTGGCGTGAGCTAGCGCCGGACTATAAGATCAGGCGCAGGGTCTGGCTCGACCTCGGCGGCGGCCTCGGAGACGTGATAGACGCCGAGCCGGTGCTGCGGTATGCGATGGAGGAGATATTCCCCGGCGACGACGTGCGGGTGACGACGCCCTGGCCGCGTGTGTTTCAGGGCACCTATCCGGACGCGATGCTGTCGTTCGGGCCGGCGAGTCCATTTGGTGCCGAGCCGGCCTTCCACGCGGCGACCGTGCCGGCGGACGCGACAGCGAAGATCTTCTCGTTTTTGACGCATGTCGGAAGCAGCGGCACCGACTTCGCCTCGATCGGGCTGCTGCACATGCAGTTGCCGACGGCGGACAAACAGATACGGCTGACGGTGGCGGACGGCGACGAGGCGGAGATTGATGGCCTCGCGAACGGGTTCCCGTTGGCTGAGGCCGTGCTGATACATCCGGGCCGGACGTGGGAGAGCCGCACGTTTCCGGTCGAGTGGTGGCAGGCGGTAATCGATGGCATCGCAGAGACGGTCCCGGTCGCGCTGTGTGGTCTGAACGGCGACATACACGGCGTGCTGCCGGTCGAGTGTCCTGGCAATGGTTTAGACCTACGAGACAGGACGACGATGGGTGGGATGTTCGCGCTCGTGAAACGGTGCCCGGTGCTCGTCACAAACGATAGCTCGCCGGTGCACATCGCGGGAGCGTTCGAAAACAGCGTCGTACTGATACCGAGCGTGAGGCATCCGGACCTGATTTTACCCGTGCGGCACGGGAACCCGTACTGGCGTGCGTCGGCGCTCTTTAAGAAACTGACGTTGTCCGAGATCAACCGGCAGCCGTGCGAGTACTACGGGAGCCACGCAAACGGGGCGCCGCTCGGGCCCTGGAGCGACTACCTGCCAGAGACAGCAGACGTTATAGCGGAGGTATTACGACACTATGGGGACACGAAATTTTACGAGACTCGGCGGCGAGAAGGTGCGGCCGAGCCCGCAGTTTGTGACACAAACGGAGACAGCAGCAACGGCACCTGCTGCCGAGGCACCGGCTACGACCTCGCAGACATCGTCGAGCAACCCTGCGCCAAAGCAGCGCAAGGCTAAGGAGACCCGCAAATGACAACGACAATCAACATGGTCGATTACCCGGAGAACGGGCCGGAGGTGTCGGCGACCATCGCAACGACGATATCTGGTGAGGATGCGGACAACAATCGGTTGCAGACGGTGGAGGTCTGGAACTACGGGGAGGCGAACATCGGGCCTGCGTCTGCTGTTGTGAAGGCTGCGCCGGGCATACTCGGCGTGGCGCAGGTTCTGGCCGCGGACGCCTCGGCGACGGTGACGTTTTACGACGCGGCGGCGGAGCCTGTTGGCGGTGAAGTTGTGTTGGGAGTCCTCGATCTCGCAACGGTCGGCACGCAGATATACTTTCGGCGCCCGGCGAGTATCGGGATATGGGCTGAGTTCAGCGCTGGCGCGGACACGGGCGTTATCGCGGTGGGGTGCCTCTGATGGCGATACTGGTTCCGGCTGCTTCTGTAGACCCGTATGCTGCTGTCGGCATGGAGTATGAGACTGCCGGGGATTTTGAGACTGACAACGCCGGGCCGCCTGAGATGTTTGCATTTACAGCTGCTGGTGGTTCTGTCACGTTCGATTCGTCTGAGAGTGTGCGTGGTTTGCGATCCCTGAAGTGTGTGCTGGATGGCGCGGCAGACGCGAGTCCTAGCGCAAAACTGGTACTTGACCTAACTGGCTATGATAGCAGCGTGTATGAATGTGCGTTCTGGCTGAAGGTCGGGCCGGATGTTCCGTTGACCAAGGGGTTGGTGTTGCTGCGCTTTGGGGACTCCACGCCGTCGCTGGGCATCCGGAAGGTGGCGAACAACAGCGTGCAGTTGGTGGTCAACAACGGCACGCCGACCGGGATGCAGAGTGAAACTTATACGTACTCGATGCTACCGGTGTTGGTTCCGAATCAGTGGCACTATGTGCGGGTGAGTGTGTCGGGTTTTGACGCGGCATCGAGTCCGCTGACCTTTGATGTATGGCTCGATGGTTTGCAGGTCACCTGGGTTGGTTCTGCGCCTACGATGACTGGTTTTCCGCCGCATATTGAGCTCGGTGCGGTTCGGAGCGTGGATGCGCTCGGTGCGGGCGCGACCGCAACTGTGTGGATTGACGAGTTGCGCATTGTGAATGATGTGGACGTGACGCCTGATGCTGTTTCGTGCACTACGGCGCTGCCGATACTGACCGGATCGGGCGCGATGATCAACGTCGGGACAAACGTAAACGCGGCGGTGACGGTGGACTACGGCACGGCGAGCGGCGTCTACACCGGCACGGTGATGTCAGCTGCGAACACCTGGCACCGGCTGCCGATAACGCAGGCGTCGGGGACCTGCTACTACCGGGTGACGCTGACGAACGCGGCGAATCCGGAGGACGTGACGGTATTGCCGGAGCGTTCTTTCGGCCTGAGCCATGCGGTAGATGAAGGTTTCAGGATCGGGGTCATTTCCGATTTGCAGCATTTCGTTACGCGCGCGGCGTGTGGTTACTATCTCGCGTTGAAGGCGCCGGATATCGTTCTCTGTCCGGGTGACATCACAGCGATACAGGACCCTGGTCATGCTGTTTGGGACACGTTGGCGGAGGCTGAGAGGCACAGGTTAGTTGCTGCTGACACCTGCGTATTGTGTCAGCCAGCGTCTGCGGCCGCAGTGTTGATGGCTCTCGGGAACCATGACTTCGTAGGCAGTGCCTTTGATCACCCGGCGTCCAGTGACTGGATTCGCGGGACTCTCGGGCTTCCTGGCGACAGCATTGTGGATTATGGCAATGCGCGGATTATTACTCTGGAGGATATGGGTGCATGGCCGACAAGTTCGCTGACGGATGCGCGTTTGAGTTGGCTGCTCGATGCGCTGAGAGCCTCGAATGCGACGTGGAAGGTCGTTAGCGGGCACTATCCGCCGTATTACTGGGAGGTTTTGTCTGAATCGGCGAATCCGCAGTATGCGGGACGTGCTGCGCTGGCGGCGGTGCTGGAGGCTGGTGGGTGCAACCTGTTTGTCGGTGCGCATTATCACTCGTTCAACGTCTGGAGTGATAACGGTGTCTGCTATCTGATGAACTCGAGCACGAGTGATAGTCAGGGAGGAGTCGAGGGCGGATACTATAATGCTGTGGATGGTGATCGGTATCCGAAGGCGGATAGTCTGCGGAGGAGCATCTACAAGGGCGGCTACACAGTATTGGATGTAGGAACCAACAGCATCGGAATAACGTTTCGGAGCCGGGACGATGACAGTGTGTTGCATTACCATCGTTTGCGGCAGAGGGCCGGGGGTATACGCTGATGGCTATCTACGCAACGTCGGCTGACCTGGCGGAGTATATGGCGCTGTCACAGGACGACCTGCCGGAGGATGTTGACCGGCTGCTGGCGCGGGCGTCCGAAGAGGTAGACTACCTGACGCTGTACCGCGTCGACACCACCGAGGCGACGCACGTCACGGCGGCGAAAAGCGCAGTCTGTGCACTGTGCGAGTACTGGATACGCAACGCGGCGGACACGGCGGCGACTGTGGCGAGCTACACCATCGGCAAGCTCACGGTGAACCAACCCGGCGCCTCGACGGTACCGATAGACGCGCGGACCACGGCACGTGTCCGCTTCGCGCTGATGAAGGCGGGCCTGCTGTACCGGGGCGTCGCGCAGGCTAACACGAGCGTGCCAGGCGAGAGTACGTTCTGATGGCGATACCCGCACTCCCGTCGAGCCTGCTGCCGGAGACTGTCGCGCTGTTTGCGGCTGACACGCCGACGGCGTACGGGCCTGCGTGGGCTACGACCTCGACTACTCTGGCGGCTTACATCGAGCCTATGACCGCGCAGGTCGGACTAGGGTCGGCGGCTGGCGAAGGCGTTCACATCCAGGCGGATGAGCCGCGGCTGTGGATGGTGACAGGGGCGGGCGCCCGGCCAGAGCCGGGCGACAAGGTGACCTGGGCGACAGCATCGCGCACGATGACGATGGCGGTGATAGCCGTCGAGGAGTTGCGCGACGCGGGGGCCGTGCATCACTATGAGTCAACCCTCGTGGAGATGGCGTAGATGTCTAGCGGCTTCCAGGTCAAAGTCACATTCAACCCACCGAACATCGCAGTTAGGCGGAAGGCGGTGGAGGCGCTAGACCGGGCAGCGAACAACATCCTCGAAGAGGCTAACCGGATGGTGCCGCTCGACACCGGCAACCTGATGCGCTCGGGCGATACGAGCCTCGGAGATACCGACCTGACGGCTACGATTTTCTATGACACGCCCTACGCCATCAGGCTGCACGAGCACCCCGAGTATACCTTCCAGGGGGGCCGTGAGGGCAAATGGCTGGAGCGGGCGCTGAACGAGAACCGCGACCGGATACTGGCATGGATGGCAGCAGAACTCGAGTTCTAAGGAGACACGACGATGGCATTAACCTACGTGAGCGGCACCACAACGGTGCAGCTCAAAGACACGCAGAAAAACAGCCTCGATTTGAGCGTCATTACCGACGCACTTAGCAAGAGCTGGACGCAGACCTGGACGGCGGGCGCGACGGCCAACGCCGTGCAGGTCAACTGGCATGACAAAATCACGCTGACGAGCGGGCAGGCGACCATTCTCGACCTAAACAACACGACGACCGGCACCTCAGCCGTGGTGATGAACAACGGATTTGGAAACCTGCAGCTCACGAAAGTAAAGAAGGTGTTTTTGAAGTTGGAGACCGCCACGGCTGGGTATTCACTGGCCGTTGGCGGCGGGAACACTCCGCTCGGCATCGACGCGGCGAGCGTTGGCGCGGCCGGGATGTTTCTCGTAACGAACCCCGTGGACGGCATCGCCGTCGTGAACGCCACTAGCGACCTCCTGCGTATCAGCAACCCGAGCGCGGGCGCGGTCGTATTCGACATCTGCATCGCGGGTGAGGGCGCCGTCGTCTGATGATCACCGCCGACCTGGTGGAGTATCTCGGGGCCGTGGACGGCCTGCCGGCAGCGTACTGCGAGGTGCTGCCGGAGTCGCCCGATACCGTCGTAGGAGTCTACACGCGGGCTGGCTCACCTCCGAACACGACTGCGGGATTGGAGCAGAAGGCAGTGCAGGTGGTGGTGCGGGGCGCGGCTCAGGACGGACGGGCGTCCTACATCATCGCGGAGACGATCTACAACATCCTGCATCGGCTGGCGCCCGACGCGGCGCTCGTAATAGGCGGCGAGCATGTGCAGCAAATAATGGCCAACAACAGCGGCCCGTACCACATCGGCCGGGACGCCAAGGGGCGGCATGAGTGGAGCATCAATTTTACCTGCTGGATATGGAATCCGGCGCGGGAGATATAAATGGCAACTGGAGCAACAGACATCAAACTCGGCCGTGGCTGGACGGTATACGTATACATCGCCGGGGAGTACGTCGAGATCAAGGGATTGACCGAGCGAACACTTAAGCTGTCGTCGAGTGAGGCGGACATCACCACCAACATCGATGCGACGTATAGCCGGCACCTCATCGCGCGTCGCGATGCGGTGCTGACGCTGAAGGGATTCCGCGTCGAGGACTCGGGCGGTGACTGGGATGAGGGGCAGGCCGCTGTCGAGGCGCTCGCGGAGTGTGTTGACTCTGCGTCCATTGGTCAGTTCAAGTTGACGAGTCCCGGCGGCATTACGTCGCGAGAGTTTTATGGCTCGGCCACGATGGACGAGATGGGCGGCGCAAGCGACGAGGGCAGTGCCTGGGGCTGCACCATCAAACAGAGCGGCGACCTGATCAGCGGGCCTGGCGCATGATGGCGAACCGTTATCGCGACTTCGACGCCTGGGAGGCCGAGCGCAAAGCCGAGCCTATTACGTTTCGCCTCCGCGGCGTCGACTACACCCTGCCGGCGACGCTCCCGGCTATCATCCCCATCCGCGCGATGAGGTTGCAGAAGCAGTACGGCTCGGAGGCGAATGTACCGCAGGGTGAGATGATGGAGATTGCCCTGAGCCTGTTCGGCGACGAGCAGCTCGAGCGGATTCTTGGCACTGGCGTGGACGTGGACGCGCTAGCGGAAATCGTCGGGTGGGCGATGGAATATTATACAGGCGCGGCCCCGGGGGAAGCGACGGCCCCGGAGCCGCCTCCGGGGCAGACCGATTCCTCCGCAACTGGTGCGTAATGGAGGCGGACTTTCAGCGCGAGTATGGGCTGGAGCTTGGAGCGGCTATCGAGACGATGAGCTGGCGGCGATTTTGCGCGCTTGTACAGGGACTGAGCGCGAGCAGCGCGACCGTGATGATGATGGAGTACAACCGTAACGTGATCGAAGAGGACCAGGCAGAGGCGGCGGTGAGGCGACTATGGCGCTGAAAATCGGCGAGCTCTGGGCGCAACTTCGGCTGGACTCGAAGCAGTTCGATGAATCCCTCGCCCAGGCAGGGCAGAAGGCGGAAGGTTTCGCGGGCAAAATGGGCGCGGTCGGAAAGACGATGACGACACGCGTCACATTGCCGCTCGTCGGCGTCGGGGCAGCGGCATTCAAAGCGGCCTCATCCCAGGCTGCGTGGGCCGAGGAGCTCGGAAACCTCAACGCAGCTACGGGCCTGTCGGCGCAGCGGCTCCAGGAACTGAAGTACATAGCTGACACGGCGGGCGTATCATTCGAAGGCATAACAAACACAACGCAGGTGCTTAATCGCAAGCTGCTCGGCATCGAGGAGGGCGGCGGGCCTGCCGCGGAGGTGATTAAGGAGCTCGGCGTCAGCGTAACTGGGACAGATGGGCAACTGCGCTCGATGGATTCACTGTTTCCAGAGTTGATCGCGAAGCTGCAGCAGGTGGAAAACCCGACGCGGCGCAACGCCCTGGCAACGCAGATTTTCGGCCGCAACGTAGCCGACATCGCGCCGCTGCTGGCGATGACGAAAGGTGAGATGGAGGCGGCGACCAAAGCGGCGCACGATTCTGGTACGGTGATGGGCGAGGAGGTTGTCGGTAAGCTCCAGGCATTCGACGATGCCATCGATACGGTAACCAAACGCGTGCAGGGGTTCGTGACGAAGGCTGTCGCGGGCTTCATCAGCCTGCCGAAACCGATTCAGGGCACAATTGCGGCATTTATGGGGCTCGCCGTCGTCGCGGGACCGATTATGCAGGTGATTGCGCTCCTCAGCACACTCAAAACGGCTATTATGGCGGCCTCAATCGCCTCGAACATCGCGAAACTGAGCTTCATTAAGGCGTGGATCGCCGCGGCGGGGCCGCTAGCACCTCTCATCGCGGCCATCGCTGGCGTTGGGCTCGCCGTTTATGCGGTAATCAAGTACTGGGCGCCGATCAAGGCGTTTTTTGCCAACCTGTGGAATGGCATCACGAGCATTTTCACCGCTCACGTCAAGTGGATCGTCAGCCTGCCGGCAAAGATCGCGCAGGGATGGACCAACCTCAAAACGTTCTTTACGAACCTCTGGCAGGCGATATATGACGCGACGGTCGGCCGGCTCGGACGTATCTTTGCGGCCATCAAAACGTTTCTCGCGCGCGTCTTCGGCCTCGGCGGCGGGTCGAAAGCGCCTGCGCCACCGACTCCCGCCGCGGCAGGCGCCTCCGCGGCGGCCGCGCAGCGGGCCGGGGCGCCTGCTACCGTGAGGTTTTCACCGGATGTCGAGGCCGCAATCAAGAAAACGGCGGCAAACACCAAGCCGAAACCGAGGTATGCCTGACTGATGGCACTCACTGACCAGTTGATTCCCGCGACCGCAACGCTCCATCAGGACAGTAAGGGCATGACCGGGCAGGTTACTTACCGCGTAGAGGAGGCCGACCTGTTCAACCCGCTACTGCCGACGCCGGGCGAGGTCTGGCCGGGGCCGCAGGCGCTGCCGTACCTGCGCTGTATCGAGGCTAACTGGACGCAGGGAGAGTGCGGCTGGTGGACGGCGGTCTATGAGTATAGCACTGAGCGCCAGCTCGGCGAGGAATTCATCGATGTAAGTGTGAGCGGCGCGGTCGAGAACGTGGACACGACGCAGGGGTGGACGTGGAAGGACGTTGGGACGACGGTCGAGATCGACATCCCGACGCCGGTCGGAGTCGAGGTATACGAGATCACGGTGCGGCGGGAGACGCTCGACTATAACGCGCTCCGTACCGCCATCAACTGTGTCAATGACCGCGTGTTTCACGGTTACGCCGCGGGTACATTGCTGCTCGAAACCTACCGTGTGAGCCAGTCCTACACGCTGGCCGGTGAGACATCCTCTGCTCAGGTCTCCTACTCGTTCAAGTTCAGCGCGCGCGGCCACAACACGGTTTGGCGGCCGCCGCTGCAGGACGTGGACGCCGACGGCAACGGGCTAGTGTATCAGAACAAAGACAGCACCAAGGCCGACAGCTACACGACCAATGCGGCTCTGGTTGGAGCGAAGGTGTATGTCTCCTCCGATGCGGGCGTCGGCGCGTGGGATACGCCGCAACTGAACGGCGCAAACCGGTACTCGGAGTGCGACTTCGCGGCGACGCTCGGCCTGCCGAAGAACGCGGGGGATGGCTGATGGCGGCGGTGCAGACGTTCAGCGGCAAAGAGACAGACCGCGAGCGCCTCGACAAACTCAACGCGCTCGTGATGGCTGTGCAGGCATGGGACAAGCTGGCTGTCGGGCCCGGGCTGGAGGTGCGGCGTCACGCCGGCGGGATTATGCTGAACGTAGAGCGGCAGGCGGCGGCCCGCAAGGCCGGCGCATCCGAGGACTGCTCCGGCGGCGAACTGCAGACGGTCTCCTGCACGATGGGCACGCAGGACAGCGACACATGGGCGGACTCCAGCGAAAACCCGGTGACGGTGTCGCTCATCACGGACATATCGTGGGACGCGGTGAACGGTTACATAGTCGGGCGCCTGCGAGATTTTACGTTTGACAAGTGCGGCAAGCTGACCGCCATAGGTGCTGAGGGTGACCTGGTGACGCTCATCACTACGGAGAGCTGCACACCGTGACGGTGAGCCTGAGGACCAACAGCAACGGCACGCTGCGGGCCATCCAGAAGTACGCAGATTGGTGGCACTATGTCTATCAGAACGGCGTGCCTACTGCGTCCGCTCTGGCGCGTGACTGCGCCTGCTGCGAGCTCGACCCCGACGGGCAGCTGACCGAGGCCCTAGTCGACACCGGTGAGACGAAGGCGGTGAGCGGGTCGGGCGAGGCCGTCTACCCCGCTGGATTTTACACGGCGGGGCATGGCAACTTTCTGGAGCGATATTACCCGGTCGCGACGTGGAACTGGGGCGGTATCGGAAGCTGCACGTTCACATACTATCCGCCATTGCAAACATCGCTCATACCCGGCGATTTTGAGACCTACAAAGGGCTGAACCTCAACGCCTGCCTGTGCCTGCAGGCGACGCTCGGGGACGAGAGTGATGACCTGTGGGTGGAGTATGACGGCTCGCCGTCAGTCGAAAGTGCTAGCATCATGGCCTCCTGCTCGTTCGGCGCGCGGCTGTTTGCGAACATAGAGGAGGTGACGCGGCAGGGAGCTGGCGCCGGTATGTGGGGGCCACGGCCGCGATGGACGAATCCACAGACGAAGGACGCTGTAGACCTGCGGAAGTACAAGAGCGCGGGTCTCGACTACTACTACTGGGATGCCGACAACAGCGGCGGTTCTGTGACCCTCACGGCCACCATCAACGACGACACACCGGTAACGCTAACGCTCTCGGGAGCAGGGACGCCGAAGGCGGTTACGGTCGGGACCGCATCCGCTACGAACGGCATGGCCACACTCGTTGAGGAGATGGAGCTCTCGATGACATTTTTCGGTAGCCAGGCGCTGCCGACGCTTAGCAGTACCATCTACGATGATCCGCCAACAAATGAAGACGGCGCAATAGCCCGTACAGCCGGACACACCGTCTACGCCAGGCAAGACGGCGAATCGTCCGACTTCCGGCGGATCAACCTCAGCCTCAGCAACATCCAGCCAGCGCGGACCTACACCAGCGACTTCCATGTCGTCACGCCGCACGAGATGGAGTACTCGGACGGCACGTTCACCCTCGGTTGCCTCGACGGGCCGGACCCCAACGGTGACGGCTCCTACGCCGTAAACACAGAGTATCCCAGAGACGATCCAAACACGACCGGAACGAATGAGGGCGTCCCTATCGCGATCACCGTCCCGACAGACACGGAGAACCCGTGGACGGGGACGGGGACGGCGTATGGCGTTAGCGTGTGGGGCCTGCTCGACACTACCATGCGGACGGTAATGGGTGAGGCGCTGGACACTATCGGAGACCCGGCATTTGGGTTCGGGTACAACTGCGCGGCGCTCGACGCTGGCGGGGCATCCGGAGATAACTGGCGCTGTCCGATCCGTATTCCAGCGGCAGCGGCGAGCTGGGTAGCGGCGCGGCTGAAGATAAGTCGAACGCCGATCTTCCCGGCAACGCCGGCCTGGGGCGCAGGCGCTGGCACTACCATAACCGGCACGTCTGTTACGGGCGAGGGTACACTAAGCATCTCGCAACTGCTCACTGACAACTGGATGATCGAGGATTACCGTTACCTAGTACTACGGCTGAAGGCGTCCGCGGAGGGACAGACGGCTACGCTGACCATCGGCGCGAAAACGTGGACGTTGACGCTGCCGGAGAGTGAGGCCGATATTACCATCGATCTCTGCAACCCCGGCAACGCGAGCGGATACGACGCGACTACCAGCAGGCTCCAGGTGAGAACAACTCCCGGCGGCTGGGGCTGGGGCGTGGATGGCGAGGTTACACTGACGATCACGAGCGACGCGGCGTTCGACATCTATCCCCCCACTCGGTTTACAGCCACAACGATGCCAGGGCGGCTGCTAATTGGCGAGACGCTGCATCGGTGGCTCGATGCATTCAGGGTCGGTGACATCGTATTGCACGAGGGAGATGAGGTAGTCGAGGATACCATTACAACCTACGCAACGCGCGGTATCCTCTACCTGCATGATGGGCGGGTCGTATTGGACGAGGAGTTTGGGTTAACGGCCGACGGGTTCGAGTATGAGGCGACAGACAACGTCGCCTACAAAGCGTACCTCGCGCTGACGCTCAGCGACGTGATCCGGGCGGCGAACATCCGGCAGGGCAACAGCAGCAAAGCGGCGGTCGCGTTGATCGAGGACCGTAAGCCCACGCGCTTTTTCAGACGCATGCGGACGGACGGCTCGTTTATCTGGATAGACAAGGCGGAGTTTTTCAACAACCATGTCGAAGCGTATATGCTCCGACCGACACGAGCACACGTGGTGGCGACATCTACGGACATTTATGCGGACTACTGCGTCGACCGGATCAAGCCGGGTGTTGGCGTTAGCTGTACTCTGGGGAGTGTGAAGTGGCTCGGCGGTGGGCTGAACGGCATCACGGTGGTCGACGGAGTAGCCGGTCCTGCAGCTATCGCGGCGGATACCACGGCCAGCGACAGCGACACGACTAGCCGGGACCCGGATGGATACTACGCTATCCCGGGCGACGAACGGCTGAAGAGCACCAGCACGGATAGCGGACATGATACCTACAACATCAGCACCGGCTGGGATGACAGCCCGGAAGGCGACGTGGTCGAGGGCACGCTGATGCGTGTCTGTGTGCGGAAGTAGAGACTCCTATGCCATGGATATTGAGGGCCTGATGAACGAATTAGACGCCGTAAAATACCTGCTGCAGACCGGTGCGGCAGGGATACTGATTATCGCCGGAGCCGGGATGCTCAAGTTCCTACGGGAGGAGCGCGCAGATCGCGCAGCGGAACGGACTGAGTGGTTCTCGCGTATGAACGAGTTGACGACAGGCATTCGGGAACTGACGCAGTACGTTACAGAGGCGCTCCGGGTAGCGCGGGAAGCGGCGGGCCAGAGCTGTCCGTTTACAGGAGCCTCGAAACAGACTATCATGCAGTATGAGGAGCGTCTGAGACGACGGCGCCCTCGACAGTGAGGAGACATCAATGAGTTACGAGAGCCTCGGAACGGTGGCGGGAATCTCCGCCGCAACAACGATTATTGTCGCATTAGTGAAGGGTGGCGTGACAATCACAGGGAGAGCGACGCATGCTCTCACGGTGTGCGTGGCGCTGCTGCTCGCAGCGGCAGCGGCGACGCAGAACCTGCTACCCGGCAACTGGCTGCAGGTGTTGCTGACCGGAGTGTATGCAGCCGCAGCGGCAGTCGGCATCCACCAGGCGGGACCTGGCGTCAATTCTAAGGGAGTTAGCTAATGGCTGGTGGAATCAACGTCGGCAGGTGGCTCCGTAAGGTTACCGGGAAGCCGATCACAGTAGGCAGCACAGCGGATATCATAGCAGGTATCCGATCGAACGTGCAGGCGCGCGAAACGCTAGAGGCGCAGATGAAGCGCGAACTGTTGGAGACTCTGGAACTCGACCGCTGGGAGCGCGCGTTGATGGCCTCCGCGCCCATGAGCGCGCAGACGATAGCTGAGGCATTCGCTTCTATTCGGGCGAGGTTGACTGATTGGCAACTGTAATATCAGTTGACACGGCCAAGATGCTCCGGATGCACGGCTCGGTAGAGGGTCGCGTTCCGTATGTATTCGGCGCCAAGCCGCGCCCGCTCACAGGCGGCCCCGAGGCGCTGGCGCGGGGCGTGGACTGCTCCGGCTATGTGCGCTGGTTGATGTTCCATTGCTCTTCCGTACGATATCTGTTTCCGGATGGCAGCACGCATCAGGCGGAGTGGTGTCGCGAGCGCGGGTTCAAGAACACGTCCTACCGGCTCAACGCCGGGTGGAAGGACGGTCGTCTGCGCCTCTGCTTCTACAGGCCGAAAGGCCGGCGCGCCGGACACGTCTGGTTCGTGTTGAACGGCCAGACGATTGAGTCTGCTGGGGGGCGCGGCCCCACCCGGAGGAGCTGGCTGACGCCGGTGCTCTACTCGCGGTGCGAGGAATGCTACGTCCTGACGGCTGGCGGCTCCTAATCCTGCTTCAGGCGGCGATCACGGCGCTGCTGGCGCGCCTCGCCGCCATCCTCTCCTAACCCCACCTAGCCCCTCGCTGCTCCCCCTCTCCATGAAAAAAACTTTGAAAAACTTCCCCGTACCTATTGACACACTAGGCCGCATGGGGTATAGTATAATTGTAAGAACAAACCGGGGGGATGAACCCCGGAGACCCGACGAAAGGAACCGAACGATGGAAACGACAACGAGAACACAGACCGAAGAGGACAACAAGAGGTGGGCAGCCGAGGCGTTGAGGTTCTGCCTGAAAGACGGGACGCTGGGGCTGATCATCAGGGGAGGAACGTACAACCCCCCCCCTGACAACCGTGAGCGTTTTGCTGCTCCATAACGAAGGCGGCTACCCGACCACCATAACCAGAACTGTCAGCCTGGCCTGCGGGTTAGAGTCCTATTACCGCAGGGTTTCTCCCAGCGGGCATCCAGAGGTGCTGACATTCCCCGACTCAGCGGAGGCTGTGCGGCATACGCTGGAAGTGGCGATCCAGACAGCCACGGGCATCGAGGGGGTGGCGGCGCGCTGGCTGTAAGCGAACCACCAACCGGGAGCCGGGACTTCCGGCCCCAACATAGACCGAAAGGAAATACCGATGAGTAACAAGGTACAGATCGAGTTCAAAATGGTGGTCCCGACGGTCAGCGGACCATCCTGTTATGAACTAGCTGACGCTGTGGCATCGCACCCGCGGCATGACGCTCCATTCGAAGATTACTTCGATAGCATCGAGGATGCCGAAGCGTTTCTGCGACGCATCGGCTTCAAGCACAACCCGAGGTGTGTTGCCAAGCTCGTGACACTGCATGCCGACCGGAGATATCAGTGGTGGGAATACCAGGGGAACGACCCGGAGTTGGCGAGTTTCCTAATTGGGAGTAGATACATAGTAGTGCGCTTCGAGTGGGTGGCGTGGGACGAGACGTACAACTCTGTGTTCAGTGCGAAGCCAGCATCGAAGTAGCCCCGGTGGGGGGGGTACCGCCCCCCCACCCTAAAAAACTTTGAAAAACTTCCCCGTACCCCTTGACACACTAGGACGCATGGGGTATAGTATAGATGTAAGAACAAACCGGGGGCGAACCCCGGGAGACCGAACGAAAGGAACAACCAATGAACGTAAGGCAGTTGATAGACGCACTGAGCGAGTTCGACGAGGATATCGAAGTCCGCTTTGTAGCTGAGCGGAGCGATGGCCGCGAGGCCTGGTACAACCCAGAGGGACCGCTGGACACCGCGCCCGACAGGACAGACCCAGATGACTTCAACTATTGCGTGAAGGTCGCGATCAAACTAGGACTCGTGTTCTAGTAGCACACACATGGGGCCGGGACTTCCCGGCCCCACCACCGGAGGACGAAAGGACAAGAGATGAACACTTACGAGACGGTTGGAGACGCGCGGCAGGGACGAACGTGGGACTCCATGCAGATCATCGAGATTGAACATGCCACCGAAGGCACCTGCTATATCAACTCAAAGTACGATCTGGAGACGCTACAGAGGGCGCTCGCCGCAAAGCCGATGCCGGAGATACTCCGGCTGGTCCGCACGGTAGTTGACTACCGCGCTGAGAGGGAGGAGGAAGTCGAACGCGCCATCTCGGTGTTTGTGAGCACGCGCGGCTGGGGTGACTACGCCTCGTTGCACTGGATCGGTGACGGGGAACTGCCGGATGACGAGATTATCTCGCGGATTCGCGAGTTGATCAGCATATCGTCCGACGTAGACAGTGTCCCGTCGGACGATGAACTGCGGGCACGCATCGCCGAAGCCCGTGAGGCGAAGGCGCAGGCGAAGGCGGAACTCGCGCAGTTGGAGCGCGAGGAACCGAAACCGGTGCACGGGCCAGGATACTGCTACTCCTGCCACTCATACTGCTACGGGGATTGCGGGGACTACACCCCGCGCCCCACGCGCCGCACGCTGTCGCGCGGAATCCGCGAGGCCGCGCGCGAGGCAATGTTCGGCCTGGATGACTGATAGAGCAGGGGGCCGGGCAACCGGCCCCCATATCACGGGACGCAGTGCACTACACGGAGTAGCTCGATGAATGAGATGATGACAACCCGCACCGCCGCCGCAATCCGCGGCGTGGCGCCGGTCACCGTGCGCCACTGGTGTGCCCAGGGGAAGGTCCCTGGCGCCATCCGGATCGGCAGGGACTGGCTGATACCCTACGACTCCAGGCTGCCGGAGATCGGCGCTGGCGGGAAACGAATGCACAAACACCGGCGCTAGATGGCGTGTCCGTGGACGCTGAAAATACTCACATATTTTTCGTTACGCCTATTTACATTACGCACCGGGCATGGTAATATGTCGGTATCGGGCGGGGAGAACCGCCGAGGATTGAAACAGTTATGAACATACCTACACCAGAGGAAGTGCGCGAGTTCAGAGCGAGGCACAGGCTGAGCCAGGCCGAGGCGTGCGACATCATGGGCATCATCTACCGGCAGTGGCTGGTGGAGGTTGAGCATGGCCGCGCGCCAATGCCGGAGGGGCTCTGGAAGAGGCTACAGGACGGCGTGGCGCGGCGGAAGGCGCAGGAGGCTGCGGCGTGAACATCCACCCGGCGGCGGAGTTGTTCCCCCTGATGAACCAGCAGGAGTATGCGGGGCTGTTGAGCGATATCCGTGCTAACGGCCTGATCGAGCCGATTCTGGTGGACGGCAGGACGAGGAGCATCATTGACGGGCGGAACCGCTACCGCGCCTGCCGGGAACTCGGAATCAAACCCGAGTTCGCCTGGTGGGACGGCGACGATCCGACGGGATACATCGTGAGCAAAAACCTGCACCGCAGGCATCTCAACGAGAGTCAGCGGGCGATGGTCGCGGCGCGGATCGCGACGCTCCCGCTCGGAAGCAACCAGTATGTGGGTAGATCAATTGATCTACCCACAACCCAGGACGAAGCAGCGCGGCTCCTGAACGTTAGCACGCCATCCGTAAAACGCGCGCGCGTAGTATTGGAGCGGGGCACGCCGGAGCAGGTAGCCGCCGTTGAGTCGGGGCAGAAGGCGGTATCGGCTATATTCTACGACCTCGAACGCGAGAAGACCGCGAAGCTAGCAACATTGACTGCGGCGCCGACAGGCCGCTACAGGTGCATCGTGTTAGACCCGCCGTGGGAAGGCGCAGACACCGGCGACGCCAGCCCGATGGGCTGCGGAGACCCACCATATGCGACGATGCGCCTGCCGGAAATCGCCGCCCTCCCGATCCCCGACCTGATGGAGCCGGATGACTGCCATGTTTACCTGTGGGCGACAAACCGGGTACTCCCGCTGGCGTTCACACTGCTGGACACATGGGGAATCCGTTACATCACGATGCTGACCTGGTGCAAACCATCCGTTGGCGTGGGGCGCTACTACCGGACCAATACCGAGCACGTGCTGTTCGGGATGACCGGAACGCGGATGCTGGCGCGGGCGGATGTAGGCACCTGGTTCGCGGCTGACAGGCAGGGACGCCATAGCACGAAGCCTGTCGAGTTCTACGAGATCGTGGAGCAGTGTTCACCGGGACCGCGACTGGAGATGTTCGCCCGTGCTCCGCGCGAGGGCTGGACAGTCTGGGGAGGCGAGGCAAATGCCTAACGACACTGCAGAGTTCTCCCGGAAAACTACATCCCAATTTGAGTATGCCATACGCCCGGATGCCTGGAATGTATTGCGTGAACTCTACCCGTCCTGCAAGGTCAGGCCAGTCACGAAACCGAATAACCCCCCGCACCCCCTGGACAAATACTGCGGAATTGATACGCTGCTGTTTCTGCCGTGTGGGGGGGTCGTGACGGTGCAGGAGAAATACCGGGAGAACAAGTTCTATACGAACCCCAGATTCCGGGTTGACCCGACCTGCCCTGACTTCACGCAGAACTACAGGATTGCCGTTGGCACAGAACATGAAGCGGGTGGTGAGTGGTTCCATTTGGCGGCACAACTCTATTTTTACGCGTGGGCTACGCCCAGCATGGACGGGCTGGCGGCGTGGCTGCTGATGAACGTCTACGATTACGTGCAGCTGGTGGAGGCATCCGGAGGGCTGAACGCGATTGGGGAGTTGTGCAACAATGATCTGCATAGCTGCACGAGCTTCTACGCCATCCCGGTCAACACACTCAGGCCGGCGATTATCGCCAGCTACAACCTGTTCGAGACAGGCGACTACGATGAGGACCCGTGGGCTGATGACTAGTTTGATGATGTTGGGCTGCCGGCAGAACGGACCTTTTGGGCGAGGGCCGTCTGGCAGCCCGGCAAAACTGTGGGGCCGAGCCTGGAGCGTCTTGGCTGGTTACCTCTGCTCTAGGTCAGGCCCCACTACCCGGCGCTAGGGCCGGAACGACGGCGGCCCCAGAGAGGTAACTCCGGGGCCGCAACGAAAGGAACTACGATGAACGTGTATGCAGTATATCACAACGCGTGCCGGTATGACAAACACGGCGTCCCGATGCTCGCGGAACCACTCCGCGAGATCGAGGAACAGATGTTGACCGGCTGCCCGATCTGCGACGGGTCGGGATGGACATTCGAGCCAGACCCCATGGAAGATTACTTCTACCCCTGCCCGTGCCCGCTCGCCGGGCAACTCCCGGCAATGCATTGGAGGATATAATGACCACATATCAGCAGCAGGTAGAGTGGGAACTAGCCGGATGGGGCGCATTTTTCGCCGGTCTGAAGGACGGCGAAGCTGACGAGGATGAGGAAGAGGAAGGGGAGCACGAAAGGACACATGACAATGAAAACAACAGCAATCAGTAAGGCCGAAGAGACCCCAGCAGCCCTGCTGGAGAAAGTGGTCGTGGGCGGCGACCTGAGCAAACTGAGTCCATCAGAGCGGATGGAGTACTACAAACGGGTGTGCGAGTCGGTGGGATTGAACCCGCTGACCAGACCATTCGACTACCTGGTCCTGCAGGGAAAGACCACCCTGTATGCGCGTAAAGACGCAACCGACCAGTTGCGGGCGCTGAAGGGGGTGAGCCTCGAAATCACCGGTAGGGAACGGGTCGAGGATGTGTTCGTGGTAACGGCTCGTGCGACCACGCCGGAGGGACGCACGGACGAGTCCACCGGCGCCGTGAGCATCGCCGGCCTGAAGGGTGACGCCCTGGCTAACTGTCTGATGAAGGCTGAGACTAAGGCGAAGCGGCGCGTAACGCTCTCGATTTGCGGCCTGGGCTGGCTGGACGAAACGGAGGTCGAGACCATACCCGGCGCGCAGACAGTAGCATCGGATGCTGCATTTGATCTGGAGAGTGGCGAGGTGCTGACCGGCGCCGAGAAGGTGCGGCGGAAGGTCCGCGAAACCCTCATTCGGCGCTGCCGCGAGGCTGGCATAACCCTCGGGAAGGAGCGCGTGAAGCCGATTGCGAAGGGACGGGTTCCAGAACAACTGACCGACGTGGAACTCGCCGCGCTCGCCGATGACCTCGAAGCAGCTGTCGAGGCGATGCAGCTCGAGACTGGCGGTGACGAGCCGGTTGAGGCTGCGGACTACGAGCCGGGAGGTGAGGTATGAACGAACGGTGCTCGATACCCGAGTGCAGGTGTGCGGCGCGGTTCCAGGTGCGTACGAGCACACATAGTACTACCTCGCTGTACGCATGCGACGGCCACCTGCGCTACTTCGTGCAGTTGATGATTGACGCGTGGGGCGACTGCGTATGTGCCCCACTGGAACCTGAGGAAGAATCGCGAGGTGACGAAATGAAACAGTATCCCGAACGTTTGGAGCTATACACTGTCGAGGCGCCTTCGATCATAGAGAGAATCACGCGCTCCACGCCGATGCTGATTGCGATGGCGGTTCTGTGCCTGACAGTGCTGGCGCTCCTGATCGGGTTCGAGATGGGGCACAATCTCGCCATCACCGGCATGGGCATGGAGGCTGCAGGAGGTGTTCCATGATAGACCATGAACGCAGGCAGTGCGAACACGAGATAGACCAGTTGGAGTCACGGCTGGAGTCCGTGCGCTGGCTGCTAGAGAAGGCGTGCGAATGCCGGGACCGGCACCCCAGTCCGCTGGAAACACGGCGTGAGCGGCAGTTTGTTGACAGAGCGTGCCGCATCGCAGGGGGTCTCACTGAGGACGAGATGTGGGACGCTGAGGACGCCGAGAAGCAAACGGCGTGACCGGCTCTGATGTTGAACTTCTCGCCTGCCTCGCGCTCACGGATGGGCCGAGGCAGGCGGGATGCTGGCTGGTTCCGCGGCGGTTGTGGGGGGCCAGCCCCTGGCGCGGCTGCTGGGCGTGGACGTGGACGCCCGAGCAGGTGCCGACCATTGCCACGCCCACCGCGCCGGAGACCCCGGCGGACAGGTGAGATTTCAGGTTGAATAATTTGGTCGCAATTCGGAGTATTCGTTGACAGGCTCAGGCAGGGAGCCTATAATAGGGTACCGACGGCAAATGCCGCGGACTAAGGAGAGTGACATGGAATACGGACAGATACTCTACCGGGAGCGCCGGAGAGTGATGCGTAAACGCCGTAGGATGGGCCTTCACGGGCCGACGCAGCGCGATATATCCCAAGCGCTTGGACTCGCGACCCACGTGGTTGCCGCCTACGAGACCGGACAGCAGCCGTGCGGCGAGGAGTTCTACCGAGCCGCGATGGAAATCATCCGGTCGTACGACCCGGATAACAGCCAGGCCGAGGTGTACCGGGTGCCGGCTATATCCACGGAGACCACAGCCAATGTATAGCAAATACAGCACGCAATCTC
>WOYI010174183.1_pt1 | contig 33554 bp, 28 predicted proteins | sample 6423411 | NCBI WGS metagenome assembly WOYI01 (sample SAMN13441803, study PRJNA592873) | oil field metagenome | biome: oil field; feature: oil-well bore; material: oil-contaminated soil; isolation source: oil-contaminated soil from oil-well borehole | place: Germany: Wietze | collected 2016-10-18 ...
CTTAATCCAATAATAATTTCAAACCATGTCTTGGTTTTCATAATATTTTCTGGGGGATCCACATGCAAGCCGACATCAAGTCTGCTCATATAGTGCAGTTTTTTCTCACTGAGCGCTGCCTGGGGTTGGCATCTGTAATTTGCATACCTTGGCACGAGGATACGCTATAGAATAAAAACTTCAATTGGCTCTGCGGAATATGCAGACTTGTCCCGTTGAAACAACGCTTCACTTTACATACACTGGAGAGAACGCATTATGAAACTATATTACGCCCCTGGCGCCTGTTCGCTTGCGCCACACATTGTGCTCGAAGAATCCGGCCTCGCTTATGAGTCAGAAGCCATTGACCTGCGTGGCAACCGTATGACCAGCTCTGGCAAAGACTTTAGCCAGATCAATGCCAAAGGCTATGTTCCCGCGCTGGTACTGGATGACGGCCAACTCCTCACCGAAGGCCCGGCAATTAACCAATACCTCGCTGACCGTGTACCAGAAAAAAAACTGGCCCCCGCCAACGGCACGATAGACCGTTATCGCCTGCAAGAATGGCTGACTTTCTTGGGTACCGAATTGCACAAAAGTTTTTCGCCACTCTTTAATCCTGCTACGTCCGACGACTGGAAAAAAGCATCTCTTGAGACGGTGAATCGCCGCCTGGAATATGTTGCTACGCAACTCGCTGGCAAGCAGTTTCTCGTCGGAGATAACTTCACCATTGCCGATGCGTACTTGTTCACCATCCTCGGCTGGGGGCAGTACGTTGGTCTGGATATCGGCAAATGGCCTGTGCTGAAGGAATACCATGGCCGCATCTTCATGCGTCCCGCTGTGCAAGCCGCACTCAAGGCAGAAGGCCTGATTCCTTCCGCTTAAGATGCAATAAAAACTCTGCAGCAGGTGGCTCCAAACCAGAAAACTCTGGGGCTGCCTGCCGCATCATGTATAACTAAAAAAAACGAGGAGAAGATACTTTGAGCGATAAAAAAACCACCGTCCATGTCACCCGTGAGATGGATGCACCAGCCAGTGCCGTGTGGACAACCGTACGTGATTTTGCTGGCATTGCTAAATTCCTGCCCATGTTCGAATTGGTCGGCAAGGCTGATAACACCATAGGCTCAATTCGCACCCTTAAACAAGGCGATGCTATTTTTCGCGAGCGCCTCGAAGCACTGGATGACGCAGCACGCATCCAGCGTTATTCCATTGTCGAAGCACCTGTTCCTTTTCAGGATTATCTTAGCGAACTGGCAGTGCGTGATCTGGGCAACAATCGCTGCGCCGTAAGCTGGTCATCGACTTTCGTCGTCGTCGGCGCCCCTGAGGCTGATGTCGTTGGCATGATTAATGGCCTCTACAATGCGGGAATTGACCAGCTCGTGAAACTGCACACCTAAAAATTGCGAAGTCGCTCACGCTGACCTGTCATCAGTTGCTATAAACGCTATAAACACTTGACGGCATTGACGGCAGGCAACCAACTCTTAATGCACGAGGAGGAAAAGATGGCCAAAAAAGAAAATGAAAAAGCCGCCGTTACCCGCCCCATGACGGGGGACGAATATCTGGAAAGCCTGCGCGATGGGCGTGAAGTTTACATTTTTGGCGAGCGCGTCAAGGATGTCACCGCCCACCCGGCCTTTCGCAATTCAGCGCGGATGACTGCACGTTTATATGACGCGATGCATGATCCGGCCAAAAACAGCCAGTTGGCCGTACCCACCGATACAGGCAGTGGCGGCTTTACCCATCCGTTTTTCAAGGCGCCGCGCAATGCTGAAGACCTGGTTAAATCGCGCGATGCGATTGCGGAGTGGCAGCGCATCGGCTACGGCTGGCAAGGGCGGGCACCCGATTACAAAGCCAGTTTTATTGCAGCGATGGGCGCCATCCCCGAGTTTTTTGGCGAATACGAGGGCAATGCCCGTGCCTGGCACAAGAAAACCCAGGAGAGCCTGCTCTACTGGAACCATGCCATTGTTAACCCGCCGATTGATCGTAACAAGGGTTCATCTGAAATAGAAGATATCTGCGTGCATGTGGAGCGCGAAACCGATGCCGGCATTATCGTTTCAGGTGCTAAAGTTGTTGCTACCAATTCGGCGCTAACCCACCAGAATTTTGTCGGCTTATACGGTGTTCCCGTCAAAGACCCTCGCTTCGCTTTGATTTTCACCCTGCCAATGAACTCACCCGGCCTGAAGATTATCTGCCGCACCTCATATGAGTATGCCGCAGCCGTCATGGGCACCCCTTTTGACTACCCGCTCTCCAGCCGCATGGACGAAAACGACTCCGTCCTCGTGCTCGACAAGGTTTTAGTGCCTTGGGAAAATGTCTTTGCCTATCGCGACATCAATATCGTGAATAACTTCATTTTTGGTTCAGGTTTCATGTCGCGCGCCTTGTTTCATGGCTGCACGCGACTGGCAGTCAAACTTGACTTCATCACCGGCTTGTTTATCAAAGCGACAGAAACAACCGGTGCCAACGAATTTCGTGGCGTGCAGGGGCGTATCGGCGAAGTACTGGCCTGGCGCAACTTGTTCTGGAGTCTCTCGGAAGCCATGGCACGCAACCCGGAACCGTGGGGCAAGAATTCTGTCCAGGTCAATAACGAAGCCGCCAGCGCTTATCGCGTGTTTGCGCCCATGGCCTACCCCATGATCAAGGATCTGATCGAAAAAGACCTCGGTGCTGCCCTCGTCTACTTACCATCGCATGCCGCTGATTTTCTCAACCCGGATACCAGGCCTTACCTTGATCGCTTTGTGCGTGGATCCAATGGGATTACGGCAGAGAGCCGCGTAAAAATTCTCAAGTTGCTCTGGGATGCCATTGGCACTGAATTTGGCAGCCGACATGAGTTGTATGAGCGCAACTACGCAGGCAATCACGAAGACAACCGGATACAGACACTCGGTTACGCTACTGCGACGGGAAAAATAGACCAGCTCAAGGGGTTTGTCGATACCTGCCTGAATGAATATGACCTCAATGGCTGGATAGCCCCAGACCTCATCAACCCGACCGATGTCGGCCTGTTTGGTAAAAAGTAAAGCTTCATTCCCTGATTGATTTAATCAGCACGCACGATGGCGCGACGATACTTGTCGCGCCATCGTGCGTTAACAATTTACAACCTGACTAATTGATTGGCCCACAAAAAGTCGGCGCTGCTGATACGGCGGACAAATGCTGCAGCACGGGTATAAGCGGAGAAAACTGGCTGCCGTGGTTATGCGAATCCGTTCATTTATGTTCTGCGCCGCAACTGCGACTCTAACCCAAGCTTCTTTGCTTGATATGCCACGCGCGGACGGGTAACACCCAAGGCTCTGGCCACGGCAGACAGGTTGCCACGATGCGGTTCTATCGCCGCTTGCAGTTAAAACGCCGTGATGGGATTCAATACCCCCTCATGATTTACAGCACCTCTGTCGCATATGGACTGATCATTAACAATGCCCGACGTTGAACTAGCAAAAACAGGCTGCGGTGCCACTTGCGAGGTTCCCTCTGTTTTTCGCCTTCCAACCCATCGGCATTATGCCGCCAATTCTTTCTCATGCCGAGAACTGAGCTAGTACGCTTCCGGTTGTAGAACGGTTCGATGTCATCGAACAAGTCAGCCTTCGCTCCGTCCTTGTGCTCTCGATCAAACCCTAGTACGCACTAAAATATGCTGCTCATTTCAAAAACGAGGAGATCTCATCATGCAAAGTACCCTTGAACAACGCAATATCGACATCGTTCGCAACTTCTGCGCTGACTGGAGCAAGTGCTCAAACCAGGCGCTACTCCCCTACTTCACTGAAGATGCCATCTACCACAACATGCCGTGGGTGCCACTCAAGGGACATCAAGCCATTGGAGATTTTCTTGCGCCCTTTTGGTCCATGCTTGATAGCATTACCTTCGATGTGCTCAACATTGCCGCAAACGGCGCGGTTATTTTTACCGAACGCGTTGACTATTTTCGGTTTAAAAATGGAGGAAAACTCGATCTTCCCGTCAACGGCGTGTTTGAACTGAACGCTGAAGGAAAGATTACCCAATGGCGCGAATATTGGGATCTTGCCGACTGGATAAAGCAAGGCGGCCCGACAGCTTGAGTCGAGTCTAGCCGGTTTTTCATACCGGCTTAATGTGCACGCGAAATTGCAAAAAGTCGGCGCTGGGGATACGGCGATTCAACCGGGATAACATCCATTGACCCGTCGTTTTATCCGGGCAGTTTCAGGTCCGAAGTGCAACGAGTTGATGATGATGCTCAAAGAAGTTGAAGGACTCAGGCATAAGCAATTCGGCAGGGCACTTCCAGTCGAGGCTTTTGCGCGGCCGGGTGTTGAGTTGCCAAGCAACGGCATCGAGTTGGGCCTGAGTGAATCCAGAGAGGGCTGTGCGGATCGGCGAAATAGATATTGACGCCAGTCATCTCGGAGAACCGCTCGTGCTGCGCCATTTTTTGAATCCGTGTCTGGACACGCCCCTGATTGTAAGTCAAAGAGAGCCGACGCTGCGCGTCGATGCGATTGAGGACGGTCCCGAAGCCGGTAACTGCCGCGTCGGCGGTGGCGTTGTCCATTCTTGCCAAGGCCACGAACAGCGTGGTTCGCTCGACCAACGTACCGACGGCAGACGCGTTGCGAGCGCCCTTGATCAGATCACCCTCCCAGTGTCCGGGGATGCTGCTACGCTCAATAATCAATGGGCCATAGCCTGCCGCCCAAGCCACCGGAGTTAGCAGCAGGCATAAAACAAAAATCAAAAAACGATTCATTACGATGTTCCTTTCAGTGCTTCAAGCGCGCTTTTCAGGCCAAAAGATGATGCTAGCAGAAGTAGTTCATACGCATAAAGCCTACTCTAGTTAGCAACGAAGCAATTGCCGCATCGCCTTAGCAATGAAAATAGTATTCGTCACCAGATAGCGCTTCCATAAACGTCGCGGCTCTGAGCACAGGCGGTGCAGCCACTCCAGCCCTGCGTTCTGCATCCATTTTGGCGCCCGTTTAATCGTACCCGCATGGTAATCAAAAGCTGCACCTACACCGATCATCACACCCTTCACTCGACCCCGATGGGCGGCCATCCATTGTTCCTGCTTGGGGCAACCTAGGCTCACCCAAATGGTGCCAGCGCCAGCAGAATTAATCCGGGCCACATCAGCCTCGTCCTCTTCAGCCGTGGCTGATCGAAAAGGCGGCGAATAAGCACCTGCAATGAGCAAACCCGGGAAGGCCGCTTTCAAGCGCTGCTGCAATAATTCCAGAGTAGTGGATAGCCCACCATAAAGATAAATGCTCTCCCCACGTAACGCCGCCTGCTCGCAATACTTCCACATAAGATCCGGCCCGTTGATACGCTGCTGGTCAGGGAAACCAAGTATTCGCAGCATCTTGGCCACAGGCGCGCCATCCGGCGTCGCCATATCAGCGGATTCAACAATGCGTCCAAAGGCTGCATCCTGCCCGGCTGTTACCACCGAATGCACATTGCATATACACACATAACGCGATTCACGCGCCGCTGCCCATGTGCTAATCCGCGACAGCGCGTTATCCCATCCCACCACATCAATTGATGCCCCCAGCACCGGAGCCCTCACCCGCTTGTCTTGCATCGTCATCTAACTTCCTTTGCAACCGCACTAATCGCCTCTTCGTAGATCGCGATGAGTTGTGCGTAATTTCGCGTTGCAGAAAACTCTGCTTCGTACTTTGCCCGCGCGTTACGCCCCATTTCTGCCATGCGCTCTGGATGTGCGTGAGCCCAATTCAACTTATGCGCCAGATCAGCGGCATTTCCCGGTTCGAACAACAGGCCGGTAACACCCTCTTCAATCAAATCGATCAACGGCCCAAGCCGACTGGCGATCACAGGCAGGGCACAGGCAAACGCTTCCACCAACGTTCTTGGAAAGCTTTCGTAACAAATACTCGGTAGCACCAGCGCCACCGAACATCCCATTTCGGTTCGCACTGCCTCCTCGGAGAGCGCACCCAACGCAGTCAGCCCGGAATGCCCCTCAAGCAAGCCCGACTCAGGCCCTGTTCCCGCTACCCGTAAGCAGGACGCTATGTCCAGTAACGCCCAGGCCCGAACCAGCACATCAATACCCTTTTCGGCCGACAAACGCCCAACGAAGAGAAAACTCGTACGCTCGGCAAGTGGTGGTGGCGGGGAGTCCACGAAATTCGGCTTCACCATCACGCGCTCCGCAGGCAAACCGCCCTCGATGAACTTGCGTCGGCAAAACTCATTGAGCGCAATGTAGCGCGTTACCTTGTCGCGGTAGGTGTTCAGTATTGAACGATGCAAGACCAGCATACCAGTCAACACCGCCGACTGCGCCCTTGAATCACGGTAGCAACCATGCAGCACACTGCGCCATGGCAAATGGCCAAGGCAGTCTTCGCACACCCGCCCTTCACGCAGATACGTCGCTTGAGGACAGTGCAGACGAAAATTATGCAATGTCTGCACCACCGGCAAACCGGCCGCCCTCACCGCCCAGTATGCAGAAGGAGAAATTAGCGGGAAAGTATTGTGGAAGTGCACGACATCCGGCCGAAACCGACGAATCGATTCAGTCAAAGCGGTTACGGAACAGGTTGACCAGACGGTATCCACCGCTGCCTTCCAGCGCGGTGTGACCTTCAATTCATCATTATGCCGCTGAAAAATATCGACTTCATGCCCACGCCCGCGCAATAACTCAAATTCCGCATTAACAACGGCATCCTCCCCGCCACGCAACTGGTAAGCGTTGTGTACGATCAAGACACGACGCTGCGGCGTTACCAATTGTGCCGACACATCTTCGCGACCAATCAAGACTGACATGCTCATGCCGTTTTATCCGCAATGGACATTACGCCATGCTGTTCAAGGCATCGAGTAATCCCTTCGCAAAAGCGATTTGCCATTTTTTCCAGCGAGATTTTGTCTGCAGAATGCTCACAACCTTCCTGAAGTTTTCGATAGAGCACTTCGTCATCGAGCAAACCAAGCACTGCTGTGGAATAAGCATCGACATCGACTGGCGTCATCAGCCCGTTAATACCGTGCTCCAGATAGGCGATCTCTGGTGAGTGATATTCGTACGCCGTGGTCACCATAGGCACTTTCGCAACAAATGAATCCAGTATGCCCAAGCCAACCATCCCGGGATTGAGCATGACTTTTGAAATTTTCAAAAGCAGCGCCTTCTCGCGCCCCTTGCGAGCACCTAGCCAATGAATCCAGCCATCAGAGTTTGTAACGGCTTGCTGTACCTTTCCACGCAACGAGCCATCACCCACAATCACCAGCTGAAAATCCGGAATGCTTTGACGCAAGCATCGAGCTGCCTCAAATAAAAAATCAAGCTGCTTGTCCGCATGCAATGAGCCAATCATTATCCCGACTGTTCCCGCGCCAATATCAAACATCTCACGAGCCTGATGTATATCGGCATTCATTATTCCGTCCAGATCGCTGGCGAGCGCATGAGTGTCTATCGAGTTATTCAAAACCGTGACCTGCTCCATGGGAAAGCCGGCATCCATCACGGCTCGCGCACTGAGTTCCGTGTAGGCAAACCACCAGTCCACCTTGGTCACCAAGCGGCGTTTAATTTGCTCGCTTAACGACTGTGAATTGGATGCTTGGAAATTGCGCCCATGCCCCCAAAATGCCAGCTCCTTGGGGCGCTGAAAAATCCCCAGGAAATAATTAAAAAGCAGCCGGTTTTCCTGCGTCACCACGACCAGATCAGCCCCGCGTATCGCTGCACTGGAGTTTTGCCAGCAGATTCGGCCGTTTAACCAATAAGTGCAGGGCACATAAACGCCCCACGACAGCGTGCCCGAATCCTCCTTCTCCTGCTCTTCCGGGGTTGGATCGCCAAACACCACAATCAACTCAATGCCTGCCTTGCCAAGCTGGTCGCGCATCAACTCGAATAGCGGAATACGGTAGTGCGTCATTCGCCGCTGAATGATTACAACCCTAGCCCGTTGCGTATTTGCAAATTGGTACGGCGCTAGCGACTTTTGCTCTTGAGTGGCAACGCTCACCCTTACCGCATTAACAATGCCCGCCGCCGCATTCTCGAAACTGTATTCCTGAACCAGCGCCCTGCCTCTCGCCGACATAGAGTCATACAAATCGGAGTCAGACAATAAACGAACGCTTGCATCGGTCCAACGCTGAACATCAAGCGGTAGCACAAAACCATTTTCTCCGTCCCGAATCAAGTCACCGATAGTTTCAGCAAAAGGCGATACCAGGATCGGCAGGCCAGCAGCACAGGCCTCATTGGCAACTACACCCCAAACATCCCATTGGGTTGGAAAAAACAAAATCCGAGCCGAACCATACAGCTTCGGCAACTCATCCTGGTAGGCAAAGCCCGCAAATTCACACGTCACCTCCTGCGCTGCGGTTACGCCAGCGGCACGCATCTCAGGCTCCATTTCACCGGAGCCCACAAAGAGAATCGACACCCGTCGCCCCAGGCGCTGAGCAACACAGCGTGCGACTTCAATCGCAAATAGCGGGTTTTTCATCCCCACAAAACGGCCGCAAAAAATGAAGTCAAAACGCTTTTCAACGAGGGGAGCATTGAAAAAAGCCGCGTTGTTCGCACACAAATGAGACTTGAACAGGCGCTTCGAATCGATGCCATAGCTACGGTAAAGTGCCAACGAACCATCGCTCGCTCCGATGAAAGCTTGCGTTCCCGCATACACCCTTCGACGGACCCAGCGATGAATCAAAGAAAGTTTAGTTTCAGACTGGTAAGTACCATCAGTCATAGCAATATGCCGCACGCCATGCAAGCGCGCGTAGGTATACGCGAGCAGATGCGTGGGGTTGAACCCCGTTGTTATAACCACATCAGGACGAAAAGCACGCAACCTCCCCCACACGTCAGGGTTTATGTGAATGAAACGGCCGCGAAAGTTAATAAATTTTTCACGCAGAAAAACCTGTTTGAATTTACTAGCCGCCAAATCCCATTCCCTATCAGGTTCCCGGCCACTGCAAAAGAACGCACAAAATTCAATATCAGGTGCGGCCGCGATTTGTTCAAATACAGGCAGGCGATAAGGCGCAGGAATATTGGTGACCATCGCCACTTTTAAACGCGTGGTATCACCTTTTGCACTGTGTTCCGAGGGGGGCAGCCCCTGCTTGTCAGGAAGCATGTGCTGCACCACATGACGCTGTCGCCAACGGGACAGGAGCTTTGCCCGCACCGTTGTCGGCAGCAACAGCAAGCCTAGGCTAACGACATCCCGGAAACGAATCCCGCTGACCTTGACAGACTTGTCAAGCTCAACGAGGCAATCAACACGTTCGCCCAACTCCATGAATAAAGTGGCTCTCATTCGATGCCAATCACCTCTATACCGCCGCAGACCTGAGCGAACTCGACCGTACTGCGAATCCAGTTTTGCCAGCTCATTACCAACGATATCGGGCTTCGCCGGACGCCGAATGGCGTTCTGGTTACGTGCGACTGAAATTGGCGGCGCGACAATATAGGCCGTGGCAGTCATCGAGTATGCAACATTACCGACGCAGGCCAGTCTTGCCCATGTAAGGAGATCTTCGCCGGACTTCAGTCCCAGCGGAAACCCGCCAATTTTTGCAAATGCTGTCTTGCTCACCGCTACCGCTGAACTGCAAACTGGTGGAGCGACACCCAATGCTTCAGTGAAATAGTCCAGAGCTCGTTGTTTTTCCGGGTTATCTTTTTCGTCGTGCAGACGAGTCTTACGAATCCGCCCCACTTCGTCGACAATAAAGTAAGCTGTTGCAAAAATACTTGCATCAGGGAAGCGGCCGACCAATTGTTCGATACTGGCAAGGTGTTCGGGATCCCAGTAATCATCTGCATCAACAAAAGCCACTGCATTGTTCGAAGACTGTTCAACGCCATAGTTTCTGGCCGCCGATACACCCGCATTCGCCTGCGTAAGCACGCGAATGCGGGTGTCTGCAAAGCCCCGCACCAATGCTAGGCTATCGTCAGTGGAGCCGTCATCGACAATGATCAATTCCCAATTGGTGACGCTTTGGGCCAGCACCGAAGCAATTGTTCGCTCGATGGTGCTTGCCTTGTTGTACAGGGGAATTACAACAGAGATCATGCTTGTTCCTTCATTTGTAGCGGGAGTGATCGGCACACACCCGCGTAACTCAGTATTAACAGGGCTATGCCTGCCACAAGCACGCCGCCTGCTACCACCCATAATCCTTTGGCTATAAACAGCCAGGTCAGCACCATTTGCACAGAAACACTGGCGAGGGAGAAAAACAACCACCAGGCTTGACGATCCAGCGCCAGCAAAAAACGCTCAAAAACGTTGTTGACCGAAGCAACCAGGGCGTATGTGGCATTGACGCAGATCAGCAAGGCAACTTCCGTATCGCTCAATCCGTATGCCCGCGCGATAAGTCCTGATGCCAAGGCAATCAACCCGGCCAGCGCCAGTGTCACCAATAGATTTTTTTGCATCAATCCGGACGAAGCACGCCAGGCTGTTTTTTCGTCGCCGCTTGCAATTGCGTCGGCTAGCGCTTTTAGCGAAACGCCACCCCAACTCGTCGCAGGAATAAGCATCAGGTTAAGCCACTGTGCCGCCACAGCGACAACCCCAACACCTGCAGCACCATAGATCGACTGCACCAGATAAATTGTGCAGATCCAGTTGACGCCGTTGTTAACCGTGGTGGCTGCCACGCTGGGTAGTGACCGAACAAACTGCGACTTGACCTGCCTCCAAGCCTCGGAAGGGGATTCTGTCGCATCACCGAATGAGCAATCCCTGGTGAGTACCCGTATCCCCATGAGCACCGGCGGAAAAAGTGACGCAAGGAGCAGCAGGCACAGCGCACCGTTCAGCCCATAGTTTTGAATGGCCGGATAAGCGGCCAGGCAAACGGCCAAAGCCACCAGGAAGGATAGCCGCGATGCCAGCATGAATTCGCCCGCACCGTACAGAAAGCCCAAGCTGACAGCGCCAAGCACTTGCGCAATGACCACGAAAATACCCACCGCCAACAAGATTGGTGACTGTGACGCCGCACCATCCAGGCTGAATTTGTAGAGCAGAAGCAATGCCGTAGCAGAAAAGGCAGACAGAAGCAGCGCAAGTACAAAACTGGCTCGCGCCTTCAATCGATAATCATCGCCCCCACTTCTTGAGCTTTCGGCCCCCATTACTGTGGAGTTGTTTGTCAGTACTTGGGCAAAGGGGATGGCGACTGATGCGGCCGTATTTACCAGCGCTGAGTAGGTTCCGAGAGCGGAAGCCCCTGCCAGGCGAGCAATGAGGAGCGATGTTAAAAACCCTGCCCCTCTTGTAGAAAGACTGGCAAAAAGCATAGAAAAACGAGCGTTATTTAGAATGGCTCTAAGCGTTTTGAACAAGATGAGAGCCTTTGAGCTTTGTTTTATGCTGCGCGAAGGGAAGAAGCCTACATGCCATGACTAATGTGTCGTTGTGTTTTGCGATTTGAAAACCAGGATCGGCTCTGCTCCCACTTCCATCTGTGTGGAAAGCAGTGGGTGGCTAGCGCCTCCACCGGCGTACATGTAGCGATCGCCCACCGCGAACTCCTCCAGAGTAAATGTCACTGGAGCTCCGGATGACCACAGCACAAGAGATTTCGCGTTGTTCTTTTGAACTTCCACCACATTGAGACCGCTTCGGTTCGCTGTTCGATACTGCACTTGCGAGCCACTTAGCCATGCTTTGAGTGTCCCAAAAATAAGACTCGCTTTTGTCGGAACCCGATAATTTGATTCAACAAGAGGCAGGTTGCCGTACTCAAGTGCCGCACCTTCCCATGTGTAATAAACAAAACTTTTAACGCCAAGTGCGGCATTGCCAATCAATCCTTGGGCCAGCGAATTTTCTCCGCTCAAAACCTTCTGGCTTTCTAGTTGCAGTGGTTTGCAATCCTCAAGCAATGTATTGCATGAAACTGCCGTTTCAGTATTCCAGATGGGCATGTTTCCAAGGCCTGAATCTATGAGCATTTGTCGCACGTTGCGAATCTGTGCAAGAGAAAGCTCTGGCACTCGGCCCAGATAGCCATGGATGCTCACCCCGTCCAGATATGCACCACCGCCTGCGGCAAGAAAGTGGCTCAAGAACCTCAACCCGCCTCCAGTAATATTCGGGCCGATAATCTGATTAGCCGGATCAATAGCTTTGAGTTCCTGGGCTGCAATTTTTACCAGCGGAAGCAAATCTTCAGGCGTATGGTCCCAATGAATCCATATATCTGCCTCATTCCATATTTCCCAGATGCGAATTAAACCTTTATATCGAGTCCCCAAAGTTTTGACATGTTGACGCCAGGACGCCAAGCTAATGGGTTTAGTACAGCTTGACGGTCCATATGAAGAATTGTTGCAGTTTTTTCTGTGTTGACTTCCTGCCCAGCTTGGCGTCATGCCCATCGTGTAAATGAACTGGAGATTGCGATGCTTTGACAAGCCATGTTTTACGTAATAATCAAGGCGCTGAGCATAGGGGTTTTTTTGCCAATCAATTGGCGAATTTTCTGGCTGTAATTGAGACCAGGTGGTTCCTGAATCCCAAAGCCGCAAGGTGCCTGGGTCAAATGTCGGCCAACCGTTATGCACCCCCAGTCGATTTAGGTGAACACCAAAGAAATTAGGGTCGATATAGCGAGGGATGTTCTGAGCGCCGATGGCAGAAAACTTTGAAGGCACCAAGGTTGCGGAGTTTATGCAGAGCGCTATATTTTCTTTTCTGACTGCAATTCTTACAGAGCCACGCCCAGTTGATGCATGGATACCGCTGAGGCTAACCTCTGTCCATCCCGAAATCTTGATTGAACGAATGGCAGTTGTTTCGTACGGAAAGCCATTGCGACGGAAGAAAACGTCTACCGAAGTTGGGCTATTGCTACGCAACCATACATTGAAGCGATAGGCCTTATTCGGCTCCAGGACCCCAGGCAGCGTTACCTCTGCATCCCCATTTCCTCGGGAAATGACTTTGAAGGAAGATGAAGCAATTCCATCACGCGAACATGAGGGATCAAGTCGCTGAAATGAAACTGATGGAGCTACACTACCCCAAGCGTTTACTTGCCACTCGCCTGTTTCCAAGGCGCTACAAGGGGCCATTAAAACCAAAGCGAAAAGAGCCAAAAGAGCGCGACACCAAGAGAGGTTTAGCTCGTGAGCCAGTCTCTGGATTGATTTTCCGCAAGGGATAATTTCCTTTTTCGCTGGATGTACGTTATCCATGATTGCTTCCTCGGCTCAGGGTGTTGCTTCTTGTCGAGGGTACTGATAAGGAGAAAATCTGGTGACTTGTGGCTGCTCGTAATCCATATGGCGAGCACAATATATAAATAAAAAAATCATGAATGCATAAATCAATGTATTGTCCGAGAGGAAAATAACATTCATGAATACAAATGCAATTCGAGTTGAAAATTTCTTGGCTGAATACATCAGGCCAATAAATATTGAAAAGAAAACAAGACCGTATTCGTAGAATATTTTTAGAACATCACTATGGAGTCTTTGTGCTGTCGTGTACGATCCAATCGCCTTGTTTGCGAGTATGTAGGTTGAGCCTGGCCCTTGACCAAAGAGAAAAAACTGCTCCGGATGTGAAAAAATTTCGATTGCAGGTAGCGATAACAACGCTTTTCGCCCTTGACCAAATTCGTTAGCACTTTGCCCGGTCCATTGAGTGATGAAGTAATCAAATGTCCCGTAGCCATACAGTAAAACCAATAGCAACAGCAGGCAGTTTATGGCTATCATTACAACAGGGTTGAGAATAAGTCGGGCACGCTTCTCACCCAGTAATATAAAAGTTGAAGCAACAATAACCGCTAAAACCGCAATTCGTTTCAGCGATAAAACGGTCATCAGAGAACATAAAATAAATAATCTGTATCGTTTTTCCAGTAGAGCAAATGGTGCAAGAAGTCCGAACAGAAAGCTAAAACTTCCCTCAAATGGGGACGACGATTTTGAAATATCGAAGCTGATGCTTGACCGTAAATCTCCAAATAGGCCAAAGTAAATTAGCCAGCATGTCAGCAACGTGAGAAACAAGCTCCACAATCTGATGCGAGGAATATCAATTAAGAATGCTATTGAAACCCCAGTGAGTATGAAGTAAATGTCTTTCATGCCTTCATCAGTCGCAATCGGGGAAAGGCATATTCCGGCAATTACAACGGCAAGAAAAGGCTTTGCTTCATCCCCAAAGCGAATTTTTTGATCTCCAAGAACTGTAAAAAGAACCAATATAGGTAGGAGATAGATAAAGTGGCGTAAAAAGGGAAGCGCAATACTCAAGCAAGTGAACGTCAGTCCAGCCCAGAAAACCATGTCCCGAACAAGATAATCGCGTCCAAACTCAACTGACTTCATTGAGATTTAGATGTGCTGCTACGCTGAATGGACACATATTCTTTCAGCGCAACCATTAGCCCATTCTGTAGCGTAGTTTTTGCCGTCCAGCCGATTCCGTTAAGACGGCTTACATCCATCAGTTTTCTTGGCGTGCCATCCTGCTTGCTGGTATCAAAGACGATCTCGCCTTCAAAACCTACGACTTGCTTTACCGTCTCAGCCAGCTCCCTGATCGTTACATCTTCTCCGACGCCGATATTCACCAGCGGCGGTTCAAATTTCCCGGTTTTTACTTCATCACTGCCTAGCAAGCTAGCGTATTCCTCATCCGGTAGATTCATCAGGAAGACACAGGCATCGGCCATGTCTTCGCTGTACATGAATTCGCGCTTTGGTGTGCCGGTGCCCCAGACGACCACCTGTTTCTCGCCATTTTGTTTGGCCTCGTGAAACTTGCGAATCAGCGCCGGAATGACATGGGAGTTTTCCGGGTGATAGTTGTCGCCCGGGCCATACAGGTTGGTGGGCATCGCAGCAAGATATTGGGTGCCGTATTGCCGGTTGTAACTCCAGCACATTTCGATGCCGGCAATCTTGGCCAGGGCGTAGGGGCGATTAGTCGGCTCCAGCGGGCCGGTGAGGAGATATTCTTCCTTCATCGGCTGCGGGGCGAGCTTGGGGTAAATGCAACTGGATCCGAGAAACAGCAAACGCTTGACATTGTTCTGCCAGGCGGCGTGGATGACGTTGGTTTGTATGGCCAGATTATCGCGAATGAATTCAGCGGGGTATTCGTTGTTGGCGTGGATACCGCCGACTTTGGCGGCAGCAAGGAAGACGTAATCAGGCTTTTCGGTGGTGAAGAATGCCTCGACAGCGCTTTGGTTGGTCAGATCGAGTTCGGCATGGGTGCGGGCCAGGAGTTTGGTGTAACCCTTGGCTTGCAGATTGTGCATGAGAGCCGAGCCAACGAGGCCACGGTGGCCGGCGATGTATATCTTGTCTGTGAGCTTCATGTTCTAGATTGCATTTGGAAGGAAGATTACTTAACCGCCTCGACGAATAGCGACCCGGGACGGTTATCCAGATTTTCAACGTCGGGGCAATCGCCCTTCTGGTAGTCGCAACGAGTCACTTGAGAAAATCCAACTGATTGGAGCAACGTGCGAAGACTCTCAAAGTTGTACATAAAATGATGCATATTCTTCTCTGATCTCTCGTTGGCCTCAAACAGATTGATTGACCAATCCATGGATCGATTCGGATCATAGTCACGTATTTGCGTATCCAGATCAGGTACGGAAATACGCAGAACTCCCCCTTGCCGCAAACATCGGTAGCTCTCTGCAAGACAAGTTTTTGCACCATGTAAAGGGAGGTGTTCAAGCACATGAGAGGAATAGATCGCCTCGAACATTCCGCTTGAATACGACCAAGACTTGGTGACGTTAAGATAATGAATTTTCCTGTAAATGCCCTGTCGATGCTCTTCGAGGCGCTCATCAGTCATCTTGCCCATTTTGTGCATCAGCCAAGCCAGGCCGGGTACTCGAGCCACAAACAGATGGGGAGTAACATCGGTATTCAACCAACCCTCCCGAGGACAATTAAAGCAGCCAAAATGAAGACGGTTCATGTGAGTTACTCGTGATAATCCATGGCCTTGAAGCCATGTTTCTTGACCAGCTCGTCGCGCTCGGCGCTCTTCAAGTCATCACGTACCATTTCAGCGACTAGCTCATCAAAGCCGGTTTTGGGCGTCCAGCCAAGTTTTTCACGCGCCTTGGTCGGATCACCCAGCAGGGTGTCCACTTCAGTCGGACGAAAATAACGGGGATCTACCTTGATAATGACTTTGCCGTTCTGATCGGTGCCGGTTTCTTCAATCCCTTCGCCGTGCCAGGTGAGCTGAATGCCGAGTTCTTTCGCTGCGGCATTCACAAACTGGCGCACGCTGTATTGCACACCGGTAGCGATGACGAAGTCTTCAGGCTGGTCTTGTTGCAGCATCAGCCATTGCATCTCGACGTAATCCTTGGCGTGGCCCCAATCGCGCAGAGAATTCATATTGCCCAAGTAGAGACAGTCTTGCAGGTTGAGCTTGATGCGGGCAAGCGCACGGGTGATCTTGCGTGTGACGAAGGTTTCGCCACGCAGGGGAGATTCATGGTTGAACAGGATGCCATTGCAGGCATAGATACCATAGGCTTCGCGGTAGTTGACGGTGATCCAGTAGGCGTACATCTTAGCCACGGCATAGGGGCTGCGCGGGTAGAAGGGGGTGGTTTCCTTTTGCGGGGTTTCTTGTACTAAACCGTAAAGCTCGGATGTACTGGCTTGATAGAAACGCGTCTTTTTTTCCAGGCCGAGAATGCGAATGGCTTCCAAAATGCGCAGGGTGCCGATGCCATCGGCATTGGCGGTATATTCGGGGGTTTCGAAGCTGACGGCGACATGGCTCATGGCAGCGAGGTTATAGATTTCGTCGGGCTGAACTTGCTGAATGATGCGGATCAGGTTGGTTGAATCAGTCAGATCGCCATAGTGGAGAATAAAGTTTTTATTCTCGACGTGCGGGTCTTGGTACAGGTGATCAATGCGATCCGTGTTGAAGAGCGAGGCGCGACGCTTGATGCCGTGCACGATATAACCCTTCTTGAGTAAAAATTCCGCGAGGTAGGCCCCGTCCTGTCCGGTAATGCCGGTGATGAGTGCAATTTTCTTCATATGTCAGCTTTTGCCAAGGGAACCTGCAAGACGTTGCCGTTGTTCCGGCGTTACTGCGCCAAGCATTTGGTTAATAAATTTTTCCTGAATATCGTAAGCATGCACCGTGTCCTGATCGATGGAGGACACTCGGGTTAATAGTCCATCCGGAATCTTTCCGGTGAAGCCATAGCGCATTTCGATCAGTTTTTTCTGAATGCCACTCTGAACCACTTGATCACCGATGGTTATCCAGTAGGTTATCGGTTCACGACGTTGTCCAAGCTCGGTATCGACTCGCGTTACCAAAAGTGGTCCAAAAGGCAAAACAATCGTTGTAGCGCTCTTTTTTAATAACTGAAACCCTTGAGCTGGATAGCACACCTCGGGCCTATGTACCTGCGTCCCATCGCTTTGGTCTCCCCCGTAGGCTATCAAGAACATGATGCGATAGCCTTGGCTGTTCGAATACGTTCGAGACAAAGTCTGGTTGTATATTTTGTTGAGTAATTCTATTTGCTGGGGATTCGCCAAGATAGCCAAGCTCTGTGGCACTTCATGCCAATCACCAAAGCGCTGCGGAATCATCGCTTCCAAATTAATCGCCGGCTTTTGGTCGGCAATTTTTTGTGTAGGATGCAATACGACGGCCAAGACAGAAGCCACACACATCAGCGTCAAGAGCAGGATACTTTTGCGAATTACATTCATGATCTCGCCGTCTCACCAGCGCCGACTTTTTGTCTTTGATGACGCCGGATGCGAATAATCACCTGCAACAACGAATCCACACTAATGATCAAAAGCAAGGCGCTGATAAATAGCACCATGCCCGCAAAGCCATGCAAGAAGCCCTGCCCTGCTTCGTCGCCAAAATAGTAGGTGATCAGAGTCAAGGTAATTACGCGGATCACGTTGGCGGTAAATGAGATGGGTACGATACAAATCGCCAGCGCGGTATTGCGAAACCATGAGCTGTGCCGCACAGTGTTGAGATACAAAAGCCCCATAGCTTCCAACGTGAATAGGGTATGCAAACCAGCGCAGGCATCAGCCACAAGTAACTGGTATTGCCCGATCTGAAGCATGACCCCCGTGCGAGAAATAGGATAGCCAGCGGCGAAAAGAATGACGTCGGCCATATAGGAAACCGCCATTTTCATTGGCAAGGTGAGCGAATCGACAATCGGCCCTGGCAGCGGCACCATGAACAACATGAAGAAAAGCGGAAACCAGAGAACCATCAATGCCCGTCGACCGACAAGCAACAATACGATGGCGATCAGCAACCAGAGCAGAGAGCCGATCTCGAATATCAAAATACCTTGCGAACGTCCCAGGATATAGAGAAGCAGACCGATGATGAGTACAGGCCATCCCCAAGCTGTCGAGACTGAATCCGGCGCACGCTCTACTGCAGCTTTCATGACAGGCCACTGGCGATAGAGCAGCCACACTGAAACGGCTAAAACGATGGGACCATGTCCTTGCTCAGGGGTGCTCCAGAGACCACGAAAGAGATCGACAAAGCTGGGCACATACATGGCCGCCAATCCGAGCACAACCAACCCCCATGCAAACATTGGCGGAAAATCGGCGTTCGTGACACGGCGATTCAATCCTGGCGGCTGCACAGAGGCCATAGCGTAGCAGTCAGAACTCGTTCAGTACAGTGCCCACCACCAGGACGCTGGCCTGGGTAAGCTCGTCAACCAAGCGACGCGTCGCACGTAACCGGGAGGTATTTTTGTGCGCAACAACCATTGCACCACCAGCACGGGTTGCCAGTGTTTGCGCGTCCGCGTAATTTTCTCCCGCTGGGGTGTCGATGATAATGATGTCAAACTCACGACTTAACTCTTCCATGAGTTGTGAAAAAATCGGCCGGGAAATCAGTTCCTGTGGGTTCGGTGGTACAGCACCCGCAGGCAAAACCGAGAGATCAATGAGTGAAGGAATTCGCTCAATGGCACTCACTTCGCCGCGACCAGAAAGAATGGCCGAGAGACCGACACGATTTTCCAGACCAAATAGTTCGTGCTGACGGGGATTTCGCATATCAGCATCAATCAGCAGGGTGTGTTCTCCCAATTGTGAAAAAACCACTGCTAGATTAGCTGCGAGAAAACTGCGACCTTCACCTCTAACCGGGCTAACGATGGCAAGTGCCTTGCGCTCCAGCTCAGTGCTGAACCAGCGCAGCATGAGTTGGCTACGCAGGGCGCGTAACGCCTCTACTTGTGGCGAAAAGGGCTTGTAGGCGGCGATAATTTCCTCACTGACCAAAGCCTCACCTGCCATGAGATAGGGGTAATCAAATTGACGTGAAAGTACCTGCTGGATATCGGCCTCACTCACCAAACCGAGCTTTACCGCAGCTTCACCAAAGCGAATGCCTTCTGCTTTCTGCAAACGCAAAATACGCTCAGCGCCTTCGAGCGTGAGTTTGCCTGCATCAATGAGTGTTGCCCCTATCGAACGATCTTTATGCGTATCGTTTTCAGTATGACGTGGCTCGAAAGCCTTGAAGATGTTTTCGATATCTGTTTTCATGTTAGCTCACCGATACCGCCTGTTTGCGCTTGAATGGCAAGGCTCGCAAAAACTTCTCCCATGTCTGTACACCTATCTGCATGGTTTCTTTTCTTGTTGGCCATTTGAATGGTGTCCTGAGTTTTTCAATCACGCCAAGAACAGGCAAGCCCAGCCCTTGGGTCAGATCATCAAGACCACGAATGCGTTGGTCAGCCAGCTCGAGTACCAATGCCCCACCAAGACCCAACATTGCACCTATAAAAAATGAAACCAGCACGTTCAGAAAAATTTTCGGACTGGAATGCTTGAGTGGCTCAACAGCCGGATTCAGCAGGGCAATGTTAGTCTGGGTCGATTGGCTCTCCAGGTTAGATTGCGCCAGCCGTTGTGTGACCAATTCGTAAGTGCGCTGCGCGCTTTCCACTTCACGTTGCAAGACAGACATCTCATCGCGCTGTTGCTTTAACTCAAGTACTTTGGCCTTCTGTGCCGCCAGCGCAGCATTAATCTCCGATTCACGCTGGGCATTGACACGGTTAGACGTAGAGATACTGCCAACGATCTGTCTTGTCTCCGCTTCAATTTTTGAGCGTAGCGACTGGGCCTCGATCTCCATTTGTTGAATCTGTGGGTGATTTCGACCCAATTGGCTTCTGGTTTCATGCAACTTGGCTTCTAGCCGGGCGAGATCCCCCTTCAGGCTTTGTATGAGTCCGCTTTGTAACGCCTCGGGCATGCTGTCAGTACCACTGCGCGCCTGAAACTGACGGGATTGCGATTCGGACTTCAGTGCCTGAATTTCAGTTTTCTGAGCAGAGAGTTGGGTTAGGCGCGAGTTCTCGATATCAAGGTGTTCTTCAGTCGCCACAATACCGTGCTCGCGTTGATAGGCAGAAAGCTTTTCTTGAGCCTTCTCTAAACTATCGCGGAGCTGTTTTGTACGATCATCAAACCAGCTGGCATATTGGCGCGCCGGCTCGACCTTGAGTTCCAGGTTAGTGTCGATATAGGCTTGTGCAAATGCATTGGCAAGCACTGCAGCAAACTTGGGGTCTGCGGCAGAGTAATTGATCTGGATAACATTGCTTTCGCGCGACGGTTTGACATCAAGCTTCTTCTGGATGGCCTCAGCAAGCCAGACGTCAATCCTGCCCTTACCTTCGGTTGCTTCTTGCCATTGCTCGATGGCAGCCGCGCTCTCTACCATCTTGAGCATCTTGACTACTTTTAGTGCTACTTTTTGACTATTGATAATATCGATTTGCGTTGCCATATAGCCGGGCATCATTTGCGCCGGAAGAGCAATGCCACCCATTGGGTCAGGGGTTTTCACGTCAACCAATACCGTCGCAGTAGAGGAATATTCTTTGGGTAAAAGCAGGCTGGCTACCAGAGTTATCGCCACGACGGCCAGTAAGGTATACAGCACAACCTTGTAGCGCGCCTTAAGAATCAGAAGAAATTGCAGAAGATTCATCACTGTACCTTAGGTTCAGAAGAGACTTTCGCGGACGTAGATCACATCATCCGCCTTGACCACATCATCCATCGCTGGATTTAATTTTTCGACCTTGCCCTCCTTGTTGCGTCGATGCACGCGGATGCCGCGCTCCGTGCCGCGCAACGTTAAACCGCCGCCTTGCGCCAAGGCTTGCATCACCGTCATGTTGCTCTCGACACGATAAGCACCCGGGCGCTGTACCTCACCATAAACATAGAACATCGGCGCACGGTGAACATAAATAATGTCGCCGTTTTGCACAGCGATGTTGCTGCTCATATCGCCACTTAGCGTCATTGCGGGGATGTCCACCTCGACATGGAAAGACTTGCCTTCACGCATGCCAGTGATAACTGCAATGTCGGCAGCGCCCGGCATGATGCCACCGGCTAACGCCAAAACATCGGTAACGCGATTACTAGCCAGCTCCAGCGGATATTTACCGGGACGATTGACCAGCCCCAGCACGGAAACCTGGGAACTACGATATTGCATCACGATGGCATTCACTTGCGGCTGGACGACAAAACCACCCTCCCGCAGCATGCGGGCTATAGTCTGTTCGGCAGACTGAATCGAAAGCCCGCCCACCGGCACCGTACCGACTAGAGGGAAGGTAATCGTGCCTGCTTCGGAGATACGCGTCTCAACGGTGAGATCCGGATTCTGGAACACGCTGACCCGAATAATGTCGCCAGCACCCAGCACGTACTCGCGCTGACTGTCAGCGGCAGGATTGGCAACCCGGGCAACTTCAGCAGTCTCTGCAGCCTCGGCACCGAAGAATATAAAGAGAAACAGAAAAAGGGTGCAGGTCCGCGTAAAGAATGAACTCATGTTTTCATTTTCGAAGTATTGGTCATGCCGATAAAAAAACTAGGGGATGGCACATTACGATTACTTGAGCCCTGAAATTCCCTTATCCATGTGAGCATCGTCGGCCTTGGTTGGCACTGATACCGTTTTTGTATCAGGATTTGCATGAGTTGCAGCCTTTGTTTTTTCGTCGGCCTTAGCCGTTGCAAAATCGCCCAAGTATTCGATTTTGGCTTTTTCACGCAACTGCTTCATTTCCTTTTCAGCAGCTTCCGTACGTTTCTGATTACCGAGATACTGCTCAATAAATGCAGCGGATGATTTTTCGTCCATCGGCATACTGCGCGATGCAGCCAATTGCACTACCATCACGCCATCACGCCCGCCGATAACACCAATCTGACCATCTTTCATCTGGGAGAACTTCGGCAGCAACCCCAGTGGCAATTCCTCGGCAGCCTTGGTGCTTGTGTTAGCCGTAAAAGGAATTTTTTCTGCTTTCAGCCAGGCAGCAACATCCACCAACGATTTGGCGCTGCTCATCTGCTGCTGCAACTTCGCTGAAAAATCAGGTTGAGCGGTCTGGATCACCAGCTGTTGAAACTGGTAAATACGACGCTCGCTGAAAAGCTCGGGATGTTTGCTATAGAAGTCCCTGGTTTCATCAGGAGTAGGCTTTGCCACGCGTGATAAAACAGTTTCGATATAAGCACGTGAAAGAATCTCTCGCCGGGCAGCTTCCAACGCCTGCACAACCCTGGGATCACGTTCGAGCTTGTTTTCTTTCGCTTGCTGCACCAGCAATTCCTGATCAACCAGCTTGTCAAGAATCTGCTTGCCTGCCACTTTAGCCTGCTCTGGCGGGATATTGCCCGCGCGCTCTAATACATTGTTGATCTGATGAACGGTAATTTCCTCTTTGTTAACCTTGGCGGCAACCTGGGTAGCGGGTTTTTTTCCATCGTCGCTACTGCAACCAACAAGAACAGCGACAATCAGAAAAAGGATCAGGTTATTGCGGCACATAAATGAAGACGAAGACGAAGAAGAAGCAGGCATTGAAAATTCCTTGGTATGCATCATGGAAGAAAGGGTGCCTAACATCTCCGCACCTGCGCTAACAGCGGGCTAAGTTACCAGCCCATTATTACAACGCGATTACGCAACCAGCAAAATCTGCTTGCAGCGAAGCAGCTTGTAGATATACAAAAAAACGGCGACAGCATGAAGTGCCATCGCCCAAATGAGGGGGAAGATCGAGTCTTGTGATTCCAGCAAAAGCTGAAATCCAGAAGGAAACCATGCAGCCCTGGATCCCGGATCTCGCTAGCGTAGCGGGCGAGATCCGGGGGTAACTTCTTTCGCCAGGGCAACAAGTCGATTGTCAACAAACGACCGGGGATTGCCCACCGATTATTTAAAAATCAGGGGGTAACCGGGCAGGTAGCAACTTTGACAATACGGTCTTGAGTACCCGGGGCTGCAGGGGTATGGGCCGCGAAGTAGTCCTTCATGGCATCCAGATCGACAGCGCCGCCCAGCGGGGCGGTACCTGCATTGAACACCGTAAAGTTGTCGCCGCCGGTGGCCAGGAAGGAGTTCATGGTCACACGGTAGCTGGCAAGCTTGTCGATGGGCACGCCATTGAGTTGCACGCTGCCGTCACAGACGAACTTGCCGCCTTTTTGAGCCGCGAAGTTGGCGGGCGTAGTGTCGAAGGTATGCTGATAAGCGAAGCCCTTCGACACCTGCAGGATGCGGGCGAAAGGCTGAAGGACGCCCCACTGCTGCTCGAGCAAATCATAGAGCTGCTGGCCGCTCAACGTCTTGGTCACCAAGGAGTTGCCGAACGGCTGCACGATGAAGGCTTCGCCGTAGGTCACCACGCCATCGCCTTCGCCAGCGGCGCTGGAGGCGTAGGTGAAGTCGGCGCGGATGCCACCTGGATTCATGAAGGCGATGATTGCTCCACCCAGGTCTGCCGGGGCGGTAGCCTCCAGTTGCGCATCGGCGATCACGTCGCCAAGGGCGGATTCCCCTGCACTATTGCTGCTGCGGGTGATGGCAGCGGTGATCAGGCCAATGGCCTGATTGGCCAGAGGCGCGGCCAGCGCGTTGTAGTTGCTTACCAGTGTAGTTAACGCAGGCACCGCAGTCATGGCTGGGTTGCTGCGATCCACCAAGACGTTGTCAACGGCAATACTTTCCACCTCGCGCGTGGCAGTGTTGAGGGTCATGTCAATCTCGGTGACCATGCGGCCAATGGCATTGGTGCTGGTGACCGGGATATTACGGTCGACGCTGTTGGGCAGGCTGCACAGATAGGCCTGGTGGGTATGGCCGCTGATCACCAGATCTACCTCGTCATCCATACGCTTGACGATATCCAGAAGAGCACCTGAGATGCCAGTGCAGTCGTTGATGACGCTGGAAGTGCTATCCACTGCGCCCTCGTGCACCACGACTACCACTGCCTTTGCACCTTGCGCCTTTAATTCTGGAATAAGCGCGTTGACGGTCTCGGCCTCGTCCTTGAAGTCCAGCGTGCTGATACCGCTGGGGGTGACGATGCTGGGCGTGGCTTTCAGGGTCATGCCGATGAAGGCCACCTTGTTACCTTTGAAATTCTTGATGGCGTAGGCCGGGAACAGGGTCTTGCCATCGGCTTTTTCCACCACGTTGGCGGCCAGGAACTTGAACTTGGCGCCCTCGAACGGATAGGGCGTGCCCACCTGGTTGCCCTGGCAGGAATTAGCGTCGGTGGGATGGCAGCCACCGTTTTGCATGCGCAACAACTCGTCCTTGCCCTCGTCAAACTCATGGTTGCCCACGGCGTTAACATCCAGACCAAGAATATTCATGCCTTCAATGGTCGGTTCGTCATGGAACAGGGCGGAGATGAGCGGCGTGGCGCCAATCAGGTCGCCGGCGGAAACCACCACACTGTTGGGCGATTTGGCACGTATGCTGTTGACATACGCCGCCAGCATGTCGATGCCGCCCACCGGCTTGCCGGAAAAATTGCCCGGGCTTAATAACTGGCCGTGAAAATCATTGATGGCGGCGATTTTCACCGACAGGGTCTTGCCCACGGCGGCCTGGGCGGCGACTCGCATCAGCCCGGAACGCTCCTGGACGGTAATTTTTTTCGTTTTCTGCCATTCCAGGGTAAGTGCGGAAACCGCGCTGACAAATTCACCATGGTTGCCCCAGTTGGCACCCTCAACAGCAGTGTCAATGATGCGGTCATTGATGCAGATGCCGCCGATGTCCTTGTTGATGACACCCGAATCCACAGCGCCGACAAAAACATTGGTGCGGTTATCCAGACAAGCGGCCTGGACCTGAGCGGCACCGCAAGCGATTATCGTAGCCAGAGCGAGGGGTTTGAATAGGGTACGCATAAAATAAATTCCTAAGTTGTGTGTGAAACAGGCAGTTTGGATGTTTTGAATTCTCCGCCAGGATTGTGACAACCGATTGGTGGGAAGGCAGCGCGGATATAGGTAATTCGGTCTACGGACTGCAATAAAAAAGCGGTGATGGCAGAGCCATGCCATCACCGCGAGGGGCCATCCCCCCAGCCTGTATGGCCGGAAGGAAAACTGCGGATCAGGCCACCTTGTCCTGCTTCCGGCGGCGGGCGGCAAAGCCGACCAGACCGAGGCCTGCCAGCAGCATGGCGTAGATTTCAGGTTCGGGTATGGGTGAATTTATGAAGCTTTCGCTGAAACCCCCTGCGAAGCTTTGCACATGGAGGCCAACACGCAACCAGGGGGTGGCGGCGGTTGGAATGCTACCGGGCAGGGCCAGCGCGGCCAGCACGTCGGCAAAAGTCTTGCCGCTCTTGAGCGAGAAATCGATCGCCAGCCACTCGCCGGTCGCATCGCTGTTCTGGACGCCATTCTTGGTTGGCGGGCTATCGGCATCTGCCAAAAAGCCGGCGGTCGTCTGAAAAGCAGGAGAAACGCTATTCCCACCGGGCAGGTCGGGTGGCGATGCACTTCCTCCCGTAAAGCTTACCCCGCTGCTGGAGGCGACTCCGCTGATCCCGAGCAGTGCCCCATCAGCGAAATAGACGTCGGTCAGACTCGAATAATTGGAGTTGTTGGTGAACTTGAACCGCACCAAGCTCTCACCGATATCACTTACTTCCGCCCGCAAATTCGCTACGCCGTCAGCGACCGCATTGCCAGTCGAATCGTTGCTGGTGATGCCATAAAAATTCAGAACTGCCGGCGCGGCATATGCAGGAGCCGCCGACAGCAGGCCGATGCAGCAGACGGCGCCGACCAGTGACTTGAGAAATTTCGTATTCATGACGCGTGCTCTCCTTTTTCAATGCGCACCTGGAAGTGCCAAGCAACAAGGGAATGGCGACATGCCTTTCCGCATGGATTGCATCTTGAAGGAAGCAAGTTACAGGAATTGCAGCAGTCGACGTGCAGCACATGGTATGAACAGACCATATCGATCGAGCGAAAAAACCATGGGGATGGCTACCCATGGTTCCTGCTGATGAACTACCCTAGTTCAGGAGCGATTCGCGCGACGCCGACTCATTACACCAAGAAGACCCATTCCTATGGCGAATAGTGCCCATTGCTCAGGCTCTGGAACTGCGACAACCGAGAACAGGTAAGCACCACCCGACAAACCATTGGCTTGACCAGCTAATTCAAAATGATAGTTGCCAACACTCAGTACAGAATCAAAAGCCGGTGGGCTTCCACTTGAGGAGGCAATTAGCGTATTGGAACCATCGTAAAGAGAGAAGGCAAGATTGTTGATGTGTAAGAAGCTCATGTTACCCAGCAGTAAATCAAGTGATACGGCACTTGCGGCCACATCATTCGCCAAGGCTGAGACGCTGAAATTATAGTTATCAAGAAAATTTCCGGCTGGCAACACGACCGAATTGATGTACGGGGTACTGGATACCGTACCAATGTTGTAGATCGTCGCAGAGGCCGGTGCTGCGTAGAGCCCAATGGCAAGCGTGGCCATAGCGAGTGTTTTAGCAAAGATAGAACGAGGTTTTTGCGATTTCATGGGATAGCTCCTTTAAAGTAAGTCAGGCTAGACAACAATCGATGGGGCATAAAACTCGATGGCATATTTGCTATGAGACTTATCCAGAAAAACTGCATCAACCATCGTTACAGCAATGTGAAAATTAAATACGATTTCTTTAGTACTAAAGAATCAATAAAAAAAATTAACTTGTAGTGCTCTGCTCATTTTCCACCGAATGTATTGCAATTATTATGGCGCTTAAGCTCCTGGATATAGTCTGAAAAGCCCATCAAACCGCAGGGACAGTAAACCCCGACAGCGCCTATCGAATGCAGCTTCCAAAATAGTCCAAAAGAACTATATGTCGTTGCGCATCGACTATTTGTTATGCAATGTAATACCGTTAGCATTGCTAAATGACACTCCGTTCTCTGATTGTTTCAGCCTTGTTCGTCCTGTCCATCAACCAGGCACATGCACTTATGTCAGGCGTGAGCCCTGATTCCCCTGCGGCCCGCATTGATCCGAACACGACGACTTCACCCTGGGCAGGCGTTGGTAGCCTGTCAGTAGGGACAGGCACTTACACCGCAACATTAATTGCGCCAAACTACATTTTGACCGCCGCCCATGTCGTCGCTAATGCAACGCTTGAGAGTGTCACCTTTAACTTGAACTTCGGTGGCGATCTAACGCAACGGATCGGTGCCGCAGAAGTCTTTATTCATCCTGATTATCACGGCTTCAATTCGCCCAACTTGAACGACGATCTTGCCATCATCCGCCTCGCCAATCCAGTGCCAGCAGGCGTGCCAATTTATGAATTGCAACACGATGTACTTGCAACGGGTACAACGTTAACCTTTGTTGGCTATGGGGCCAGCGGTATGGGCAATACAGGTGCCACAATACCTGCCAACCCTGCAATCAAACGTACAGGGCAAAACAATGCTGATCAATTCGCTCTTGATGACGAAGGTAACGGCAAAGCAGAGATCTATTATTTCGACTTTGACGGGCCTAGGGGTACAAGCAACCTAATGGGAGGAAGCACGCTTGGAAATGCTTTGGAAACAACCGTTGGCGGAGGCGACTCAGGCAGCCCGGCCTTCATTCATAGCAGTGATGGCAAGTGGCGGCTGGCCGGCGTAAACACTTTCACCTTCACAAGTATGGCGGGGCAAACCGCCTCCACATTCGGCACAGGCGGTGGTGGGATGCTCGTTTCTACCTACACTCAATGGATCAGTAGCGTCGTCATGCCTGTACCCGAACCAGCACCGTATGCACTCATGCTAACGGGCCTCTGTCTGGTGAGCGTTGTGGCCTTCAGAGGTTCGGCAACCACCTCAGCCAGATAGCAGTTAACTTTGTTACAGGTGCAACACTGATACAAACAAACTCTAAATTGGATTAAAACGCACGCTAGTCTAATCGGGCTAGTGCGCAAGCCATGTGGCTTCACCGGACTTTCACACAACAACCCTATATTGATGAATGCTGCGCTAAAAAAGCCATTCCGCAGACCAGCGGATTGGATATCAAAAAATATCACTTTGCTGCTTTTTTATTAACATTTATCCGTATCGGAGAAGTATATGAAAACAAATTTAAGAAAGCCCTTACTGGGTGTTATTGCCGCTCTCTTGACAGCTGGTGCCACGATGGCGCACGCCGATGTCAGAATCACCGAAGTCGCCCCGTGGAGCAGCGGCAACTCGCCTGTCAATGCGGATTGGTTCGAACTCACCAATACCGGCGCTTCAGCGCTGAGTATCAGCGGCTGGAAGGTGGACGATAACTCTAACTCGTTCGCCTCGGCGGTGGCTTTAAATGGCGTTAGCAGTATTGCTGCTGGTCAATCAGTGATTTTCATTGAAGGTAACACTACTACTGCTGCCAGCTTTATTACCAACTGGTTTGGTGCTAGCGCTCCGGCAAATTTTGCCATTGGCTACTACAGCGGCTCCGGCATCGGTTTTAGCGCTACTGCTGATGCGGTCAATATCTATAATGACAGCGGCGTTCTGCAGGCTAACGTCAGCTTCGGTGCATCGGACAGTAGTTCTCCCTATCAAACATTCGACAACGCTGCAGGACTGAACAACACTGCGATCTCGCAACTGAGTGTCGTTGGTACCAACGGTGCCTTTATTGCGGCGAACAGCGCTATCGAGATTGGTTCACCGGGCACTATCGCCGCAGTGCCAGAACCCGAAAGCTACGCACTGATGCTGGCCGGGCTGAGTCTGCTTGGATTCATTGCCCGTAAGCGTCAGGTTTGAGAGGAAATTTCATGAAAATCAAAAATCTAATTCTCGCGGTCGCAGCGGTATGCAGTATTCCCGCACACGCGGCGAACTCTATCAACCTGGGTAACTACGCTGTATCCAGTGTCTATGCACTTGACATCCTGAACGGCACTAGCGGAGGCATTTCTGGCCTCGAAGCATCGGCAGTAACTTATGCCCGGGACCGCGGTACGCTGTTCTTCGTTGGCGATGAAGGCACGGGCGTGATTGAAACTTCGCTCACCGGCCAGACGATAAGCCATATGAACTTCGACTGGAATGGCACCGGTAGCACCAAACACGATACCGAAGGTTTGACTTATCTGGGTGGCGGAGCGCTGGTTCTCGGGGAAGAGCGATTGCAAGATGCCTATCGCTTCAACTACACCGCTGGCGGCACCGCTACTCTGGTCAACAGTTTTGTGTCCACCAGCAATGTAGCCGTGGGCAACAACGGTATGGAAGGCATCAGCTACGATCCGCGTGACGGTAGTTTCATAACGATCAAGCAGCAGAGTCCGGAGAATATCCTTGCAGGAACGCTGACCTTCGCCGCCGCCACCGGTAGCCCACCCTCTCTCAGTGGTGACGGGTCTTCGCCTCCCGGCGGCGGCACGTCAACGATGACGCAGTTGTTCAACCCGACGCTGATGAATTTATCGACTTTGTCAGATGTGCAAACGCTGTCTCCCGTAAATGCACTGTTGGGCACTGCCGCAGCTGATAATCTACTGGTGCTAAGCTTGGGTTCGAAAAGCTTGGTTGAAGTGAACCGCCTCGGGCAGGTCTTGAGCAGCTTTGATCTCAGCAATATATTGCCCCACAATGCAATCGAAGGCGTCACTGTGGATGAGCATGGCACGATCTATCTGGTTGCTGAGCAGATACAAGATGGCACCCAGGGGTTAAACCCCGCATCACAGCTCATTGTATTGACGGCACCAGTGCCTGAGCCAGAAACCTACGCGATGATGTTCGCCGGTTTGGGCTTGCTTGGCTTCATGACTCGTCGCAAAAACAGCAGTCCAGCAAACATCTGATTTACGCTTGCTTAGATCTCGTCTGCAGACTGTAGGCGAGATTTTTTTTGCGTTACCTCGATTGAAAGCTACCTGACGCATTGGCAGAATTCAGCCTGAAAATTTAGTCTGCAACTAGCACTCAGCGCTAGTCGATGAGTCAGTAGAAAAATCGTACTCAAATCAGCATGGTGCATATCCGGCTAATAAAAAAGTCGGCGCTGATGAGACGGCGAAAAAGGGCCGTGAAAAGGGGCTGTTATGCTGCAACGTTATCGTCGCTTTGACGAGGATACTGAAAAAATCTAAAAACTGAATTGTGCGTTAGCCACTATAATTTTGTCCCGATAAGGGAATCCCGAATAGTTTGATTCACGCTCCTCATTGGACAACGTCATGCTAAGTTTCAGGCTTGTAATTGGGACATAACTAACTGACAAAGAGGCAACGTTCAGTCTGTCTTTACGCTTCTCGATGCTACTCAGTATTGCGACGGGGTCCCCCAAGAAATCACGCACTCGCCGTTCGACTGACGCCTGCATGGATGTCTTGGCTGTCGGCATCCAGGTTGCGCCCAGACCGATACCTCGCGTGACTACATAGCTTGACAAGATGTCATCCTGCGCCCCGATTTCCCGTCGTGTGGTGATGTTGAGCTGCGTCGATCCAGACATCAGCCAAGACCACGAGAGACGTCCTGTCACCCCTGAAAAATCACGCACCTTCACCTGCTTGTGATTACGCTTCACACCAGCAACAAGGGCATCGACTCGGCTTGCCCCCGTCAGGCGATACCCCAAGTTGCCCTCGATTTCATCTTGTGAGTAACTATTATCAACAAGACCATTCGGTGTCGGCTCGCGATTCGGGTAGTCACCCTCGGTACGGCGTAAGCGCAAGGCAAGAGAGTCTCCATTACGTGGCATAAATTTGGCGACCGCTTCAGCACCATTGGCCTCGAATTTTCCCGTTTCACGCAAGTCCGAGCTGTTATCACTCTTCGCCTGGAACATACTCACCCCCACCGACCAGTCTGGATGCAACCAGTAATTAGCGCCATAAGACAGTCGTTGGTAGGTATTGAGACTCTTCACCGGACTGCGAAAATCACTAAAACCTGTCAAGCTTTTATTCCGCGAAAAAGCAACTTCGCCGTGCCATCGGTTGCCTAGCACCCAATCCCAAACACCTTTGATATTCGACCCGTCGTAATCAAGAAAATTGAACTGTGCATAGCGCACGCGACTGGCATTCAAGTCAGCATGCAAACGCTGTCTGCCTAGCAGCTTATCCATAACAACACCCACGGAAGTGATGGTAGTGCTATCCGCACGCTGACCAGTACCGATCTGCGACTGCAAACTCACATCGTCAGGTAACCGGAACACATTGCTATCGTGCATGACGCTCTGGTTAAGATTGAAATTAAAGACATCTGCCTCGTCGGCACGTACACCACCAACCCACGCAGTACTGCATGTAGCGACGAGCAAGGGCAACCAGCGACGGTAGTTATTAATGCTTTGCATGGATCCGGAATTCTAAGCACCGGATGTGACCGTTTCCTTACACAGGCAATTTACTTCGCGAGAAGTCTTGATCAAAAACAAACCGTCATAAATCTCTCATGTTCACGCTGTAGAGTGGCTAGCTCAAGTACTTTCATATTATCAACCATCCATCTCACATGCTCTCCGCTCTGGGTCATCAGCAAAGCTTGCTTCGTTCGCAGCTCAGCATCCACTCGTTGCTCGGCATTTTTCTCGACCCACTGATCATTATCGCCAGCCTGTTTGGTGTCGCCTTTTTTCATGAAGAAACAATTGATGCACCATATGTCATCCTGGCGCTGATCGTATTTTCGCTCAGCTTTCCGGGAACATCGCGGCTAAACGACCGCTTTCGCAAGCTGCTTCGCGATATCGTCATCAGCTGGGTCATGCTGGCAGCCATCCTGTTTTTCTTCGGCTATGCCAGCGGCTATCTCAATCAGTTTTCGCAACAGGTGATGCTCTCCTGGTTCCTGGTCACGCCGACTGTGTTAGTCGCCGCGAATGAGATGGCCCGACGCCTAGTGCCACGAATCCTCTCGCTAGAAGGCTATCAGCGAACGGCAGTGATCGTTGGCATCAGTGAGACCGGTCTGCGTTTAACAAAGCATTTCCACGACAAGCCCTATTTAGGCACCCGGGTGATCGGTTTCTTTGACGACCGCGATAGTCAACGTCTTAACGACCCATTGGTGAAACGCAATTTGCTGGGCAAGATGGACATGCTTGCAGAATTCGTCAGGAAGAACGGCATTGATTTGATCTACATTACGCTCCCAATGACGACGCAGCCACGCATCCTTGCTTTACTAGAAGACCTGCGCGACACAACCGCCTCGATCTACTTCGCACCTGACATCTTTGTTACCGACCTGATTCAGGGGCAAGTAGACGATGTAGCCGGTATGCCGGTCGTAGCCGTGTGCGACACACCATTTAACGGCGTGAATGGCCTGATCAAGCGTGGCAGTGACATCATTCTGTCACTCCTGATTCTCGTTCTCATCGCGCCGATCATGCTGGCTATCGCCATCGGTGTAAAGATAAGCTCACCCGGTACTATTCTCTTCAAACAACGGCGCTATGGGGTGGACGGCAAAGAAATCATCGTCTACAAGTTCCGCTCCATGACCGTCTGCGAGGATGGGGCTCACGTTACGCAGGCGTCAAAGAATGACAAACGCGTCACACCGTTCGGTGCCATCCTGCGCAGAACTTCTCTTGATGAACTGCCACAATTTATAAATGTATTACAAGGGCGCATGAGCATCGTCGGCCCCCGCCCCCACGCTGTCGCCCATAACGAACTCTACCGCAAGCTTATCAGGGGCTACATGGTGCGGCACAAGGTCAAGCCCGGCATCACTGGCTGGGCGCAGGTAAGTGGCTACCGTGGCGAAACCGACACAGTAGATAAAATGCAAAAACGTATTGAGTACGACTTGGAATATCTACGCCATTGGTCACTCGGACTCGACTTATGGATCATCATGAAAACTATTCTTATCGTCGCACGTGACCAGCATGCGTACTGATCCAGCGAGTCGGGGCCGCTTAATCAGCATTATCGCAGCGGCTCTACTGGTTATTTTCTTGTTTATCTCCGCACCATCAACCGGCGGAATTTTTGTTCCACCTTGGGACAAGCTGGCGCACTTTACCTTCTACGGTGCCATTGCTTTTCTGCTTGCCATGGGTTTGGGC
>WOYI010743407.1_pt1 | contig 33547 bp, 32 predicted proteins | sample 6423411 | NCBI WGS metagenome assembly WOYI01 (sample SAMN13441803, study PRJNA592873) | oil field metagenome | biome: oil field; feature: oil-well bore; material: oil-contaminated soil; isolation source: oil-contaminated soil from oil-well borehole | place: Germany: Wietze | collected 2016-10-18 ...
AAGATAACCAAGAAGGGAAAAACAGTGGTATGTGGGTGCAAAACCATGTCATTTGTTAAGATACTCGCCGTATCGCCACCGCCATCCCCCACTAGCGGATTCAAGACTTTTTCAATTCGGTTATCGCTATGTAAAATGAGCGCGGTTATGCTTTTTCCTGCTGCTGCCATGCTCGCGTATTTCATCCATGAAGTACCAATCAACAAAAACAAAGCCCCTTGCAACACACTGGGGATATTGCTGCTTAAGACAATACAGACCGCAACTAGATGCGCAAGCCACACCAGACGCTTCAAAAAACAAGATGGCCTGACATGAATAGAAAGCTTTGCGACAGGCTTCATCGCAATGAATAGCTAAATTTTGCGGAAAATGAGTGTGCCGTTCGTGCCACCGAAGCCAAAATTATTTTTCATCGCGACATCAATTTTCATAGGTCGTGCGGTGTTGGCACAGTAATCGAGATCGCATTCAGGATCTTGGTCGAGAATATTGATTGTCGGCGGGCTGATCTGGTGATGAATTGCCAGCACAGTAAAGATTGACTCAATCCCCCCAGCTCCACCGAGCAAATGTCCGGTCATCGACTTGGTGGAATTAACCACTAACCGCTGGGCAACATCATGACCAAAAGCCAATTTAATAGCTTCGGTTTCATTTTTATCGCCTAGCGGCGTTGAGGTGCCATGGGCATTCAAATATTGCACATCATCAGCATTAACGCCCGCGTTTTTCATGGCGGTTTGCATGCTGCGTTTAGGGCCATCAGTATTGGGCGCGGTCATGTGAAAGGCATCTGCGGCCATGCCAAAGCCCGTGAGCTCGGCATAAATTTTCGCGCCTCGCCGCTTGGCATGTTCATATTCTTCCAGCACCATGACGCCCGCACCTTCACCCAGCACAAAGCCATCGCGCGCTTTATCCCACGGACGACTCGCTGCCGCCGGATCATCATTACGGGTTGATAGCGCTTTGGCCGAGGCAAAACCACCAATCGCCAGCGGCGTAATAGAGGCTTCTGAGCCGCCACACACCATCACATCGGCATCACCATATTCAATCATGCGTGCAGATAAACCAATGGCATGTAAACCCGTGCTACAGGCCGTCACAACAGAAATATTCGGCCCCTTCATTCCATACATGATCGATAAATTGCCAGAGATCATATTGATAATGGTGCTAGGAATAAAGAAAGGTGAAATTTTGCGTGGCCCACCGGCCAGAAAATCATTGTGGGTTTCTTCAATCATTGGCAAACCACCAATGCCCGAGCCGATATTTACGCCAATGCGATCCGCATTTTCATCGGTGACCTCAATACCGGAATCACGCACTGCCTGAATGCCAGCAGCCATACCGTAATGGATAAATGTATCCATTCGGCGTGCTTCCTTGACGGATAGATAGGTAGCGACATCAAAATCTTTCACTTCGCCAGCGATCTGCACCGATATGGCTGATGCGTCAAATCGCGTAATCAATCCGATGCCACTTTTCCCGGCGATGATATTCGCCCAAGCCTCCGGAACAGAGTTGCCCACGGGTGATACAAGACCCAGACCGGTAACAACTACGCGACGCCGTGAAGTAGATGGCGCAAGTGATACATCTGGCACGAGTGACTCCCGAAATGAAAAGTAGTGATGTGGTGAAACTTGTTTTATTTTTTTAGATTGGAATTGACGTAGTCAATCGCCTGCTGAACGCTGGTAATTTTTTCTGCATCCTCATCCGGAATCTCGCACTCGAACTCTTCTTCTAGCGCCATGACCAGCTCAACGGTATCCAGGGAGTCAGCGCCCAGATCATCTACAAACGAAGATTCGTTTTTAATGTCGGCTTCATTCACCCCAAGCTGTTCAGCTACGATTTTCTTGACGCGTTGTTCGATGTTATCCATATTGAAATTCCTTCCTTGATTTATCGGCTATTAAAAACTTGCCTAGTTTAACAAAAAGAACTGACTTCTTTGAAGAAATCAGGTCATATACATGCCACCATTTACATTGATTGTGCTGCCTGTAATGTATCCAGCGTGTGGCGAGGCCAAAAAGGCTACCGTCGCCGCAACTTCTTCTGGTCGTCCAAGGCGGCCCAGAGGAATTTTTTTAAGCAGCGCATCACGTTGCGCTTCGGGCAGCGCACGGGTCATATCGGTATCAATAAATCCTGGCGCAATGCAATTGACCGTGATATTGCGACTACCCAGTTCATGTGCTAGCGCGCGACTCATGCCTGCCACGCCGGCTTTGGCTGCTGCGTAGTTTGCCTGGCCTGGATTACCCGCTTCGCCCACGACCGAAGTAATGTTGATGATGCGACCAAATCGCGCTTTCATCATGCCGCGCATGACGAGTTTCGAAAGGCGAAACACCGCTTTCAGGTTTGTTTCCATTACGTCATCCCACTCGTCCTCTTTCATGCGCAGAGCGAGGTTGTCGCGAGTGATTCCGGCATTATTGACAAGCACAGAAACCGTACCAAACTTATTTTCAATCTCGCCTAGCAGGGCTTCGCACAGCGCGGCGTCTGTCACGTTGGCAACAGCACCCCAGCCCATAATGTTGGCTGCATCAAGTGTTTTCTGAATCTCCGCCGCACCAGCAGCAGACGTCGCTGTACCGATGACTGTTGCCCCATGCGCGCCAAGCGCTAATGCAATTGACCGTCCTAGGCCGCGCGACGCTCCGGTGACCAATACAACCTGTCCATGCAAATCATTCATGCTCTGCCTCAGTGCGTACTCAATAATGTTAATGCAGCGTCAATTCCGGCGCTATCTGCCATAGCTATCCCCGTGAGATTTTCATCGCACCGCTTGGCCAGGCCTGATAGCACTTTGCCCGGACCGCACTCAATCACATGGGTAACCCCCATTTGCCGCATTGCTTGCATGGTCTCAACCCAGCGCACGGGGGAGGCCGCTTGGCGCACCAGTGCTTCTTTAATGGCTTCTTGATCGGTCAGCTGAACAACGTCGACATTATTCAGCACAGGAATTTGCGGAGTTGAAAAACTTGTCTGTGCTAAACGCACACGTAATTTTTCAGCAGCTGGCAGCATCAAGCTGCAATGAAAAGGAGCAGAAACAGGCAGCATCAACGCCCGTTTTGCGCCTTTGGCCTTGACCGCCTCGGCTGCCCGCTCGACAGCAGCCTTGTGACCCGCGATGACGGTTTGCTTAGGCTCATTGAAATTAACCGCCTGGACAACCTGGCCCTGCGCCGCCTCAGCGCAAGCCGCAATCACTGCCTCCACATCCAGGCCCAGTATGGCTGCCATTGCACCTTCTCCGGGAGCTACTGCTTCTTGCATTGCTTGCGCACGAAGCTCAACCAGGGGCACGGCATCCTTGAGCGAAATAACCTCCGCTGCCACTAGCGCAGAATACTCACCCAGGCTATGTCCTGCCATGACAGTGGGGCGCACACCACCTTTTTCCAGCCACAAGCGGTAGATAGCCACCCCGGCGGTGAGCATCAAGGGTTGCGTATTTACGGTCTGATTTAAAGCTTCTGCCGGGCCCTCAGCCGCCAACTGCCAAAGATCGCGGCCCAGTGCAGCCGAAGCTTCATCGAACGTAGTCCGTATTATGCTGGCATCACCGTAATGCGCCATCATGCCTAGCGATTGCGAGCCTTGGCCAGGAAAAACAAGTGCAAATTTCATTATGATGATCTCGAATACTCAGGATTCAGAATGTAAGGAGTACCGCACCCCAGGTAAATCCGCCACCCACACCCTCCAGCAGCAGGTTTTGACCTGGTTGCACCCGCCCTTGACATACCGCTTCATCAAGCGCTAGGGGAATGGATGCCGCAGAGGTATTACCATGGTGATCGACTGTCACGATACATTTTTCACTAGGCAACCCCAGTTTTTTTGCAGTCGATTGCAATATCCGCACATTCGCCTGATGCGGAATGAGCCAGTCAAGCTGATCAACCGTCAAGCCTGCTGTATGTAAAACCTCGTTGGCCACTTCGGTAAGCACCTTAACTGCAAACTTGAATACTGCCTGACCATCCATTCGCAAAAATGGGTCACCAGTCACCTGCCCACCACGGATTTGGCCTGGAACAGAGAGCATGTCGGCATGACTGCCATCGGCATGCAGTGCTGTGGCCAAAACCCCAGGGCTGTTTGACGCTTCAAGCACGACCGCACCTGCACCATCACCGAACAAAACACAGGTTCCACGATCCGACCAATCCATGATGCGCGAAAAAACTTCGCTACCCACAATCAACGCGCATTGGTGTGAGCCAGACCGGATAAATTTTTCTGCCACACTCAACGCATAGACAAACCCGCTACATACTGCCTGCACATCGAATGCCGGGGCGCCATTGGTAATGCCGAGCTTCTTCTGCAACAAGGCGGCTGTACTGGGGAAAATATAGTCTGGGGTTGATGTTGCCACAATGATCAAATCAACGTCATTCGCTGAGCGTCCCGCAGCAGCAAGCGCCCGCTGGCAAGCATGAAAGGCCAAATCGCTACTGGTCTCACCGACTGCGGCGATATGTCGGGCGCGAATGCCTGTGCGCTCGGATATCCAGTCATCGGACGAATCAAGCGCGTGCAAAGCGATTAGCGCTTGGTTACTGACGGGTTGGCCAGGCAAGTAGCTGCCTGTGCCTGTAATACGCGTAAAGATCATTGCTATAAGCCTTTAAACGGCGAACGATTAATCACGTTGAAAATTAACCGCAAGAATCACTCCTAAATCTAAATAGTCGGCGCTGGTGATACGGCAGCCATACGCTCAGCAATTTTAATCGGTAGCTGTTGGCGCGCAGCCTCTGCTGCTCGCGTCAAAGCCGATAGAAATGCCAGCCGATCAGCAGAGCCGTGACTTTTAACCACGATACCTTTTAGCCCCAATAAACTTGCGCCATTGTAACGACGGTGATCAAAGCGGCGGCGAAAGGATTTCAATACAGGCATGGCAATTAAAGCCGCTAACCGGGTGAAAATCGAGCGCGAAAACTCCTCTTTTAGACCACTGGAAATCATTTGCGCCAAACCCTCAGAAGCTTTTAAGGTGACATTGCCAACAAAGCCATCGCATACCACGACATCTGTTGTACCGTTAAAAATATCATTGCCTTCCACATTGCCAAAAAAATTCAGATCACTTTGCCGCAATAACTCACCAGCGCGCTTAACGATATCGTTGCCCTTGATGTCTTCTTCGCCAATATTGAGTAGTCCAACGCTCGGGCGCTCTTTGTGTTCAAGCGCAGAAGCCAGCATGGCACCCATGATGCCAAACTGCAACAAATGCTCGGCGCTGCAATCGACATTTGCACCCAGATCAAGCACATAAGTTGCACCACGCCGAGAAGGCAATACAGTGCAAATCGCTGGTCGGTCAATACCCGGCAAGGTCTTTAGCACAAAGCGCGAAATAGCCATCAATGCACCGGTGTTCCCGGCTGAAACCGCCGCTTGAGCAACCCCCTCTTTAACCAGGTCGATCGCCACGCGCATAGATGAATCTTTTTTGCCACGCAATGCACTTGCAATGGACTCTTCCATACCAATCACTTCAGTTGCATTGTGCACAGAAATGCGTGCCCCAAACTCTTGTTCAACCGGCGTGACATAAGCGCGCAATACCAACTCCGGTCCAACCAAAATAGCGGAACACGAGGGATTTTTACGCAAAAAATCAAATGTCGCAGGTAACGTGACTTGGGGGCCATGATCGCCCCCCATGCAATCGATCGCCAGGGTAATGGCCATGATTCAAGCTTCTCGACAAAAAAACAGCCGGACACGCGGTTCGCATCCGGCTGAATTCATCTTGAAAACTTACTCGCCTTTAGCCTTGATGACTTTTTTGCCGCGATAAACGCCAGAAGGCGAAATATGATGACGCAGATGAACCTCGCCTGACGTTGCCTCAATCGCAAGTGCCGGTGCGGTCAGGAAATCATGTGCGCGATGCATGCCACGCTTGGAAGGGGATTTTTTATTCTGCTGAACAGCCATTATTTATTGCTCCTTGTTTCAATGCTTCTTCAAAGCGGCCAGCACCAAAAACGACGCTGAACCGTATTCATTTTCAGCTGCCCCGGCTTCCCCAGGCAACTCACAGTATTCATGCCGTGGCGCAAGAGGCAGCGCCAGCAACACTTCATTTTCTATCAAACCAACAACATCCAGCACTTCGCTTGCCTCAATGGCATCCATCTCATCATCCATCAACTCCTCATCTGGCCAGTCATCATCGGTGCTGATCAATTGCAACACACTATTGACCTGCATCGGCAAACAAACACTTGCCAAACAACGCTGGCACTGCAAAAGCAACGTGCCATCAATCACCAACCGCAGCAGAAACTTTTCTTCGCTTTGCCATCCTTCCAAACTGACAGCCAATGAACCGTCAAGCTCAAGTAGTCGATCTGCCAAATGAGGCAGCCATTTTAAAGGCACATTACCCTCAATAAAACGACTATTGCACGCAAACTCAAGGCTGTCCACCATGGTTGGCGTCAAAATCTTATTTGAAAGTCGTGCAGATTCTATGGATTCCACAGGCTCCGCAGACGGCATTTGTAAAGAAGAAGTCTCGTGAGACATAAGTTTTGAATGTTATCATGTCTGGCCTTTGTTTTTCAAGTCTTAAACATGCTTCAGCAGCTCATTCTCGCCTCTACTTCACCCTTTCGCAGCGAACTTTTGCGTCGCTTGCAGCTACCCTTCGATATTGCCGCACCTGACATTGATGAATCAGCTTTGCCCAATGAGCTTCCCGCCGTTACAGCACAGCGTCTTGCCCAGGCCAAGGCACAGACCATTGCAAAACAGTTTCCGAATGCCTTGATCATAGGCTCTGACCAAGTAGCCGCTTGCGGTGCGCAACGGTTCGGTAAACCAGGAACAAGGGAAAATGCCCGACAACAGTTGCGTTTGATGAGTGGAAACGAAATCATTTTTCACACCGGGCTTTGTGTGCTCAACAGTATCACTGGCCACTCCCAGGCTCAATGCATCCCTACCTACGTCGGTTTTCGCGATTTGACGGAAGCGGAAATTGAAGCTTATCTCGATAAAGAAGATGCGCTGAATTGCGCGGGAAGTGCTAAATCAGAAGGGCTGGGAGTCTCTTTATTGCGTTATCAACGCGGAGACGACCCTACCGCGCTCATTGGCCTGCCCCTCATTACCCTGTGCGAAATGCTCCGTAGCGCAGGCGTGCGATTACCTTAGGCTGCACTGGCCATGGCCGGATACCTTTGGTTATTACCAGTCGCACTGGGCGATACGCCCTGGCAATATTGCTTGCCGCCTACCACCCGCGAAGCAGCCTGTCGGCTAACGCACTTCGTTGCTGAAAATGCAAAATCTGCACGTGCAGAGTTAAAGCGCATGGAACACCCTGTCCCCCTGCGCGAGTTGGCCATTGAACAATTACCCGAAAAACCAGGTCCTGCCGACATTGATCGGCTTTTAGCGCCACTTTATGCAGGGCATGACATCGGTTTAATGTCCGAAGCCGGCTGTCCGGCGGTCGCTGACCCAGGCGCATTGCTGGTTCGGCGGGCGCATGCGCTAGGCTTGTGCGTCAAACCGCTGGTTGGTCCTTCATCCATTCTGCTCGCCCTCATGGCGTCAGGGCTGAATGGGCAGCGATTTGCTTTTCATGGCTATCTTCCCGCCAAGGAGCCAGAACGCAGTCAACGTATTATTGATCTGGAGAAAGAATCTGTACGCCTGCAACAGACGCAGATTTTCATTGAAACACCGTATCGAAATCTCGTTCTGTTTAATGCATTAATAGCTAATGCCCGCCCACAAACACTGCTATGTCTGGCGACGGATCTCACGCTGGAGCAGGAATACGTCACGACACGCTCCATCAGCGAGTGGAAAAAACAAGTTACCCCGCCCATTGATAAACGGCCTACAGTATTTCTTTTCTTAGCGACTCATTTAGCCATTTAGAGCCATCTCAAGCCTTTAGCTTGCGAGCCAAACACAGCAAACTATAGCCACCCACGACGCAAAGCACTGCTAGAATCAACAGCCCTTAGCTCTACTTCGTAACGGGTGTCCAACCCGCTTTTCGCATGAAACGCAATCGCCCTCCGCGCCGCATTAAACAGACACCTGATACGTTGCGTCTGGTTCAACTGGCCACCAGCCTGAGTGAATCATCAAGTCGGATTGAAGATGATTTCTGGGAAAAACAGCTGACTGCGCTCGTTATGAATTTGATTGCCAGCGGTGCGGAAGAAACCTTGATGGCGGCACTGGATCCTTTGTATCGCGAGACTTCCCCCGCCTATGGGTCCTTAGTCAGCACGATCGAGGCCTGCGCTGAAACGCGATACGCCGAAACTCCGGATGGCCTGGATGCGCTCATGATTGCCATTCCGATTTTGGCATGGTCACGCTTTCCAATTCCTGCTGGCGCCATTCCCACAGCGCAACTTGATACTATCCGCGCACATCTGCAAGCCAATGTACTGGCGTCCGGAACAAAACTGAGCCTCTGCGACAGACTCTACAGCCCTGATCAGATACCGCAAACTTACATAGACACAGCCCAGTTAATGGATAAAGTCGCGCAAGCCGCCAAACATGACCGCGATGTGAAAATCGACCCGAAAAAAATGGCTGAAACCATGAGTTTTTTATCTGACAGCCGCTATCTCATTGGCGCTATTGCGGCCCCTCAGGGTGCAGCCATGTTTCGTTGGCAAGAGGAAGGCGGAAACCACGCAGAATCCACACGCCAGTGGATTGTGCAAGGCAGTGACCTCATCCGCCCACTCTTGCCGGCTTGCGCGCTAGAACTGCAACCTGTGGGCGCTTACCATGCTGCCGTGCTTGACGCCGATCGTGCCTCCCGTCCATGGTCGCTGCGCTCAGCCGTCGCATTTTTGCAAACCGTACTCAATCTTCTGCCCTCAGACCTTGTTGCCGTCATTGCACGGTTCCATGACGATCAAACTGAAGAATATCGCATCGGTTTAGCGCTGCGCCAAGATCAAACGGTAGTGCATGGCGTTGTCTGGCCGCTCTTGGAAACTGAAGATAACAACAACGAATTATCTGCAGAGATCGAGACTGTACTGCGAGAAGCAGATATTACCGAAGTGATCCAACTAAGCCAACGGTTTCCCATTGAATATTGCGACGACTGCGGCACCCCTTTATACCCGAGTCCTGAAGGCGAGCCAGCGCATGCTGAACTGCCTGAAGAACAGGCTGGAAATACACAGCGTCATCTGCATTAGCCTGGCGAATTTAAAGTTTCTCGCCGCTTCACCAGCACCGACTTTTCGAGTAGTGCGCGTTGATCATGTGTGCCCAGTCCAACGTTTTATTTAAAACGATATGGCTCCGCATTGACCTCTGGCTCACGCCCCACAATCAAGTCAGACAATAACCGCGCTGACCCGCAAGCCAATGTCCAGCCCAGCGTGCCATGCCCTGTGTTTAGCCATAATCCGGCCAATCCGGTGCTACGCATCTCGCTGATCAGCGGCACATTGCTTGGCATGACCGGGCGTAAACCTGCCCAATATTCAATGTCTTCCACATTTGATAACGCTGGAAACAATCTGCGCGCACGTTTTACCATCGCATCACAACGCGCCGGGTTAAGCGTCAGATCATACCCCGTAAATTCTGCTGTTCCGGCAACCCGCAAACGTTTCCCTAAACGGGAAAATACGATTTTTGCCCCATCATCTGTCAAGCTGACGGTAGGCACTTCGCTGGACAATGCGTCTTCAGGCAAACCAAAAGTAGCCGAATACCCCTTCCCGGGATAAATCGGCAGACGCACCCCCAAAGGCCGCAGCAGCAGGGGCGAATAGCTGCCTAACGCCAATACAATGACATCCGCTGCAACGCGCTCACCTGTGGCCAGAGTGACGCCGGTAATGCATTCGCCGCTACGCTGCAATGCGGTTACGGTTTCACCGAAGCGAAAACGAACGCCGCGTGCGACGGCTTGCTGCGCCAAAAGTTGGGTAAATTTTTGCGCATCGCCTGATTCATCCGCTGCGGTATACGTACCACCAATAATCGGCACGGTTGACTGCTTGATTGCTGGTTCAATCAACGCGCACTCAGTCTGCGTTTTGGGCACTCGATCACAACCGAACTCACGCATTAATTCTGCCTGCTGCAACGCATGATCAAATTCGCCTTGATCCGTATAAATATGCAAAATGCCACGCGTGATCTGATCGTAATTCAGCGCCAGCGCTTCACGTAGCGTACCCAGCTCGCGTCGGCTGATTAATCCCAGTTGTACAATGGACTGGATATTCGATCGTGTCCTTGCCGCTGTGCACTCGCGCAGAAATTTCGCGCCCCAGAGCCACTGGTTAAAATCAGCACGTAACCGCCACAACAAAGGAGCGTCCTCTCGACCGATCCATTTCAAGATGCGCCAAAATGCGGCAGGGTTCGCCCATGGCTCGGCATGGCTTACGGAAATCTGACCGCCATTGGCAAAGCTCGTTTCCCGTGCTGGGGCAATTTGCCGATCAATGACGGTCACATCATAACCTTCAGCGGCAAGATACCAAGCTGAAGTTACCCCCACGACACCAGCGCCCAAGACCGTTATGCTTCGCATCACATTATCCTAAAATCATTTGCATTATCGAGCGCTTTTCAAACAACCTGTAGTCGATTATAGTCAGGACCCACCACGGTGAGATGCGATTCCCACTATTCCTACACATCCTCTTATGAGTAATAAACCAAAAATCATCAAAACCGAAGCCGAATGGCGCGAACAGCTGACGCCCGTGCAGTATCACGTTGCCCGAGAAAAGGGAACAGAACGTGCTTTTACCGGCGAATACTGGGATAGCAAGGAGCCCGGCATCTACCGCTGCATTGGTTGCGGGGAACCTTTATTTAATTCAACATCCAAGTTCGACTCAGACTGTGGTTGGCCAAGCTTTACAGTACCGCTAGAGGCCGAGGCTGTTACTGAAGTAGATGACAATACATATAACATGCATCGAACAGAAGTCACTTGCAGCCGCTGTGGCTCACATCTGGGCCACGTGTTTCCGGATGGTCCGGCACCTACCGGATTACGCTACTGCATTAACTCGGCCTCGGTTGATCTCGCCAAAACCAAATAAGCCTCTGCCATGAAATTTCTTTTTGACCTCTTTCCTGTCATTCTTTTTTTCGCCTCTTTTAAGGTCGCCGAAAATCAACCGCAGGACGCAGCTGATCTGGTCAGCCAGATATTCGGCCTCCTCGGATCAGATGCCTTGATAACTGACAAGCAGGCACCCATACTGCTGTCTACCATGGTTGTAATTCTAGCCACCGTGCTGCAAATTGTCTGGGTCTGGTTCCGCCACCGCAAAGTTGACACCATGCTCTGGGTCAGTCTGGTACTGGTGACTGTTTTTGGCTCTGCGACACTTATCTTCCACGATGAAACCTTCATTAAATGGAAGCCAACCATTCTCTATTGGATATTCGCCGCTACGTTACTGGGTTCATCTCAATTTTTAGGTCGCAATTTGATATACACCATGCTTGAAAAACAAATGCAACTGCCGACTTTTCTGTGGGCAAGGCTCAACTATGCTTGGGCAGCCTTCTTTACTGCCATGGGTGTGCTCAATCTTTATGTTGCATTCAACTTCAGCACCGCCATCTGGGTTAACTTCAAACTTTTTGGCGGCATGGGATTGATGTTTCTGTTTATCATCGGCCAAGGGCTGCTATTAGCCAAATATATGCCGCAGGAGAACTCATAATGCTTTATGCCATCATGGCTTACGATGCGCCCAACAGCGAAGAGCCTCGTCGCACGGCGCATGCACAACACATGGCCCATCTGGATAAAATCACAGCAGCTGGCGGAAAAATCGTTTTGGCTGGCCCTTGCCTTGCGAAAGACAGTCCTGACCGCCAAATCGCCGGCTTTTTCGGCAGCCTGATTGTGGCCGAGTTTGCCTCACTTGCCGCAGCACAAGAATGGTCAGACACCGACCCCTTTCTTATTGCCGGAGTATTCGAGAAAGTGATTGTCAAACCTTTCCGTCAAGTCATACCCCAGCCTCAGCCATGAGCGCTACAAGCACCCTAAGCGTTGTAAACCTGATACGCGAACGGCTTGCCACTTTAGAGCCAATTGAGCTGAAAGTCATCGACGATTCAGCACTACACGCCGGGCACACCGGTGCCCGCAGCGGTGGCGGTCACTATCGGTTGACCATTGTGTCCCCTCGATTCAGCAACTGCAGCACCATGCAAAAACACCGCTTGGTGTATGATGCGCTTGGATCCCTGATGAAGCGGGAAATTCACGCATTGAGCATTAATGCGCTGGCCCCTGAGTCATCCTGACCCATGCTGACAAATACTAAAGATAACGGATAACGAATTTCCATACATTCCCCATTGAAACAACCACTTAATTAACTCAGGAACTACGATGAATCACACGCTCCGTAATGCCCTTCTGATTGCTCTAGCGACTTCCATGGCAAGCAGCGCTACTGTTTATGCCGCAAAAAAAGATGCGGGCGGAAAATCAGCATCTGCTTTCGTTACAGTGAATGGCCAATCAGTGGCCAAGAGCCGCGCTGACATGCTGATTTCAGCCCAGGTTGCACAAGGCCAGTCTGATTCGCCAGAACTGCGCGCCGCAGTTAAAGAAGAACTTGTCCGTCGAGAATTGTTAGCACAAGAAGCCACCAAAAAAGGCTTGGACAAGAATTCAGAAGTGCAAGCACAAATGGATATGGCACGCCAAGGCGTTTTGATTGGTGCTTATCTAAAAGATTACGTCAAGCGTAACCCGGTGAGCGATGCGCAGATCAAAAAAGAATATGAAGAACTGAAAATACGCCTTGGTAACAAAGAATATAAAGCACGTCACATTCTGGTCGATAAAGAAGAAGATGCCAAAGCGATTATCGAGAAACTGAAAAAAGGCGAAAAGTTTGATGATCTCGCCAAACAATCCAAAGACCCCGGCTCCAAAGAGCGTGGTGGCGATCTGGGTTGGGCTAGCCCGGCCGCTTTCGTTAAGCCATTCTCTGATGCAATGACCAAACTCGAGAAGGGTAAATTCACCACAGCCCCAGTGAAGAGCGATTTTGGCTGGCACGTTATCCAGCTTGACGATACACGTGACACTAAGATTCCTCCATTCGAAGAAGCCAAGGGTCAAATTGCTCAGCAAATGCAACAAAGCATGGTTCAGAAACATATGGATGAACTGCGCGCTAAGGCAAAGATTGAGTAACTCAGTCAGTTAGCTAAAAAACGGGGGCTACGGCTCCCGTTTTCGTTTCTAAGCCACTTCATTAATTTTAATCATTAAAAAATGGACAATAATTCGGAAACTCAACCTGTCCGACGGATTGTTTACCGCCGTGCAAAACCCAACTGCGGTCCAGCCTTTGAAGAACTCGTGCGTGGCATGGGTGCTGAGATGAAAAACTACAAAGGCTTTTTAGGTGCTGAAATCATTCCACCTGAAACTGCTCAAGGCGAATATCAATTCATTTTTCGCTGGGCCAGCCAGAAAGACCTCAACGTTTGGGATGCCTCTGCAGCTCATGCACAATGGCTCCAGCGCTTGGGGGATGTCGCGGAAGGCGACCCAGAGTACCGTTTGCTCTCGGGCCTTGAAGCGTGGTTTTCCCCCGCAGCGATTCCTGGAGTGAAAACACCATCGCGACTTAAAATGGCGTTCATTTCATGGATAGGGATTTTCCCCACGGTTGTGCTTTTGCAAGTCACCGTTGCGCCATTGATTTCGGGTTGGCATCCACTGTTACAAATAGCGGCATTTTCCGCCTTGATGATCACGCTCATGACATGGCTGGTCATGCCTGGGCTGACGCGGTTATTCCGCCCCCTGCTTTTATCGCAAAACAAGACGACACACTAAATTAACCTTGGTATTTTTATGTCTCCCCCCGCTAAGACTGATATCGATCTCAACCGCGCCGTACTGATATTGGCCGGCGCTGCTTTCGCCAGCGCCGCATCATTTCGCATCTGCGACCCTTTTTTGCCGATACTCGCCTCGAGTTTTGATGTCAGCATTAGTAGTGCAGCACGCGTGATCACCGCATTTGTCGTTGCCTATGGTGTTTTTCAGCTAGTATTTGGCCCCCTGGGCGACCGCGTCGATCGCTATCATCTCATCGCCTATTCCACCCTGGCATGTACCCTGGGCTCAATTGCCTGCGGGCTTTCCCCCTCTTACGGCTGGCTGGTTGCAGCGCGTGCCCTGACAGGTGCTTTTTCAGCAGGCATCATCGCTGTGGGTGTCGCATGGATTTCTGATCGGGTGCCGTTAAGCCAGCGCCAGCCGATGCTCGCTCGATTTATCAGTGGGCAAATCATGGGAATGGTTGCAGGGCAAGTCATGGGCGGACTCTTCGTCGACACCTTGGGTTGGCGCTGGGCGTTTGCTGCGTTAGCACTCATCTATCTTACATTTGGCGGGTTGTTGTTACGGCAAGCGAGGATCATTAGCACGACTGCCTCCCCTCGCCCGCCTGCACCACCTGGCAATCCATTTTTTTCCGTAGCACGCGACCTGTTTGCCGTCGTGCAATCATCCAAAGCATGGCCCGTTTTTGCAGCCATCTGTTTTGAGGGGATGGCGGTATTTTCAGTGCTGGCATTTCTTCCTTTGTATCTACATACGCAGTTTGACATTAGCATGACCAAAGCGAGTTTGGCGCTCATAGCTTATGGCGCTGGAGGGCTGATTTATTCGTCCACTGCAAGACGCCTCATAAGTCATTTTTCAGTCGGTAATCTCGTCTTGCTGGGTAGCGGCTCAGTCGCGATTAGCCTCATACTGCTTTATCTTGTACCTGTCTGGTTTCTTGCTATCCCCGTGATGGCGGGTGCCGGGTTTGGCATGTATCTGCTGCACAGCACGATTCTGACGCGCGCTACGGCCATCACCGAGACAGCGCGCGGCTTGGCAATATCACTCACTGTCTCGATCTTCTTTGTGGGGCAGTCTGTCGGCATTTATGCCGCATCGCGCGTGGTGGAGAAAATCGGCATACCTCCCATCATCCTGGCTGCTAGCTTGCTGATTATGCTGGTGGGTATTGGTTTTTCTGCGGTGCTCAAAAAGCGTCAAGCGGCAGCTGCTTGACGTTTTTTCTGCCACGTACTACCGAGTTATTTCAGCCAGCGACGCGCATTGAAAAATAAATTCATCCATGGCGAAGCCCCTGCATAGCGCGCTTCCCAGTCACGCGGATGCCATGACATCTGTGCTGCACGAACAACCCTTTCCGGGTGTGGCATCATGATCGTCACGCGGCCATCTGCCGTAGTCACCCCGGCTAAGCCATCAGGCGAGCCATTCGGATTAAACGGATAGGTAGACGCCACCGCGCCACGGTTATCAATGTACCGTAGTGCCATCCGCAACGGCGAGGAGAGCGTTTCTAGCTCGACCGCCTTGTTGCGCAGTTGTTTCACCAGCACCGACTTTTCCGACGTTTTATTATCGTCATACACGGCGCGTCCTTCGCCATGCGAAACCACCACAGGTAATTGGGAACCCGCCATGCCCGCAAGAAAAATCGAGGGCGATGGGGGGATTTCCACCATGACCAGGCGCGCCTCAAACTGCTCACTGCGGTTGCGCTGGAAAGTTGGCCAATTTTCAGCGCCGGGAATAATCGGTGCCAGATGCGCCATCATCTGGCAGCCATTGCACACGCCCAGGGAAAAGCTGTCAGTGCGCGAAAAAAATGCTGCAAACTCATCATGCAACTGGTTATTGAACAAAATCGACTTGGCCCAGCCCTGCCCCGCGCCAAGCACATCACCATACGAGAATCCACCACACGCAACCAAGCCCTTGAAGTCGGCCAACTTGATGCGCCTCGCCTGTAAATCCGACATATGTACGTCAATTGCCGCAAATCCTGCCCGATCAAAGGCAGCCGCCATTTCCACATGGCCATTGATGCCTTGCTCACGCAAAATCGCTATTTTCGGGCGAGCGCCGGTTGCGATAAAGGGCGACTCAAGCTCAAACGCAGCCTTCGCTGACAAACCCGGATCCTCATGATCCAGCAAGGCAGAAAACTCTTCATCCGCGCACGCCGCATCATCACGCAATTGCGCAATCTGGAAACTCACCTCGCTCCACACGCGTTGCAGTTCATGCCGTGGCGCAGAAAACACGCGCTTGGCATTACGCCAGATGCGCACTTCGTCCTGCGTATTGGTATGCCCGATAAAATGCACTACCCGACCCAGCCCCGCTTCACGCAGAACAGCCATGACAGCGGAACGATCCGCATGGCGAATCTGCAGCACAGCACCGAGCTCCTCGGTAAACAAGGCCGTCAACAACTTATCCTGCATCCGGCCAGTCAGCATATCCGGTCGGCGCTCCATGCCATCGACATCATTCATCAACGTGTCAAAACACAGCGCATCGCTGTTGAGCGAGACACCGACATGCGAAGCAAAGCTCATCTCGCAAATGGTCGTCCACAAGCCGCCATCAGATCGATCGTGATAGGCCAGAATTTTTCCGTCACGGTTAAGCTTTTGAATTGCATTGAAAAATACCTTGAGCAAGCCAGGATCAACATCCGGTGCCACATCACCGCTGACGCCATAAACTTGCGCCAAGGCAGAGCCTCCCAGCCGGTTGCGCCCCTCGCCCAAATCAATCAGCAACAGCTCTGTTTCACCCACCTCGGCATCACGCCGCAACTCAGGCGTCAAGGTGCGACGAACATCTTCCACCGGGGCGAATGCCGTAATGATTAATGACACCGGCGAGACAACTTGCTTTAGCTCACCGGCTTTGTCCGCACTCGTTGCCTCGTCAGTCACTGTCCACTGCGTGCGCATGGATAAGGAATCCTTGCCTACCGGAATAGCCACACCCAGCGCAGGACAAAAATCGAGTGCGACCGCCTTGACTGTATCGAACAGCACCGCATCTTCATGTCCATGACCCGCAGCCGCCATCCAGTTGGCCGACAATTTGATCCGTGAAATATCGCCCACATCGGCAGCGGCCAGATTCGTTATTGCCTCGCCAATCGCCATGCGCCCGGAGGCCGGGCCATCCAGCAAAGCCAACGGCGTGCGTTCGCCCAAGGCAAAGCACTCACCACGGCAGGTGTCATAACCCATAACGGTGACAGCCACATCAGCCACGGGCACTTGCCAAGGCCCCACCATCTGGTCGCGGGCGGTCATCCCGCCGACTGAACGATCACCAATGGTGATTAAAAAGCTTTTCGAGGCCACGCTGGGCAAGCGCAATACACGGTGCGCAGCCTCACTCAGATCAATCGCTGCCAGATCCAGGGCGGGCATATGCACCATATGACGACTAGCCTCGCGGTGCATGCGTGGCGGTTTGCCGAGCAGCACTTCCAAGGGCATATCCACAGGACGATTATCAAAATAGGCATCCGTCACGGCCAGATGACCATCTTTGGTGGCTACACCCAGCACGGCAAACGGACAGTGTTCACGTTCACATAGAGCGCGAAATTCATCTAGCCGCGCCGGTGCTATGGCCAACACGTAGCGCTCTTGCGCTTCGTTGCTCCAGATTTCGCGCGGGCTCATGCCTGGTGCTTCCGTTTGTACCGCGCGCAGATCAAACACGGCACCACAGCCTGCATCATGCGCCAATTCAGGCAGTGCATTGGATAAGCCCCCTGCGCCCACGTCATGGATAGCCAATACAGGATTGTCTTCACCCATTTGCCAGCATCGATCGATGACTTCCTGTGCGCGTCGCTGCATTTCCGGGTTGCCCCGTTGTACAGAAGCAAAATCAAGATCCGCCGAGTTGCTGCCGGTAGCCATGGACGACGCCGCCCCGCCACCCAGCCCGATCAACATGCCCGGGCCGCCGAGCTGAATGAGCAAAGTGCCCGCCGGAAACTGGATTTTGAACGCATCCCTATCAGCAATATTGCCCACGCCACCGGCCAGCATGATGGGCTTGTGATAGCCGCGTACCTCGTCGCCAAATTGTTGCTCGAACGTGCGGAAATACCCGGCCAGATTGGGCCTGCCGAATTCATTATTAAAGGCGGCTGCACCCAGCGGGCCTTCGATCATGATATCCAGTGCCGAGGCAATGCGATCCGGTTTGCCATAAACGGATTCCCATGGCTGGTTATAGCCGGGTATGCGTAAATCAGATACCGAAAAACCTGCCAGCCCCGCCTTCGGCTTTGAGCCGCGACCGGTCGCACCTTCATCACGAATTTCACCACCCGAGCCAGTGGCAGCGCCAGGAAAAGGCGAAATGGCTGTGGGGTGATTATGCGTCTCTACCTTGACCAGAAAATGCGTCATCTCTTCGCGCCAGATATAGCTGCCATCGGTTTGCGGCATGAAACGGCGAATGGATGCCCCTTCAAGAATGGCGGCATTATCGGAATACGCCACGATTGTGCCCGCAGGATTGGCCTTGTGTGTTTCGCGAATCATGCCAAAGAGGGACAACGGTTGTACCTCGCCATCTACCGTCCATGTCGCATTGAAAATCTTGTGCCGGCAATGCTCGGAATTTGCCTGAGCAAACATCATCAGCTCAACATCGGTTGGATTGCGGCCCAGCTTGGCAAAGCTATCCAGTAAATACTCGATTTCATCCTCGGACAAGGCCAGGCCGAGGGATGAATTGGCAGCCACTAGCGCATCCCGGCCACCGGTGAGCGTGTCAATGATCGTGAGCGGTTGTGGTGGAATCTGCTCGAACAGCGCTCGCGCTTCTTCCAGCGTCGCCAGGACGGATTCCGTCATCCGATCATGCAGACCGCGCCGTACCCCAAGGGTACTTCCTTCGGGGCGTATCTCTAGCGCCGTCCGGCTGGATACCGCTTCGCATAATTTTTCGTCCTTCGCCCCGCCAACATAAAATGCCGTGCCGCGCTCGATACGCTGCACTTGAAAAAAACCGCAGTTCCGTGCGATGTCAGTCGCCTTCGTGCTCCACGGTGAAATGGTGCCAAGGCGAGGGGTAACCAAGTGCAACTCACTCGCGACTTGTCCTTGTTCTTGCGTCACCCCGCTAATACCTAGCAGATCTTTCAAGCGTGCTGTTTCAGCAACATCCAGCGGGGACGAAAGAAGAATGAAATACCAGTGCTCTGCCGCTAAAGTGAGCTTGGGGCTAACCTTCTTTAAAGACTGCTGCAAACGGGCAAGTCGAGAAGCCGAAAAAGCGGCATTGCCGCGCAGCGCAAGGAATTCAGCCATGGCAGGAACAAGGTGTCAGGAAAAATCAGGGAAGCAAATTATAGCCTGCATGGCCTCTTCGCCTCCCTGTTCAATCCATCGGAAAATCTGATTTTTAGCGAATGAATCGCACGCCCAGAACTACTGAGCCTGTTGTAATGCCATCAAGGCCGGGTAAACCTTCATTAACAGCGCGATACAAAGCGCAATACCGAACAAGTACGTGCCCAAAGAGCCGATAAAACGCAATTTGCTCGGCTGCGCCATGGTAGGCGGCAAAACAATGCCGAACACGAAGATGTAGCGTGACAAGGTAACCAGGCCCATGCACCACATCATCCACGGGGCAGGGTTAAGCATGCCCAGCGTCAAAATCAGCACCGCAATCATCGGCACATATTCCGTGGTGTTGCCATGCGCACGAACCGCCTTGTATAAACGGTCAGCCGGGTCGATGTTATATCCATACATGGTTTTGGTTGACCCGCGCGTCATCGAAACAACGAAACCAAGACCAATCACCAGAAAACCCAATAACGCAACACATAGCACGGCAATAATCATCTATCTACTCCCCTTAAGTTAATTTAAAAGGCACGCCCCGCTTTAGTCCCAAGCTATCCAAAACAACTGCAGACAGTCACCAGGCATGCTGGCCGAGTGTATCCGAAATGCGTAAAAAGCTCGGGCACCACCAGCCGCATGCCAAGAATGAATGGAGATTCTTGTTTCATGTCAAGCCTGAAACTGCCTATCGAAACTGCCTATCGATGATCTGACAAATCACGTCATTCAGTTGCTGCTGTGCTTGGCATGGATTGCCAATACCGTCGCCGCGCAGCGCGCGCATGCTCGATCCGTATGCTCGTCGCCCCAAGATGCACGCTCACCGCACCGGCTACATCCGTGCGCTGCAGATGTGCGCCGCTCTGCTCATAGCGCGCCACTACGTCGGGCTTGGGATGCCCGAAGCGGTTGCGGTAGCCCACGGGAAATATCGCTTCTTTTGCACCGACGGCGGCAATGAAAGCTTCCGTCGACGAGGTGCGGCTACCATGATGTGGCACGATCAACACCTCCGCAGCAAGACCTGATGCCTTGTTTCCCTCCACACGCTGCACCCCAGGAATACTTGCTTCGTGGCGTGTCACCAGCGCCGACTCTTGAGCAGCCTCGATATCGGAGGTAATCAGCAAACGCCGCCCATACGCATCAATTAACAGCACACATGTCACCGCGTTGCTTTTCATTGCCTCGGTTGCCACCGTGGGGGCTGCCGGATGCAGAATCAAGAAGTGCACGCCATCCCAATCCCAAGCATCCCCCGCACGACAAGGTACGGTAGCCAACTCGTGATTTGGCAATGATTGATTCCACAACGGATGCGCAGCAGGCAACGACACCCGCAGCCGATTGACAGGAATATTTTCCAGTACCGATTGTGCCCCGCCTGCATGATCATTATCGGCGTGGCTGACAATCAGCTCATCCAGCTGCCGCACCCCCATCGCGCGCAAATACGGGACGATGATGCGGTTGCCGCTATCCGCTTCGGCCGAAAATTTCGGGCCGGTATCAAACAGCAAATCATGCGTCGCCGTTTGCACATGAATCGCCAGTCCTTGTCCGACATCCAACACCACCACGTTGGCCTCGCCTGGCAACGGCCGCTGCGGCGTGATGGTCAGCAGCGGCAAAAAAGCCAGCAAACCCAGCCAACGCGCCGGAAACCCACGCGGCAACAGCAACCAGACACCACCCCCCAACGCCAGTAATACCGACCATGGTGGCGGCGTGGCCTGCTGCCAAGTGGACAACGGCAACGCCGCCAGCCATGCAATAAAACTCATCAATCCCGTCGTAATGAAATTCGCCAGCCACAATAACGGATCGAGAAACGGCAGCACGCCGGCCAGCGCCAACGGCGTGATGACAAAACTCACCAGCGGAATCGCCACGGCATTCGCCAAGGGCGAGACCAGCGAAAACTGCTGAAACAAGGCGAGCAGCGCAGGCAACATGCCCAGCGTTACCGCCCATTGCGCACGGCCCCATTCCGCCAGCCAGTGCGCGGTACCCAAGCGTCCGCTGGCGATATAAAACAGCAAGGCCACCGCGCCGAACGACAACCAGAAACCGGCCGCCAACACCGCCCACGGGTCGAGAATCAACACCACCAGCAAGGCCAGCGCCAGCACGCGCGAGGCCGCCACTTCACGGTTAAGCAAACGCGCCAGTGCCACCACGCCCAGCATGTAAAGCGTGCGCTGCGCGGGCACAGCAAACCCGGCCAGCAGGCTGTAGGCCAAAGCCGCAACAAAGCCACCCAGCGCCGCTGCCTTTTGTGCGGGTAAATGCAAAGGCAAAACAGCCGATCGCCGCCACAACCAGCCGACCAGAAAATAAAACAATCCCGCAAACATAGTCACATGCAGTCCGGAAATGCTCATCAGATGGGTGACACCTGTTTTAGCGAACTGCTGCCAGAGCATCGGAGCAATCGACTGCTGATCGCCAATGGCCAATGCAATGAGAATGCCCGCTGTATTTATTCCATTCGGCGCATTGGGCAGCACGGCTTGAAAACGTTCGCGTATGCGTTCACGCAGCATCTCGACGGCATAACCCGGTCGCCAGACGGCTGTATCCAGACGTGTTGCGCTCATTTGATATGGCGGGCGCACATAGCCGGTTGCGCGTATGCCGCGCTCGAACAGCCAGCCCTCGTAGTCAAACCCCTGCGGATTCACGTTGCCATGCGGGCGCTTCAAGCGCACCGTGAAGCGCCAGCGCTCACCCGCGTGCAGTGGCAACTCTTGAATCTCCTCTGTCTCGTCGTCCGCTCGCCCGCGATACCAGGCTAGCGAAATATGCGATGGCACACGCGCAGCGGCCTGCTCCACATCGAACTCAAAACGCACACCGCGCTCGATTATCTGCGGCAATGCCCTGACCACGCCAACAACCTGAATATCCTGTCCCTCATTCGCCGCAGGTAATTCCTCAGCCAGACGCCAGTAGCCGAATGCCGATGCCCAAAGGAAGCCCAGCGCAAACCCCGCGATCAGCAGCGCCGTCATCATCGCAAACCCGCGCGCCAAACGCCGTGTCATCAGCGCCGACTTTTTGAGCAAGACCATGCTCAATAGCACCAACAGGGCCACCCCGCCGCCTGCTGCCAACCAAGGCCAGGCAACAAGTTCCGCCTGTTGCTGCACGAGCCAGACGCCGACGGCAAAAGCCAGCACAAACACGCGCATTAAAAAACCCGCCGCAGGTCAACACAATTCTGCATAATCATAAGCATCCACAATCCAGCCCATCGCAATCAATCCATGAGCTACGTTATCACTCCCGCACCGCATTCCACCGTTTTAGTTGCCAACAGCAACGATCTGTTTCCCGTCCATCGCATTTACTGCGTGGGCCGCAACTATGCCGCACATGCACGCGAAATGGGTGGCAACCCCGAGCGCGAGCCCCCCTTCTTTTTCTGCAAACCTGCGGATGCGGTTGTTCCGGTTCCCGCAGGTGAAACCATCGCGCTGGCCTATCCGCACGAAACCACCAATTACCACCATGAGATCGAACTCGTCGTCGCCATTGGCAAGACCGGCAAAAACATCACCGAGCGGCGCGCCCACGACCACATCTGGGGCTATGCCGTGGGCCTCGACATGACGCGCCGCGACCTGCAAAGCGCCCTGCGCGAAAAAAACCAGCCGTGGGAACTGGCCAAGGCATTCGATGAGTCCGCACCGCTTGCCCCGCTGTATCCGGTCAGCCGCATCGGCCACCCCAAAGCCGGCAGCATCTGGCTCAAGGTGAATGGCGAACTGCGCCAGGAAGGCCGCATCGAACACATGATCTGGTCGGTTACCGAAACCATCAGCCACTTGTCGCGTTACTTTGAACTCCAGCCGGGCGATTTGATTTTTACCGGTACACCGGCCGGCGTCGGCCCCGTCGTGGTGGGCGACGCGCTATCGGGCGGGATCGACGGGCTGGGTGAAATCGCCGTGCACAGCGTTGCGGCATAAGCCACGCCATGCGCCGCTCGCTGAAGCGCTTTCTGCCGGATCATGATGTCATCCGCAACAACCGCTGGTTTGCGCCGTTCGCCAACACGCTGCTGCACCCGCGTCTGTGGCATTTGAATCGCCGTTCCGCCGCCGGTGCCGTGGCCGCTGGGCTGTTTTGCGGCCTGATTCCGGGGCCATTCCAGATGCTCGGTGCGGCGATTTGCGCGGTGATTTTCCGTGTCAATCTGCCGCTGGCGATGTTATGCACGCTGTACACCAATCCTTTCACCATCGTCCCGCTGTATATGGCAGCCTACGAAATCGGCCATGCCGTGCTCGGCGGCGCGGCAACCTTTTCCGCGCCCCCCGCGATGAATGGCGACTTGCTCGGCTGGATTCCAGCGCTCACCCATTGGGTGATCAGTCTCGGCAAACCACTGGCGCTCGGCCTCGTGCTGCTCGCCAGCCTGCTCGCCGCACTGGGCTATCTGATCATGCGTATCGGCTGGCGCTACTGGTTGATACACGCTATACGGCAGAGAGCCACAGGCGAGAGGAAAGATCCCTGACATATGATGAGACTCGTTGCACTCTGTGTGTATCGGCGTTGGGGCATCGCCCTAGTTCCGGTCAGAGTGCAAATCCCAATCTACTAAAGCACCTCGCATTAACCCATTGTTTTTTACTGGCTAGTGCGTTTTCCGACAGAAAAAATGTTGTTTTCAGCAAACATATGATCCTGGAAACCTCAGTTGGAAGCGCCCGATGGTGCGTTTGGGCGGCTGGTTGGCGCGAAGCGACGACGCGGCAGGCTCATGCCTGCAAGGAGGAGCGACAAAGCCAGACGGCCGTCCGGACGTGCCAGCGGGCGCTTAGCGGACTCACCTGATTGGTGAGGGTCGAAAAAGCGGGAAAGTTCAATATTCATCAGTGATTCAACGAAGTCGGAAGTGGTCAACTGAGGTTTCCAGGATCATATGAGTCTGGTGATTTTTTGAGCCTGATTGGCCTTTCCACGAAATGAAAGAGCCGCTATACGGCCAAGCCGTTCGCGTAATCTGTTGAAATTCTGAAAGTTTGAATTCTTGTGATCGACCACCATGTCGACGACACCCCTATCAATTTGTAGGTATTTTGGGTACTTGAAGGTGACTTCCATAAATCGTCGCGCTAAAATATATTTACATATACCCTATAATTAAATAGGGTTTACGTATACATATGACCAAAATCGAACTTATCCGCAAACTCTCTGAGCTCGATCGACGAGGGATCTATGTGCTGGCACGCCGGGACATCGAAAAGTTGTTCCCAGACGAGGGTGAAAAGTCCATGGAAAAGTCGCTGCAACGGATGGTGTCCAACGGCCTCTTGCAGCGGGTCGCCAAGGGCCTCTACGTGAACCCGGCCGCGACGAGCAAGAACCGCTGGCTGACGGAGGAGATCGCCAAGGCTCTACGCCCTGGGTGCCTCTCGTATGTCAGTTTGGAGTCCATCTTGTCAGAGTATGGAGTCATCTCGCAGATCCCGATCAGCAGGATGACAGTGATGACGACCGGACGAAGCGGGGTCCACAACACCCCCTTCGGGACCATCGAGTTCACCCACACCAAGCGGGCGCGCTCGGAGATCCTTGGGAGGACGCTTGCGCCCAAGGGTCGACCGCTTCGCATCGCCACTCGATCAGCGGCTGTCCGCGACCTCTTGCGCGTGGGGCGCAATGCCAACATGCTCATCGATGACGAGCTCGAAGACGAATCAGAGGTGGAAACGACATGAGCGAAAGACAAGACTTCGAGAAGCTGGTCAACCAGGCTATGTCTAATCCCGCCTTATCAGCGATGCGCCCGGTGGTGGAGAAGGAGCTGCTCCACTACGAGATATTCCAAGCGCTCGACGGCGAAGGCTTGCTCAAAGACTTGGTGTTTCAAGGCGGCACGGCCCTGCGCCTATGCCGTGGCTCCGACAGGTTCAGCGAGGATCTCGATTTTGCCGGCGGCATCGATTTCAGGGCCGACAAGATGGTCCAAATCAAAGACTGCATCGAGAAGAGCATTGGAGATCGCTTCGGATTGACGGTCACAGTGAAGCCCAAGCTGGCCAAGGCCGGAGTGGGCCGGGTGAAGGTGGACAAATGGTGGATCTCGATAGAGACATCCCCTGAAAATCCGGCCATGCCGAGCCAAAAAATCAAGATGGAGATCGCCAATATTCCGGCCCACACCCGGGAACTGATGCCGCTGCGAGCCAACTACGATTCGGTGCAAGCCATGCCGACAGTCCTTGTCAACACCGAGTCTCTCGACGAAATCATGGCAGACAAGATCCTCGCCTTCCCTACCTCGTTGAGAGACAGCCAAGGCCGAGCGGCAGGGCTCGACTCGAGCAAAATCCGCCACCGCGACATTTGGGATTTAGCTTGGCTGTCCGCGAGAGGCGCCAAGCTCGATCCCAATCTGGTAGCCCTAAAGATCGAGGACTATGGCGTCAGTGGCTACGATGACCTGCTTGGCGAAGCAGTCGAGCGACTTCCCGCCATCGTAAACAGCCCGGAGTTCACGGCCCAGATGACGCGATTCATTGACTCTGCCACAACATCCAAGACTTTGGACAAGGAAGGGTATCTGGACTATTTGTCGACCTCGGTTGGGGAGCTTTTCTCGACGATGAGGTCGGAGCTTGCGTCCGCGCTACAAGCCATCCAAAGCCATGCCGTGGCATCCACGGCTGCCGCGCCCAAGGTCAAGCGCAAACAAACGCCAGATTTGTCGATATGAGCCTTGGCCTTTGCGATTTTGGTTCAAGCGGCGGACCGGAGACCCTGCTGACTTCCCAATTCGCGAAAGATTTCTTCCGCAAATCTATCGCCGCTGGATAGTCAATTTTCATAGGCATGTTTGCCTATGAAACCAGAAATATCAACAGATTAAGCGAACGGCTTGGCTATACGCAGCCCTTTTTATTGGTTTAATTTTATTTGAAAATAAAATTAAACCGCTGTCAGTTTTATCACCCCACCAGCCGCCCATCCTCGAGATGCAGCACCCGCGCCGCACGCGCGGCAAGGCTTGCGTCATGCGTGACCATGATCAGCGCCGTGCCGTGTTCGCGGCAGAGTTCCAGCAGCAGATCAAACACCGCATCGGCTGAGGTGCGGTCGAGATTGCCTGTGGGCTCATCAACGAGCAGGCAAGCGGGTTGTGTAACTAGCGCGCGCGCTACGGCAACACGCTGGCGCTCGCCGCCGGATAGCGCGCCGGGTTGATGCGTCAAGCGGTGACTTAAACCTACACGCTGCAATACGGCGGATGCTTGCGCCAGCGCCTCAGCGCGCGCCATGCGCCGGATGAAGAGCGGCATGGCGACATTTTCCAGCGCGGAAAATTCGGCCAGCAGATGATGAAACTGATACACAAAACCCAGCGTTCGATTGCGCAAGCGGCCGCGCTCGGCTTCACTGGCTTTAGCCAGATCCTTGCCTTGCAGCCACACTGTACCTGCAGTTGGTTGATCCAGCCCGCCGAGCAGATGCAGCAGCGTGCTCTTGCCCGAACCGCTGGCGCCGACAATGGCCACCGTCTCACCAGCGCCGACTTTTAGATCAACGTCGGCGAGCACCGGCACATCCACTGCGCCTTGATGAAAAGTCTTGGCCAAACCGAGACAGGAAATAATCTCACTCATAGCGCAAGGCCTCCGCCGGTTGCGTGCGCGAAGCGCGCCAGCTGGGGTAAAGCGTGGCCAGAATGGTCAGTACGAACGACACTAAACTGATCGTACCGACATCCGACCAATGCATGTCCGAAGGGAGCTCGCTGATGTAATACACATCCTTGGCCAGAAACTGCATGCTGAACAGCCGTTCGATAAATGGCACCACGACATCAATATTAAGAGACACCGCCACGCCGAGCGCCACGCCGGCAAATAAACCGATGAAGCCGATCAACGTGCCCTGCACGATGAAAATACCCATGATGCTGGGTGGGCTGGCGCCCAGCGTGCGCAAGATGGCAATGTCGGCGCGCTTGTCCTGCACGGCCATCACCAGTGTTGAGACAATATTGAAGGCGGCCACGGCAACAATCAACAGCAGGATCAGAAACATCATGCGTTTTTCAATATCCACGGCACGGAAAAAATTGGCATGACTGCGTGTCCAGTCAGTCACCCCGACATCGGCGTCCAGATAGCGCAACAACTCGCGGCTGATTTTTGGCGCAGCGAACAGATCATCCACCTTGAGTCGCACGCCAGAGACGCGATCTCCCATGCGATACATTTTTTGCGCGTCGCTCATGTCAATTAACGCCAAGCCGGAATCAAACTCAAACATGCCCACATCGAAAATGCCCACCACGCGAAACTGCTTTACGCGTGGCAAAATCGCCGCAGGCGTTACCAGGCCTTGCGGCGCGAGCAACGTTACCTTGTCGCCTACGCGCACCTGCAAGCCATGCGCGAGCTCTGCGCCCAGCACAATGTCGAATTCCCCTGGCACAAGTTGTTCCAGTTTGCCTGCACTCATGTGACGACTGAAATTCGCCACTGTATCTTCCGCCTTGGGCACGATGCCGCGCACCATCACGCCACGCACCTGGCCGTCAAAACTCAGCAGGCCTTGCTGCTGCACGAAAGGCGCAGCAGCCCGCACCTGCGGATGGCGCGCCACGCCCTGCACCACATGGCTCCAGTCGGCCAGCTCACCGGATTCGCTACTGACTTGAATGTGCGAAACCACGCCCAGGATTCGTTCGCGCAACTCTTTCTGAAATCCGTTCATGACGGATAAAACAATGATCAATGCCGCCACGCCAAGCGCCAGGCCAAGCATGGAAATCAACGCGATAAAGGAAATAAATTGATTGCCTCCGCCTTCACGGGGCTGGGCGCGCGTGTAGCGCAAGCCGATGAGGAATTCATATTTCATGGAAAATAAACGGAGAGCACCATCGGTAATTGCGAATAAGCTCTGCATGTTAACATGCAGAGATGCTTACGCTTATTGTTCCAGGCTTGATTTGGCCGCATCAGGCGCTTCTCGACCTCACTCGCGGCCTGACTCGTGATCTCACTCAACAACAGGCCCTGCCCGCTTTTTCCACCTTGCTCGGCCGGGGCAAACTTACCCGCTTGCCGCCTTGCACCATCCATCAATCCATTGCACAAGCCCTTGGTCTGGTGACATCCGGTTCAACTGCAACCTTGCCTGCTGCGGCACTGCGCGGGTTAACCGGGTTAACCGGGTTAACCCTTGGTACGCAAAACACCAGCCACACGGACGACTGGCTATGTCTGGACCCCATCCACCTACGTGTCGAGCAAACACGTTTGCGCGTCGACGACCCGCAGTTTCTCGACTTGAGTGCGGCCGAAGCCGAAGCACTCGCCGTCTCGCTAGCGCCGACTTTTTCAGCCTTGGGCATCTTGCAGGTGCTGAACCCTACCGCGTGGAATCTTCGCCTGCACGCCAGCGCACCTACCCTTACTTTATTGCCACCTCTGCCTGACCACATTGCCCGCGCAGCGATACCGCTGCCTAAAAACGAAGCAACTGCCCCGTGGCGACACGCCATCAACGAAGCAAACATGCTGCTGCACACGCATCCGGTCAATCTGGCACGAGAAGCCGCCGGAAAGCTGACCATCAACACCCTTTGGCCGTGGGGGAACGGCTGCCTGCCAGCCTCAGCCATAAAAACGATGCCTCCTTTTGAAGCCTTCTGGGGTAATGATCTGGTTACCCAAGGCGCGGCAATTCATCAAGGCACACCAGTGAAAAATTTGCCATCGCGCTTTGAAAACCTGACGACCCATAATGCGCTGGTGCTGCTTGACCCGCTCGAGATCCCCGCCCGCAGCGGCGATACCGACGCCTGGCGAGCCGCGCTTTTACAGCTGGAAACTGATTGGTTTGCCCCGCTGCTGGCGTCACTGAAGCGCCGCCAGATCAAGCATCTCCGCTTGATAACCCCAGGCGAGGCCGCCAGTTTTGAACTCATCATTCGCCCTCACCACACTTGGCAATTCTGGCGCTCTGCTGCGCGTCTTACCGTACTTGCCGCGCCTTGAAAGCAAAAGCACCCTTCTTTATTTGAAACCTCCATGACACAAACCAACCAGACCATCCACATCGCCCAGCGAGACATCCCGCCACGCGCCACCTGGGTATTGCAAGAAGCGGGGGTGCATCCCTTGCTGGCGCGCTTGTACGCCGCACGTGGCGTGCGTGCCGGTGATGAACTGGATACTCGCAGCGCCGCACTGCTTCCCCCCGATCAGCTCAAAGGCGCAACAGAGGCCGCACGCTTGCTGGCCGATGCCATCGCGGCCAAAAAACGCCTGCTGATTGTGGCCGACTACGACTGCGATGGCGCTACCGCCTGTGCCGTGGGTCTGCGTGCGCTGCGCATGATGGGTGCCACGGTGGAGTACCTGGTGCCCGACCGTTTCAAGCTCGGCTATGGACTATCGCTCGAGGTAGCCAAGCTGGCAGCCGAGCGCCAGCCCGATGTGGTCATCACGGTGGATAACGGCATCGCCAGCATGGAGGGTGTCGCCGAGCTCAAAGCTCGCGGTATCGCGACGCTGATTACCGATCACCATCTGCCGGGGGCTGAGCTGCCCGCTGCCGATGTGATCGTCAACCCTAACCAACCGGGCTGTACTTTCCCCAGCAAGGCACTGGCGGGGGTTGGCGTGATGTTTTATGTAGCGCTGGCGCTGCGCGCCGAACTGCGCCAGCGGGGAGCCTTTAGCCAAAGCCAGGAGCCCAATCTGGCCAGCCTGCTGGATCTCGTCGCGCTGGGCACCGTGGCCGACGTGGTCGCGCTGGATCGCAACAATCGTATTCTCGTCACGCAGGGCCTCACCCGGATGCGCGCGGGCCACATGCAGGCCGGTGTGCGAGCCTTGTTTACCATTGCCGGACGCGAGCCGACGCGTGCGGCCACGTTTGATTTAGGCTTCATGCTGGGGCCGCGGCTCAATGCAGCAGGCAGACTGGCAGATATGTCGCTCGGCATTGAAGCCTTGATTACCGATGATGCCGCCCGCGCCATGAACATCGCGCAGGAACTGGATGCCATCAACCGTGAGCGGCGCGTGATCGAGACTGACATGAAAGAAGATGCCGAGCTGATTCTCGCCTCTCTCGAGCCGGCCGATCAAGCCAGTCTGACGCTGTTTGATCCTGACTGGCATCAGGGTGTCATCGGCATTCTCGCGGGCCGCGTCAAAGAAAAATTTCACCGGCCAACCTTTGCTTTCGCGCGTGGCGATGAAGGTGAACTCAAAGCATCAGGCCGCTCGATACCCGGCCTGCATTTGCGCGATGCGCTGGATCTGGTCAGCAAACGCGTGCCCGGCCTGCTATTACGCTTCGGCGGCCATGCGGCCGCCGCCGGACTCACGCTGGAAGAAGATCGCCTGGCAGAATTTGAAGAGGCTTTCGAGACAGTTTGCCGCGAACTGATTTCACCCGGCGATCTCACTCGCACGCTGGAGACCGATGGCCCGCTGGAAAGCGGCTATTTCTCGCTGGAAGCCGTCCGCCTGATGCAACAGGAAGTCTGGGGGCAAGCCTTTCCAGCCCCCTTGTTTAACGACACGTTCGAGGTGGTTCACCAAAAACTGCTCAAGGATAAGCACTTGAAGCTGCGCCTGAAAAAAGGTCACATGCAGTTTGAAGCCATTCAGTTTAACTTTTCAGGCAGCGCACCCAATCTGATCCATGCGGCGTTTCGTCTGGACATCAATGAATGGAATGGCACTCAAACGGTGCAACTGCTACTGGAACACTTCGAGGCGGCATAGAGTGCTGGGGGTTGCCGTGGCAAAAAACGTAACGCGCCGCCGTATCCTGTATCCCGTATCATCAGCACCGATTTTTGGCTCTGACCAAGACGGCTGTACGCTACAGCTGGCCACCCGTAGCAATGAGCAAGTCGGAAAATTCCTGGTCGGGCAGGGGCTTGGCAAGCAGGTAACCCTGAAACTCGTCGCACCCCTGATAGCGCAGAAAATCAAACTGTGCCTGGTTTTCCACGCCTTCGGCCACGACCGTTTTACGCAGGCTTTGGCACATCGAGATAATCGCGCGCGCGATCATTGCGCCATCATCCTCATGTTCGATTCCCGTCACCAGTGATTTATCAATCTTGATGATATCGAGAGGAAATCGCCGGATATAAGAGAGCGATGAATAACCCGTACCGAAGTCATCCATGACCAAGCTGACACCCAGACGCTTGAGACCTCTCAGCATGCCTAGCGTGCGTCCGCTATCGCCGATAAAAATGCTTTCGGTAATTTCCAGTTCCACACGCTCGGGCGGTAAACCAGCCTCGCTGATCAGCCCGGCGATATGCTCAACGAGTTTGTCATCAAGAAATAACCGTGGCGAAAGATTGACCGCCACATTGAGTGGTTTCCCTAGCACCTTGCTCCATTGGCTCGCAGCAGCAAACGCCTTGCGCAAGATGATGTCGGTCAGCGGCACGATCAGCCCTGTCTCTTCTGCGATGGGAATGAAGCGATCTGGCGCCACCGTGCCAAAATCTGCTGTATGCCAGCGTGCCAGCGCTTCGGCACCCACAATGCGGCGGAGATGATCCACCTTGGGCTGAAAAGCAACCGAGAACCCGTCCTGCTCAAGTGCCACCCGCATGGCGGCTTCAAGCTGGAGCCGTTCATCCGAGATGCGGTTCATCTCGTGAGTGAAAAACTGAAAATTGTTGCGCCCGCGCGCCTTGGCGGCATACATGGCGATATCGGCATGTTTGAGCAAGGTTAGCGCATCTTCGCCATCCGTCGGATACAGCGCAACGCCCAAACTCGCGCCGACCTGCCAATCACGCCCCATCAGCATGATCGGCCGACTGACCTCTTGCAGCACCCGTTCGAGCAAGGAAATGATGGATGCCACCTGATAATGCTCGTTGAGCACCAGCACAAATTCGTCACCCCCCTGCCGCGCCACGGTGTCTATCGTACGCAGGCTATGGCGCAAGCGGTGAGCCACTTCAACCAGCAACTCATCGCCCGCCACATGGCCTAGACTATCGTTGATGAACTTGAAGTTGTCCAGATCGATAAACACCAGCGCCAGAAAATAGCCACGCCGCGTCGCACTGGAGATGGCTTGCTCAAGACGATCATTGAGTAAATTACGGTTGGGTAGCCCCGTCAACTGATCAAAATTGGCCTGATACTCCAGCTGCGCTTGATAATTCCTGCGCTCGGTGATGTCCTGCACCGTGCCTTCGTAACAAATAAGTTTTCCCTGCAGGTCTCGCACACTATGGGCATTTTCCGAAATCCATATCTTGGAACCATCCTGGCGATAGACCTCGGATTCAAAGTTAACCACCTCGCCCTGCGTATCCATCAAATGGCGAAATTTTTCGCGCTGTGCAGGATCAACGTACAGGCGACGCTCAATATCCGCAAGGTCGGCGATCAGTTTCTCGGGTGACGTATAACCATACAATCGAGCCAGGGACATGTTGGCCGACAAATAGTGCCCGTCAGGCGTAGTCTGGAAAATGCCTTCGGATGCATGCTCGAATATGTGGCGATAACGCAGTTCAGCATGGGCTATGGCATCCTGCGCTTGACGACGTTCGCTGACGTCTTCGATAAAACCTTCCAGCACCTGCTCACCGCACTCGTCCAGCACGGCCATGCCACGTTCCATTACCCATTTTTCCTGTCCGGTACACGTGAGAATGCGGTACTCCACAGAAAAATTTCGGTTCGCTGCGACAGCCGCCGAAATTTCTTCGCGTACCCGCAACCGGTCTTCTGCCAACGTGATCTCCTCCCACGAGACTTGTTTGCTATCGACCAGCGCTTCAGGTGCATAGCCGGTCAGGGCAAGACAGCCCTGGCTGACAAACCGCATGGTCCATTGCGCATCCAGTCGGCACCGATAGGCCATCCCGTTAAGATTGGCCATCAAGGTGTCGAGTACACGGATAGGATCCAGAGAAAGCGTAGTATTCACGCAGGCAAGATACTCAGCAGAAGTTTTTTCGGGTGATTGTTGGTACATGGAAAAGGATACATGAAAAACCTTGAGAGCATAGCAAGTTATGTACCATGCCATGACATCTCACTATGGCCCTATGGCCCGGTGTTGCGCCCGTCGGTGGCAAGTTGGCGTCATCCATGCACCATGAACAACACTACATCTGCCCCAGCATGGGGCGCCACCCTGTGCAAGAGAAATACACTGCACGCCGGTCTCCCAACACCAACTTTTTCTTTCGTCATTACACAAAGTACGCTAA
>WOYI011389230.1_pt1 | contig 33459 bp, 31 predicted proteins | sample 6423411 | NCBI WGS metagenome assembly WOYI01 (sample SAMN13441803, study PRJNA592873) | oil field metagenome | biome: oil field; feature: oil-well bore; material: oil-contaminated soil; isolation source: oil-contaminated soil from oil-well borehole | place: Germany: Wietze | collected 2016-10-18 ...
CACTGGGGCCTGTACGACCCGAAGCGCGAGGAGGAGATCTTCGCGAACCTGGCCAAGTGCAACAAGGGGCCGCTGTACGCCGAGAACCTGCGCGAGATCTACGAGGCTGTCCTTCACGTGATGAAGGAGATGCGAGGATGAGCGCCGCCGAGACAGCCGCTATCGGCTCGATCGTCCGGGATGGCGACGTCACCATCATCGCCGGTCCCTGCTCGGTCGAGACCCGCGCGCAGATGGACGAGGTGGGCGCCGAGCTCAAGGCACTCGGGATCCGGGTGATGCGCGGCGGCGCGTACAAGCCACGTAGCAGCCCGCACTCGTTCCAGGGCCTCGAAGAGGAGGGTCTGAAGATCCTCCGCGAGACGGCCGACAAGTACGGTCTGCTCTTCGTCACCGAGGTCACGGACTCCGCCCACGCCGAACTGGTTGACGCGTACGCGGACGTTCTCCAGATAGGCACGCGCAACATGGCCAACTTCAGCCTGCTGAAGAAGATCGGCCAGATCACCGCCGAGAGTCATAAACCGGTGGTCTTCAAGCGCGGGATGGCGGCCACGATCCAGGAGTGGCTGCAGGCGAGTGAGTACATCACGACGCTCGGCAACGAGAACGTGATCCTGTGCGAGCGTGGTATCCGCACCTTTGAGACCGCCTATCGCTTCACGCTCGACATCACAGCCGTGCCGGTGGTCAAGAGTCTTTCGCTCCTCCCGGTCATCGTGGACGTGTCGCATCCGTCCGGACGTGCCGATCTCGTTCCGGCGATCTCTCGAGCGGCGGTCGCAGTGGGCGCGGACGGGATCATGGTGGAGGTGCACCCGAACCCGCGCGAAGCGCTCTGTGACGGGCCTCAGTCGCTCGATCTCCCGGGTCTGCGGGCGCTCGTGGCCGAGCTTCAGCCCGTCGCCCGGGCAGTGGGAAGAACCGTCGGCTGACGCACGCCGCTCGTCGGGAGAGCCATTAGGGAACCTTGAGAGTCATGAAGATGGCTGTCAGAATGGCCATAGGGCGGCAACTCGGCCAGGCATTTGCTGCAAGTACTCCCGCCCGTATGGCGTCGTCACGGAGGTAGGGCTCATGCCCAACACGTCGCTCACAGGGATATGCATGCACTGCGGTTCAGTCGGCGCCGAGCGCATCGGGTACTGCGACGAGTGCGGCACCGCCGTGTGCGAGAGGTGCGGCAACACGCAGATCTCCCTGAGCGATCGCAAGGTCATGCACGACAGCTGCCTGCGGGACCACGCCGACAAGCACTTCTCGATGATCAAGTTCGTGAAGTAGCGCGTCCGCGCTTCATTCTCCGGCGCCCGGCAGTTACACTGTGACCCCATGACTTTCACTCCGGACGACCTCAATCCGGCGCAACGCGACGCCGTCACCACCACCGAAGGACCACTGCTCGTGCTTGCAGGCGCGGGCAGCGGTAAGACGCGCGTGCTCACGTATCGCATCGCTCACCTCGTGCGCGACAAGGGTGTGTCGCCCGCCGAGATCCTCGCGATCACCTTCACCAACAAGGCCGCACAGGAGATGCGGGAGCGCCTGACGACCCTGATCGGGCCCGCGACCCGCGCCATGTGGGTGATGACGTTCCATGCGTTCTGCGGGCGGCTGCTCCGTGCCGACGGGGGGCGCCTGGGCTTCTCCCGGTGCTTCACGATCTACGACGCGGATGACAGTCGGCGGTTGCTCACGAGTGTCGCGGCCGAGTTCGACATCGACCCGAAACAGCACCCCATCAAGGGCATCGCTTCGCGCATCTCCACCGCGAAGAACGACCTCGTGAGCCCCGCGGTCTACGAGGAGCGCGCCGCGATGCCGCCGGAGAAGATCACGGCGAAGGTGTACCGGCGCTATCAGCAGCGCCTGGCCGAGGCCAACGCGATGGACTTCGACGACCTGCTCGTCAATGCCGAGCGCTTGCTGCGCGAGAACCCTGACATCCTCGACTTCTACCAGGACCGCTTCCGCTACGTGCTGGTCGACGAGTACCAGGACACGAATAAGGCCCAGTACGAGATCGTGAACCGGCTGGCCTCGCGTGACCGCAACCTGATGGTGGTGGGCGACGACGACCAGTCGATCTACTCCTGGCGCGGCGCGGACATCACCAACATCCTCGAATTCGAGCGCGACTACCCGGACGCGACCGTGATCCGCCTGGAGCAGAACTACCGTTCCACCGAGACCATCCTCGCCGCCGCTAACGCGGTCGTCGCGAACAACCGGGGCCGTAAGCCGAAGACACTGTGGACCGCGATCGCGGGCGGGGAAGCCATCGTTCGCTATACCGCCACCGATGAGCGGGACGAGGCGCGCTTTGCCGCCGATGAGATCGAGCGGTTGCTCCGTGACGAGCACCGCTCGTACGCGGACTTCGCGGTCTTCTATCGGACGAACGCCCAGTCACGCATCATCGAGGATACCTTCCTGCGTGCGGGGGTGCCGTATCGCCTGGTGGGTGGTACCCGCTTCTTCGAGCGCGCGGAGATCCGGGACGTCATGGCGTGGCTGCGCGCTACCGTGAACCCCACCGACGTCCAGTCGCTCGTGCGCGTGCTCGAGAAGCGGCAAGGTATCGGTAAGACCACCATCGACACGCTGCGGGCGCACGCCATCGCCGAGGGCATCTCGCTAGCGGACGCGGTCGCGCGTGCAGCTGACGAGGGCTGGCTGGCAACGGCGCCCGCGCGCAAGGTCGCCGCGCTCGCCGGGGACCTGGCCGCCGCACGCGCGGTGGCCGGTGAGTCACTACGGGAGAGTGTCGAGGAGATCGTGCGCCTCGCCGGGCTGCTCTCGGCGCTTGCGTCTGAGGGCACCCACGAGGCGGTCGGGCGTGCCGAGAACATACAGGAGTTCTTCGGCGTGGTGGACGAGTACGACCAGCAGCACGAGGAGCCGGAGACCCGGACACTCGAGGCGTTCCTCGAGTGGGTGGCGCTGCGAAGCGACCTCGACGAGATCGAGGAGGGCGACCGTGCGGTGACCATGATGACGATCCACTCGGCCAAGGGGCTCGAGTTCCCGGTCGTCTTCATGCTCGGCATGGAAGACGCGCTCTTCCCGCACGCCAGCTCGATGTTCGATGCTGCCGGGCTCGAAGAGGAGCGCCGTCTGTGCTACGTGGGCATCACAAGGGCGCGCGAGCGGCTGTACCTCACGCATGCGGCCATGCGCCAGCTCTTCGGCTCCACGCAGTACAACCAGCCGAGCATGTTCATCTCGGAGATCCCCGAGGAGCACGTACGGCAAGAAGGGGTCGGGTCCGCCGGCTTCGGGACGTCGGCTCCCGGACGCGGGCGCGGCGACCGCGGCGGGTCCGTGCGGTGGGCGCGCGACCGGGCGCCCGAGAGCACCGACGGTGGCCGCGTGTTCGGATCCGGCACGCCCACGCGGCGTGAGGCACCGGAGAAGCTCGTGCTCGCACCGGGCGATACGGTCGAGCACAAGGTGTTCGGGCGGGGTGTCGTGCAGTCGGTCGCCGGTGACAAAGTGGCCATCACCTTTCCCGGAGGCGGGACGAAGAACCTCCTTCTGGGGTACGCTCCGATACGCAAGGTCGAGGACTGATCGCCGCCGAGCATCGAGAGGGAGCCATGGGACCGATCCTCGTCTTCGGACATCGCAACCCCGATAACGACTCCATCTGCTCCGCGGTCGGATACGCGCATCTGAAGAACGTCACCGACCCGGACGAAGTCTACCTGCCCGCTCGCCTCGGCCCCGTCCCGCCCGAGACCGCATGGGTGTTCGAGCGGTTCGGCGTGGACCTGCCCGAAGAGATTCCCCACGTACGCACCCGGGTTCAGGATGCGATGAGTCCGCGCCCTGTGACCGTCGCACCTGAGGACAACATGCTCACCGCGGGCCGGCTCATGCGTGAGCACAACGTTCGCGCGCTGCCGGTCGTCGACGCCGAGGGCAGCGTGCGAGGGCTCATCAACCAGCAGATCCTCGCCGATCTCTACATCAGCGAGACCGAGATGCTCGGCTTCAAGAAGCTCCCGCTCACGGTCGCGGAGCTGGCCGGCGTCTTAGATGGACGCGTGCTGTCCGGCGACCCGTCGCGCCGACTTTCCGGCAACGTGCTCATCGGCGCCATGGAACCGGGGACGATGGTCTCCTACATCCGCGCAGGGGACACGCTGATCGTCGGCGACCGGTTGCGCACGCAACCGCAGGCGCTGGAGGCGGGAGCGGCCTGTCTGATCATCAGCGGTGGTTCTGAGCCGGACTCCGGGGTGCTCGAGCTTGCCGACGCTCGGGGTGCCGCCATCATCTCGAGCCCGCACGACACGTATGCCACCGCACGCCTGGTGAATCTCGGGCACTCGGTCGGTGGCCTCATGGACGCCTCGCCACTGCTCGTCGGCCCGGACGCGCTCCTCGCCGAGGTGGCCGAGGACCTCATGGACAGCGCTCATCGCGAGGCGGTCGTGGTGGACGAGCAGGGCCGTATCGAGGGTATTCTGACGCGCACGAACCTGGCGCGCGGCTTCCGTCGCCGGGTCATCCTGCTCGATCACAACGAGCTCTCGCAGTCGGCGCCGGGTGTGGAGGATGCCTCGATCGTGGAGATCGTGGATCATCACCGGGTGGGTGATGTGCAGACGGCGGGGCCGATCCTGTTCCTCAACCTGCCCGTGGGTTCGACGGCTACGATAGTCGCCGAGCGCTATCGCGACCTCGGCGTCGCGCCCCCTGATGGGATGGCGGGGGTGCTGCTCTCGGCGGTGCTCACCGATACCGTCCTGTTGAAGAGCCCGACCACCACCTCGACGGACCGCGCTGTCGCCGACCGTCTCGCGGCGCAGCTCGGGTTGGATGCAGTCGCGTTCGGTTTGGAGATGTTCCGGGCCCGGTCGGAGCGGGTGGCCTTCTCGGCAGGCGACGCCGTCAGCCGGGATCGCAAGGAGTACCGGGTGGGCGACCTGTCGATCGCCGTTGCGCAGGTGGAGACCGTGGACGCTGCCGAGTACCTCGGCAGGGCGGACGAGCTCCGGGCGGCACTCGCCGAGATGGCGTCGATGCGCGGTTTCGACCTGGCCATGCTGCTCGTGACCGACGTCGTCCGCGAGGGGAGCCAGGTCTTCGCGGTCGGCAAGACCCGCATCGCCGAGCGCGCGCTCGGCATAGAGCTGTCGGCCGGCCCCGCGTGGGTCGATGGTCTTCTCTCGCGCAAGAAGCAGGTCGCGTCGCGCCTGCTCGAGACTGCGGGGTCGTGAGACGATGCTTCCCGGACGTCGAGAGCGCTGGCAGCGTGACCCGAGGACGGGCGTGCTCGTGGTGGTCGCGGGTATGGGATTCGCCGCGTTCGTGGCGCTCGGCCTCGGGCTCATCATCGCTCCGGCTTGGATCCAGCTCGACATCGCCGTTTCCGAGGCGATCAGGTCCATCGACCTGCCAGGTCTCGAGGCGTTCGCGCGCTTCGCCACCAGGCTCGGCGACTTCTGGCCGATGGTCATCCTCACCGTAGGTACGGCGATGCTCTTCTGGGCGCGAGGCAATCGGACGTCGGCGGTCACACTCGTCGTCGGGGTGCTCTCGGGCTCGGCGTTCGGCGCGCTGCTCAAGATGCTCTTCGCGCGCGTGCGCCCGGCCCTTGAGGTCGCTCGCATCCCGCTGCCCGAGACGTACAGCTTCCCGTCGGGGCACGCGCTCACGAGCCTGCTCTTCTTCGGGTCGCTCGCGTTCCTCGTCATCCTGCACGAGGGGAGCCTTCGGCGCGCGCTGATCGCGATCGCGCTCTGCGTGCTGGCGGCGCTCAGCATCGCTATGGCGCGCGTGTATCTGGGCGTTCACTACCTCGGCGACGTGGTGGGCTCCTGGTTTCTTGGGGCCGCGTGGCTTGCGGGAGTCGTGCTCGTGTCCGCGCGCTGGGGTGCCGGCTCCTCGGAAGCGGACTTCAGTGTGCCCGGGGAAGACGCACCGTAGCCGTCGTTCCAGCGCCGGGCTCCGAGGTGATGGTGGCCGAACCGCCCGCGCGCTCGACGGTGTTGCGAACAAGCGCCAGGCCGAGACCCGTGCCTCCGCTCGTGCGGGACCGCGCGCGGTCGACACGGTAGAAGCGCTCGAAGACGCGCTCCACGTCCGCAGCGGGAATCCCGATGCCCGTGTCTGCGACATCGATCGTGACCGTCTCGTCGTCTGCCGAGACACGCACGGTCACCCCGCCTCGCTCGGTGTAGGCGATAGCGTTCGAGAGCAGGTTGTCGAGCACGATCGCGAGGTCGGTCGTACCGCAACGCACGGCGACGTCCGCGCCGGCAACCGACTGAAGCTCGGCGACGAGCGAGAGGCTCTTGGCCGAGGCGGCGCGGCGGTGTCCCGCGAGCGCCAGCTCCACGGCTCGTCGGACATCGGCTACCTCGGTCTCGCCGGGCACGCTCTCCACGCGGGAGAGATCGAGCAGGTCGGCCACGAGCCGCTTGAGGCGCGCTGCCTCGCCGGCGATCTGCGGCACGAAGGCGAGCGCCTGCTCGCCGTCACCATCGCTCGCTGCGTTCTCGGCGGCCTCGGCGAGAAGCAGGATGCCGGCGACCGGCGTCTTGAGTTCGTGTGAGGCGTTGGCTACGAAGTCCCGCCGCACCGCATCGAGCCGCATCCGGTCGGTGACGTCACCGATCACGGCAAGCGTGCGTTGCGAGCCGTCCGTTTCGCCGAGCGGGTGGACCAGTACGCGATGGTAACGGTGATACGGGTCCGGTCCGAGATCGACGTTGGCGCCTGCGCCGGACGCGAGGCCATCTGTTATCGCTGCCTCGATCGGGGCGGGCAGGCCGAGATCCGAGAGGGGCCGGCCCCGGAGATCGCCGGGCACCACGCGGAACATCGTCTTGAGCGCGCGGTTCGCGAGGCGCACGGTCTCCCCGTCGAGCAGCAGCACCGCGTCCGACAGTCCGTCGAGCGCATGGCGCAGGGTGCGCTGCTCACCTTCGAGCGCATCGAGACGCTCGCGGAGCTGGTCGCGCAGGTCGCCCAGGGCGCCCGCAAGCGGCGCAAGGGCGCCATCGCTTTCGGGTACGGGCGAGCTGAGGTCACCATCGGCCATCGCTCGTGCCGAGGCGGCGAGACGCTCCACAGGGCCTGCGGCGCCGCCGGTGACGAGCCAGCCAACGGCGGTCGCGATGACGAGCACCGCAAGGAGCGGCAACAGTCCGGCGCGCCGCAGCGCCGCCGAGATGTCGCCGATCTGCTCGAGTGACTCGGAGACGCGGAGCACCACCGGCGCGTCGCGATAGGTCGCGGGCACGGCGACGTACATCCGATCGACGCCTTGCGTGTCCGAGCGGCGCACATCGCTCCCCGTTTGGCCGCGCAGGGCCGCGCGCACTTCGGGGCGATCGCCGTGGTTCTCGAGCGTGGAGGTCTCCTCCTCGCTGTCGGCGAGCACGGTTCCGTCGGCGGCGATGACGGTCGTCCGGACGCCGCTCGTGCCGGCGAGTCCTGAGACGCTTGCTTCGAGCGAGAGATCGGTGTGCGCAAGCACCATCGTTCCCGCACGCGCGAGGTCGGTGAGCCGCGCTCCTTGCTGGTCCATGACGGCGTCTGTCACCGGTCCGGCGAGGCTCCATGCCCAGGCGCCGGCAACCACGCCGATCGCGACGATGAAGCCGGCGATCAGCCGCGCCCGGTAGGCCGACGAGCGTGGGATGAGCGGTCGGCTCACAGGAGCTGATGCGCCCCCTTCGGCCGGGGATCGAACCGGTAGCCCGCACCGTGGACTGTCTGGATGTAGTTGTAGGCCGAGGGCTCCTCGACAGCCTGCCGTACGCGGCGGATGTGCACGTCGATCGTGCGGGAGGAGGGGAGATGATCGTAGCCCCACACTTCGTGCGCAAGGCGTTGGCGGGACATGAGCGAGCCGGCGTTGCGAGCGAGCGCGACGAGCAGCTGGAACTCCTTGAGGCGCAGTGCAGCGGGCTGACCGGCCACCGAGGCCCGCAGCTCGGCAGGCTCGATCACGAGGTCCCCGACCTCGATGACCTCGTTGCTGTCCACAACGGCGCGCGCTCGCACGCGGCGCAGGTTCGCCCGCACGCGCGCGAGCAGTTCCTCCATCGAAAACGGCTTGCCGATGTAGTCGTCGGCGCCGGCGTCCAGGCCGCGCACCGCGTCCCGCTCGGTGTCGAGCGCGGTCACCATGATGATCGCCACGTCGGCGCTCGTGCGGCGCACCTCCTCGGCGAAGCGGTATCCGTCGATGCCTGGCAGCATGAGGTCGAGCACGATCAGGTCGGGCTTGTCGCGAAGGGCCTTCTCGAGCCCCTCGAGACCGTCGGCCGAACTCGACACCTCAAAGCCCGCGCGGCGCAGCGCGTACTCCTCGGTCTGCCTGATGATCGGGTCGTCCTCGACGATGAGAATCCTGGACACGCGCGTCACTCCTTCGCTCACGCACGGCTTCCCGGCCATTCTGGCAGGCCTGACGGCTATGCGAAATGGATTTCACAATCAATTCACAAGAAGCGGTGCGGTGTTACACGGATGCAACCACTGGCTCTGGGGTGGCGATTAGGGTGAGTGCGGTCAGCGATGTGCTGGCACCGATGCTGTCACCAAGTAAAGGAGCGAGGAGTGAACCTCAAGAAGTACCTTGCGTCAGGGCTTGCGTTCGCAATGCTCGCAGGCACCGTCGCGCTCGCCGGTTGCACCGCCGCAGAAGAGGCGACCACCGAGGAGCCCGCGACCGAAGAGACCGTAGAGCTCGAAGGCTCGATCACCGTCCAGGGCTCGGACACGCTCTTGAACGTCGCGACAGCGTGGAGCGATGGATTCATGGACGCCAACCCGGGCGTGGACATCTCGGTCCAGGGCGGCGGTTCCGGCACCGGCATCGCGGCCCTTCTCAACGGGACCGCGGACTTTGCCAACGCCTCCCGCGAGATCAAGGACGAGGAGCTCACCGAGGCTGAGACGCTCGGCGTCGATCCCGTCGAGCATAAGGTCGCGATCGACGGCATCGCGGTGGTCGTGAACCCCGGAAACGGCGTCGAGGAGCTCACCCTGGAGCAGCTCGGCCAGATCTTCCGCGGTGAGATCACCAACTGGAGCGAGGTCGGCGGAGCGAACATGGAGATCGTCCTGCTCTCGCGCGACAGTTCCTCGGGCACCTACGAGTACTTCAAGGAAGCGGTCGTGGCTAACGAGGACGAGAATGCCGAGTACGCGGCGAGCGCCAAGCTGCTCCCGTCGAACCAGGCGATCGCCGATGAGGTTGCGGCCAACGAGGCCGGCATCGGCTACATCGGCCTGGGCTCGCTCACCGAAGACGTGAAGGTCCTTGCGATCGATGGCGTGAAGGCGTCGGTCGAGACCGCTGCCGACGGTTCGTACCCGATCAGCCGCTACCTGTACATGTACAGCAACGGCGAGGTTGACGGTGTCATGAAGGCATACCTCGATTGGATCCTCGGCCCCGAGGGCCAGCAGCTCGTCGAGGACGAGGGCTTCGTACCGCTGCCGTAACCGGTGATGACAACGCCTCCCTCCATCTCCGGGCGCAGACTCGGCCGCACGACTTCGCGTCGTGCGGCCGAGGCCGTCGTCCGGGCGCTTATCTACATCTGCGGCTGGCTCGCCATCATCATCCTCGCGGCCATCGCAGGCTTCCTGCTGTGGAACGCCCTCCGGGCGATCGACGAGGCCGGCGTGAGCTCGATGCTCTCCGGCACGGCGTGGTATCCCACGTCGGACCCGGGCAAGTTCGGCATGCTGCCACTCATCGTCGGCTCGCTTCTGGTCACGGGCGTCGCACTGCTGGTGTGCGTTCCGGTCGGTGTGGGGGCGGCGCTCTACATCTCGGAGTTCTCCGACCGCAGGGTGAAGGAGGTCATGAAGACGATCATCGAGTTCATGGCCGCCGTCCCCTCGGTCGTCTACGGTCTGATCGGCGTCGCGGTGCTCATCCCGCTCGTGAAGAGCGTGTTCGCACTGGACAGCGGCATGACCGCGCTCACCGGCGGCATCGTGCTCGGAGTCATGTCGGTCCCGACGGTGATCTCGATATCGGAGGACGCCCTGCATGCCGTACCCTCCGACCTTCGGCGGGGCTCCGCGGCGCTCGGCAACACGCGCTGGCAGACCACCTACAAAGTGACGCTGCCGGCCGCGAGCTCGGGCATCTTCGCCGCGACCATGCTCGGGCTCGGGCGCGCCATCGGCGAGACCATGGCCGTGCTCATGCTCACCGGCAACGCCGCGATCATGCCTGGCTCACCGCTTGAGTCGGTGCGTACCATGACTGGCACGATCGCCGCCGAGATGGGCGAGGTCGTCCAGGGCGGCCTGCACTACTCGGTGCTGTTCGCGGTCGGCCTGGTCCTGTTCATCATCACGTTCGCGATCAACCTGGCCGCCGACATGGTGCTCGAACGTCAGCGGAAGCGGTGGCGCCGATGAGCATCCGGTCCACCATCAAGCGGGCACGCGTAGCCGAGGTCGTGGCGCGCATCGTGCTCGGTGCGATGGCCGCGAGCGTCGTCGCGCTCGCGCTCTTCGTCCTCGGCTACATCGTCTACCACGGCGCGGCCGCTATCGACTGGACGTTCCTCACCCAGGTGCCGAAGGACCGCGGCCGCGATGGCGGCATCTTCCCGGTCATCATCGGCACGTTGTACGTGACCCTCGGCACAGCCGCGCTGACGCTGCCGATCGGCATCCTTGCGGGCATCCACCTCGCCGAATACGCCCCCCGGAACTTCACGACACGGGCCATCCGGCTCGCCATCACCAACATGGCGGGCGTTCCGTCGATCGTCTACGGTCTGTTCGGCCTCGCGGCGTTCGTGCTGCTCGCCGGGTTCGGCCGCTCGATCATCGCGGCGGCGCTCACGCTCACCTGCATGACGCTTCCGGTGGTCATCACGGCCACCGAGGAGGCGCTGCGGCAGATCCCCCAGGACCTGCGGCAGGCATCGCTCGCGCTCGGCGCTACGAGGCTGCGTACCATCTACAAAGTGGTTCTGCCGGCCGCCGCACCCGGCATCATCACCGGCTCGATCCTCGGCCTCGCGCGCGCCGCGGGCGAGACGGCGCCGATCCTGTTCACCGGGGCGGTCTTCCAGATGCGCCGCATCCCCGACGGACCGGGCTCGCAGTTCATGGCTCTCCCGTACCACATCTACGCACAGGTCACATCAGTGCCCGGATGGGAGCCGACCCTTGTCTGGGGCACCGCGCTCGTGCTCGTGGGCGGCATCAGCTTCGTCAGCATCATCGCCGCCTGGTGGCGGTCGGCACAGAGGAGGAAGGTCCAGTGGTGATCGCGCTGCAGTTGTCCGAGAACGGGAGCGCCGCAATGGTGGGCCCCGACGTCCTGGCGAGCGAGCGGACGGTGGAGCCTGCCGTCGATCGCACGCTGGCGACATCGGCCGAGGCGGTCGGCTCCTTCTCGCTGTCGGACGTCTCCGTCGCGTACGGGCGCGACCGGGTGATCGAGGGTGTCAGCATGGAGATCCCCGCGCGCGCCGTCACCGCGCTCATCGGGCCTTCGGGGTGCGGCAAGTCCACGCTGCTCCGGTGTCTGAATCGAATGAACGACGAGTTCGGCAACGTGCATGTCGGCGGTCGCATCACGCTTGACGGCGCGGACATCATGGGCAAGGCGATGGACCCGGTCGAGCTCAGGATGCGCGTCGGCCAGGTGTTCCAGCGACCGAACCCCTTCCCCATGTCCATCTTCGACAACGTCGCCTACGGTCCCCGGACTCAAGGCATCCGCAGCAGGGGAGACCTTGCCGACCTCGTCGAGCAGTCGCTCAAGGGTGCCGCGCTGTGGGAAGAGGTGCGCAACAGCCTCAAGAAGCACGCGTTCGAGCTCTCGGGCGGACAGCAACAGCGCCTGTGCATCGCCCGGGCGCTCGCCACGAAGCCTGAGGTCATCTTGATGGATGAACCGGCCTCGGCACTCGATCCGATCTCCACGCAGCAGATCGAGGACACCATCGCTGTGCTGAAGTCCGAAGTGACGATCGTCATCGTCACGCACAACATGCAGCAGGCGGCGCGCATCTCGGATCAGACGGCGTTCATGCTGCGCGAGAGTCTGGACGCACCCGCGTTCCTTGTGGAGATGGGCGACACCAAGCGGATGTTCACGAACCCTGATGACGTGCGCACTGAGTCGTATATCACCGGCCGCTTCGGCTAGAGCTCGCATCGGCCACGCGAAGGCAATAGGAAGGCCCGGCTCGGAAGCCGGGCCTTCGCTCTTCCAGGCGGGGGAGCCCGGATGTGGAGCGGGGCGCGTGGGGGGCGCGCCTCGTCTCTCTTGAGCGGCGATTCCCCGCGTCCGAGGGGGGGAGGGATAGCGGGTCGCACTACTCGCGAGGTACTTTGCAACATGTGTGCCAAGATAGTGGAAAGCCCGGCAAATCGGCCGAAATCACCGCCGTGCGGGGCTTTCCGGAGACCAGTCTACTGGCGGGTGTAGCCGCCATCGACCACCATCTGCGAGCCGGTGACGAACGACGCCTCATCCGATGCGGGCAGAGTATCGTAACAATAGTTACAATCCAGTGCTCACGAGGCCACAGGGGTCCGCCGCGGGGTGGTGCAGCCCGCATCAGCGGCAGCCGGCGCCCTCGCCGGAGCACAGCATGTCTGGCCGGATGAAGAGGAACACGCCCCATGCGAGCAGCACGAGCGCTCCACCGAGGATGGTCCACGACGTGCCGATCGCGTCTCCCAGGGTGCCGGCGGCAAGTGCGCCGAACGGCATCATGCCCATGAAGGAGAGCACGAACAGCGACATGACCCGGCCACGAAGATGGGGCGGCACCGCGGTCTGGAGATTGGTGTTGATGCTGGAGACGGTCGCGAGGAACGCCACGCCCATCACCGCGAGCGCCACCATCGTGAGCGGGACCGAGCGCGAGAATGACAGTACGAGCGCTCCCAGTGCCATGACCGTGAGGCCCGACCGTACGATCACCTCCCGGTGGACCGTGTGCGACAGGCTCGCCACCAGAAGCGCGCCCGTGAGCGCCCCCAGCCCGTTGGCAGCCATGAGTCCCGAGTAGCCCGATGCGCCCAGGCCCAGCGTGCCCCTGGCGATCGAGGGCAGGAGCGTGCTGAACGGCATGCCGAATATGGTCAGCATGGTGGCGGTGAGCAGGTGCATCCAGACGCGCCGGTGCGCGGCGGCATAGTGGACGCCCGCCATGAGCATCTGTACCGGCGTCTCCCCGCTGTCCGGCCGCGCCTGCTGCTTCGGCCTGATGACCGTGAGCGCCCAGATGACGAACAGGAAGCTCGCCGCGTTGACCCAGAAGACCTCGGTGACACCCGAGCTCTGCGAGTGGCCGAACACCCAGATGACGACGGCCGCAGCCATCGGTCCCACCAGACGCGCGGCGTTGAACTGCGCCGATGAGAGTGCGATCGCGTTGAGCAGCAGGTCCCTGGGGACCAGGTCGGGGGTCATCGCCTGCCACGCGGGCGACGTGAACGCCTGCCCGATGCCGCCGACCAGGCTCAGCCCGTAGATCCAGGCCATCGTCACATGCCCGGTCATCGCGAGCCAGCCGAACATGACCGCCTGGAGCATGAGCACGATCTGTGTGAGGATGAGCAGGATCCGGCGGTTCACGTGGTCGGCGAGTGCGCCGGTGAAGATCGTGAGGAAGAAGATCGGGGCTCCCGCGAGGAAGTTCACGATGCCGAGCGAGCTCGACTTGCTGGTGAGGTCGAAGACAAGCCAGCCGAGCGCCGTGGTCTGCATCCAGCTGCCGACGTTAGAGAGCAGCGCCCCCGAGAAGAAGAGCCGATAGTCCCTGAAGCGGAAGGACTCGAAGGTCCGGAGTCTCCTGAGCGTGCCCTGCGGTGCGCCGACCGCATCCGCCTCGAGCGTGGGGGTGTCGAGCGGCTCGGTGATCGGATAGCGGTCGTCGTCGTGCGCGCGCAGTTGGGGCATGGGCGGGCGGGATCCCTTCGGTAGGAAAAGGTGCTGCCCCGACCGCGATCGACCGGGGCAACACTGTTCAGTCGAGTGACGCGAGTATACGTCTACCCGTTGATGATCTGCATCGCCTCGTCACGATATGCATCCATGATGTAAGGAAGGCCGGAGATGTCGGCTGCCTCATGCGTGAGGGCGACCACGTCCGCGCGGCTGATCGTGTCGAGCTTCATGTTGCGCGACCCGCTCATCAGCTGCTGCAGGCCGACCTGGATCTTGTCGGCGAAGGTGTAGACCGCGATGGCGCCGAGCGGCATGTTGTCTACCTCGGCGCCGTACTTGGCGCGCAGTGTCTCGTAGGCCACGAAGATCTCTTCCTTCGTGCCGCCGAACTCGGAGACCGTCTTGGGCAGGTCGTTGGCGGCGAGCCAGTTGCCGATGTTCTTGCCCACGAAGCCCGGGATCATGAGCGCGCGGCCCATGCAGACGGCTTTCGCATACGGGGCGCCCATCGCGAGCACCTTGAAGACGTGGTCCTCGGTCGAGAAGCCGCCGGCGATGGCGATGTCCGGCACACGCTCGCCCTTGGCGGCCAGCGCGTCGCACAGCTCCTGCGTCATGCACTGCAGGTAGAAAGTCGGGATGCCCCACTCCTCCATCATGCGCCACGGGCTCATGCCGGTTCCGCCGGGCGCACCGTCGATGGTGAGCAGATCGATGCCGTACTTGCTCGACCACTTGATGGCCATCGCGAGCTCGCGCATCGCGTAGGCGCCGGTCTTGAGCGTGACGCGCTTGGCGCCGAGGTCGCGCAGGCGCTGCACCTCGGTGGCGAAGCTCTCCTCGTCGATGAAGCCGAGGCGGCTATGACGCTCGAAGTGCTTGATGGCGCCGTCTTTGAAGCTCTCCTGGATGGCGGGGTTCGACGGGTCGGGGGTCACGAGGTAGCCGCGGCGCTGCAGCTCGAGTGCACGGTCGAGGCTGTCGACCTTGATCTCGCCGCCGATGCACTTGGCGCCCTGGCCCCACTTGAGTTCCATCGTGGTCACGCCGAGCTTCTCGACCACGTACTCGGCCACGCCGAGGCGGGTGTCCTCGACGTTCATCTGCACGAGGATGTCGCCGTAGCCCTCCTCCTGGTAGCGGCGGAAGAGCTCCACGCGGCGCTCCATGTCGGGCGCCTTGGTGACCTTGCCGCTGGCGTCGCGCTCGAGGCCGGGGTCGATGCCGCAGACATTCTCGCCGCAGACGATCGAGATGCCGGAGATGGCGGCGCCGATGGCGAAGTGCTCCCAGTTCTTGCGGGCGATCTCGGTGGAGCCGAGTGCGCCCGTGAAGACCGGTACCTTCATCTTCACCCGGTTGGTGACGCCGAAGGAGGTCTCAGTGTCGACCATCGGGAAGAGGGTGTTGTCCGGGTTGCCCACGACGCCCTCGGGAAGGCCCTTGGTGCCGAGCGCATAGCCCATGATCTGCAGGTGTGAGTAGTCGACCGGGTAGTCCTTGTCGCCGCCTGCGGTGATCTCTCCGAAGGGACCGGGGTAGATGACCTCGCGGCCGCGGAACGAGGACTTGAAGACCTCGCAGTTACCACGGCAACCGTCCACGCAGCGGGTGCAGAGGCCCGAGCCCGGCACTACGCTTCGTGAGCGGTTAGTGGTCTGGGTGGCGTCGTTGGCATTGGGTTGTTGAAAGGTCATCGGAGCGATTCCCCCCCTGGGGACGGGGCCGCACGGCCCGGCGGATTTCGGCTATTGTAGCGCGTAGGAAATCACGCAGAAACGTATCGGCCACAATCGCCCGAATGAATACGAGGAGGGGTCATGCCGCAAGCACTACGGCACGATGTGATCCAGCAGATCAAGGACCAGAAGATCGAGTTCATCCACCTCTGGTTCACCGATGTGCTCGGCTTCTTGAAGGCCTTCACCATGGACGTCGCCGAGCTCGAGATGGCCATGATCGAGGGCATGGGCTTCGATGGCAGCTCGATCCAGGGCTTCGCGCGGATCGAGGAGTCGGACATGGTGGCGTATCCCGACCCAACGACCCTCAAGATCCTCCCGTGGCGGCAGAGCGGGCAGGCCGTAGCCACGATGTTCTGCGACATCGTGCACCCTGACGGCACGCCGTACGAGGCAGACCCCCGCTACGTGCTGAAGCGCCAGCTCGAGCGCGCGACGAAGATGGGCTACACCTTCTTCGTCGGTCCCGAACTCGAGTACTACTACTTCAAGGACGACAAGGGCACCGAGGTGTTGGATCAGGGCACCTACTTCGACCAGACCACGCGCGACCTGGCTGTTGACCTGCGGAAAGACACGGTGCGCGCGCTCAAGCGCTTCGGCATCCAGGTGGAGTACAGCCACCACGAGGTGGGGCCGAGCCAGCACGAGATCGACCTCCGCTATGCCGAGGCCCTCAACATGGCGGACAACGTCATGACCTACCGCATGGTCGTGAAGGAGGTCGCGCAGCAGAACGGCGTGTACGCCTCGTTCATGCCGAAGCCGATGTTCGGCGAGGCGGGCAGTGGCATGCACGTGCACCAGTCGCTCTTCAAGGAGGGCAAGAACGCGTTCTACGACGCGAACGACCCGTTCCACCTCTCGGCGATAGCGAAGAGCTACATCGCCGGCATCCTGGCGCATGCGCGGGAGACATGCCTCGTCACGAACCAGTGGGTCAACAGCTACAAGCGGCTCGTGTCCGGCTACGAGGCGCCGGTGTACATCTGCTGGGCGCACCGGAACCGCTCCGCGCTCGTGCGCGTGCCGATGTACAAGCCGGGCAAGGAGAACGCCACCCGCGTGGAGCTCCGCTCGCCGGATCCCGCGTGCAACCCATATCTCGCCTTCGCAGTCATGCTCGCCGCCGGTCTCGATGGCATCGAGAAGGGTCTGGAGCTCGCGCCCGACGTCACCGACGACGTGTACGAGATGACGCAGACCGAGCGCGACTCGTGCGGCATCGGCACGCTGCCGGGCGATCTGGACGAGGCCATCGTGGAGATGGAGAAGAGCGCGATGGTCCGCGAGGCGCTCGGCGACCGGGTCTTCGAGTACATCCTGCGCAACAAGCGGGCCGAGTGGATGAACTACCACACGCGCGTCACGCCCTACGAGCTCGAGGCATACCTGCCGCTGCTCTAGCGCACCACGCACGGAGAGACGAACGAAGGGCGCCCGACAGGCGCCCTTCGCGGGTTGCAGATGGGAATGCCGAGACTACCAGTCATCGCCGCCGTGGCCCGCGCCTCCGCCCGTACCACCTCCGGCGCCGGCACCTCGCTGCTTGCCGATGGCCGACCAGGAGGTCGGGCCGATGTTGGTGACCGGCGCCACCGGGCGTCCGCCCCAGAGACGGGGCCGAAGCCAGCCCTGCGTGTCGACCGTATCCGATGGCTTCGGGGCCTGCACGTTGCGGTCAACCGGGACGACCGTGATCCCTGCCGCCTCGATCTCACCCACGCTCGTGATGTCCGGGAAGTCGCGCAGCGGGACCCGGAAATCGACGAAGCGACCGGCCCAGCCACCTGCGGTGAGCCCCACGCCGGCCGTGGCGCCGATGATGCCGTCATTCGTGCCGCCGTGGCCGGAAAGGTGCACGCCCGCTGCCTCGGCCGCTGCGCGCGCATCGGCTTGCGTGACGACCTCGATCGCGGCCCGGTTGCCGAAGGCGATGAGCGGCTCGAAGTCGGCGGTCTCGGGCGCGATGCAGAGCCCGGGGTCGGAGCCCTCCATGAAGTGCTCGGCGATGTGCGCCGCCCCGAGCTCGGCAAGGCCGGGCAGGAACGATGCGCCGGGCACGTCGATCACCGCGCAGCCGGAGCTGTTGTGCGACGTGTACGGCACGTCCGGGTGGACGAGTAGCTGCTGGCGCACCACGCCCCATGTGGTGCAGCCGTCAGGCAGCCGCCCGGTGAACCAGCGGACCAGCTTACCGGTGCCGCGGTCGGCGCCGAGCACATCGGTGTCGTCGAAACAGACGTAGACTCTCACTCGGAAGTTCCTCCCTCGGGCACCCAGATGACACTGCCGTCGTCCAGGCGGAAGACGGTGCCGATAGCATACCCCCGGCCCTCGTCGAGTTCATCAGTCTGCTGCAGGCGCTCGATCACGCCCTGCTGTTTGGTGATGATCTCCATGCCGGTCGTGCCAGGGTCCTTGACGATCGTGACGTCCTCACCGGAGATGAGTTCCTGGAGTCCGAAAGCCGACAGCGACACGATCACGAAGCCGACTCCGATCAGGATCGCGACGTCGAAGAGGTTCCCCATCGACTCCATCGGGTCGCCGCCCCGGTCGGGAAGCAGCCGGCGGCGTCTGCGCTGCACCGATGCGCGTCCGCCGCGCACGTGGGTATGAGGTTCCAGCACGTCACACCTCCAACAGGTCGAGTACGTACTCGATGTCGCTCACGTCCTGTGTGTAGAGCCGGTCGCGTACGGCGGACACCACGTAGGCGACGCCGCCGACGAGCAGGCCGACGACCGTGGTGGAGAAGGCGATCACCAGGTTGTCCGAAAGCGTCTGCACGTCGCCCTGCGCCAGGCCGACGAGGGCCGGCGAGATGGGGATGAGGGTCCCCATCAGGCCGAGCATCGGGCCGAGGCGGATGAGCATGCGCGTCCGCTCGAGGCGCCGCGCGGCCTCGAGCTCGACGTCGTTCAGCACCTTCAGATACTCGGTGCGGTCTGTGGTCTCAGGTGTGAGCATCTCAACGAAGCGACGGCCGTAGCGGCCATGCGCCAGGGCCATGCCGAGGTGGTCGAGCGCGTCTGCGGCCTGCCCTCCGGCGATCGCGTCTCGCGCGGCCAGCGCGGAGGTCCGGATCACCGGGAGTGCACGCTTCCGCATCCGCATAAGCACTTCGACCGTGAAGCGCCCGGCTTCAAACACGGCGATGAACAGGCAGATCACCTCGGCGAACAGGACGGGGTAGAGCAGTGCCGTGGCAACGCGGTAGATGATCGCATCGGGGCTGGTGAGGTAGTAGCCGAGGGTGTCGATCACGTTGATGGTGCCTCCTTCGTGGGGTCAGGCGGTCGAGGCGCGATGGACGAGCAGCATGAGAAGGCGCGGGAAGGCCGCGGACGCGATGCCCGCGGCGTACACGACCCCGAGTGCGATGAGGCCCCCAGAGTCAGGAGCGGGGGAGCCGCCGCCACGTGCGCCACCGAAGGAGGGTCCGACCGACATCGAGACCGAGTCCATCGCCCAGCCGCGCTGCAGGCTCAGCGCACCGGCGGCGACTGTGGCTGCGCCGGATACGCCTTCCGATGTGTACCCTCCGCCACTCGCCATCGTGCCCGTACCGGTGCCGTTGCTGCTGGATGGCTGGCTGCTTCGGCCCGAGCGGTTACTCGAGCCGCTGCCTGCGCCAGGGTCGCCGCCGCTCTCGGGCGCTGGCTCGTAGCCGATGCTGATGCCGAGGAAACGGGGGGTGACGTCCCGACGCGTGGCGGTCATCGTGACACGGTAGCGGATCAGCGTGCCGTAGGTGCCGCTCGGGAGCGCCCCGCCTGCGGCGGTCAGCCACGGCCCCCCATCGATCGAGTACTCCAGCGACGCTGAGGTGCTCTCGGGTAGATCGAACTCGACCGACAGACTCGTGAACAGCTTGCGGGCTCCGGGGAGAGCGCAGTCGATCGGCTGCGACTCCGCGGTTCCGCTCAGAGCGTAGCCCAACTCGATCAGGCGGTTGTTACTCTCGTCGGCGATCAGCACGGAGCCGTCGGTTCCCGGGACCGCGCGTCTGGGGGCCGACAGGCCCGGATCGTCGAGACCGAGCAGGTTCGCAGTCGAGAACGACCACAGGGCTTCGCCGGCGCTGTTCACGCGCACCGCTCGGCCCACGAGGCTGTCAGGGCTCCGCTCCTCGGCAATGAGGGTCGTACCGTCGTCGAGCCGGCAGGCCGAGACCGGCTGGCGGAGCACCGGGGTTCCGAGTTGCCAGACGGTGCTTCCGGCGGCATCGACCTCGACCACGAAGTCGGACGCCGCGATGAGCGTGTTGCCGTTCGATAGCCGCTGCGCTGTCTTCGGCCAGCACGACCCGCCTGGTGCGTACGACCAGCGGATGCTGTCAGGCGTGTAGCCGTCGTTCAGTTCTCCCGCGCGGTAGTCCGAGGTGCGCACCTCGAGGACGAGTCCGCTCTGGTTATCGCAGATGAGCGTGTTCCCGTTGGTCAGGCGCGTGGCCGAGAAGGGATCCTGCACGTAGCCCGGGTAGCCGGGGACGAGCGTGGCGCTGGCCTCGCGGGAGACATCCGAGCCTCCGTAGCGCCAGACGATGGCACCCGCCGGTGAGACCTCGAAGACCTCGTCGGCACGTCGGCTGACGATGAGGGTGTTGCCGTTCGGCAAGCGCGTGGCATGCCATGGGTAGAATCCCTCGCCGCCGCGGTACTCCCAGGCGATGGCGCCGGCCGGCGTGACCTCCTCGACGACGCCCATGTACCCACGTGCGATGAGGGTGTTGCCGCTTGGCAGGCGCTCCACAGAGCGGGGCTCGTTCGTGTCGTACCGCCAGATGATCGACCACGGGAGTTCGAGCCACGCGCCGCTGCCCTTGACCAGCGACGCCGAGGCGAGAGCATCTCCGGTCGCCGACCACGTGCCGGCCATGGCCGGGGTGCACCAGGCAAGCACTATGGCCAGCAGCGCTATGGCGATCAGGCGTCTCATGTCGGCCGTTCGTTGTCGGCACCGAGGCTTTCGATAGCAGGTACCCGGAGTCTGCTCAGCGTCCTCAGTACGAGCGCCCCTAGCCATCCGCCGATCGCACCGAACACGACGTGGCTGACGGCGGCGAGGCCCAACCCCACGGCCAGATAGCCGGCAGGGATGCCGAGTATCAGACTGACCACGAGACTCGCCGTGAGCTTCGCGGCATTCGCGACCGCGCCGACCAGCGTTGCCAGGACCGCGGAGTCAAGCCGTTCGCGGCTGATGGCCGCGCCCAGGTCCATCACTACGCCGGGTGCGAAGTACTTCACCCATACCAGCAGTCCCTCCCGGCCGCCAACGATCAGTACTGCGAGAAGGCCCGAGACGAGTCCGAGCATCGTCCCGGCACCGCGTCTGCGCACGAGGCCGCGTCCGACGACGAGATATGCCATCCAGAAGATGCCCGAGTGGCCAGGCAGTCGCAGGGGCAGGTTGAGCACGATCTTCGTGCCCACGAGCAGAGCCGCGATAAGCGCCAGCACCACGAGTTGTCGTGTCGTAAGCCATCGTCGGCGTGGCGTGCTCACTCGACCACGATCTCCGTGACATCGCGGACACGGTCCTCCCACGCGATCGCGGGGCCGACTATCTTGACGGTCCCGCGGTTGGCGATGTCGAGGAGCACGTCATCGGTCACTTCGGCGCGGGTCAGCATGATGCTGCCGTCATCGCGGATCCCCATTCCCCCGACGTACACGCGTGAGAACTCGGTCACACCGGCAGCCTCGAGGACAGCGAGCAGGGTCGGGCCCTCTTCGGTCTTGCCCAGGACTTCAACGGTGGCCATGTCGAAGTCGCGCATGTCGTCCATCGTGAACTGCTCGAGGACCTCACCATCGCGGATCACGACCACCACGTACTCGGCATCGGACCCTGATGTCCCGGAGGACATCAGGGTCTCGACGCCGAGGGCCGCTGCGACGAAGAGTACGAGTACGGCGACCAGCACGAGTGCGGGTGCCGGCTTCTTCCTCGCAGCCATCTCTTCATGACCTTCCGGCACTCGTGACCTACTGCGCCACGAGGTAGGCAGGGCCTTCGTAGCTCCAGATGTGCCCGAGATTCGCCTTCACGTAGGCGATCTCGGTCTGGTCGCTGCTGTAGAAGTGCACGCCCTTGCTGGGACTGTAGAACCGGTGGACTTGCGTGCCGGACGTGAGCGACACGTTGTAGGCCACACCGTCGAGGGTGTAGAGGTTTCCGAGGGTCGCCAGGATCGTGTCCTTCTCGCCACCGTCGGCCGTATAGAGGTGCGTCCCGGTCGAGGGACGGTAGAAGCGGTAGAGCGGGACCGCGTTGGCGGGATTGGCGGGGTTGATCGAGTAGCCCACACCCTCGAAGGTGAAGATGTGGCCGAGGGTGGCCATGACGTTCGCCTTCTCGGTCTCGTCCGCCGTGTAGAAGTGCGTGCCGGTCGACGGGCGGTAGAAGCGGTAGACAGGCGAGAGCACGATCGGAGCGGCCGGAGCGGTCACGGTGACCGTGTTCGACCGGGGGCCGATATTGGTCGCGACATCCTCCGCGCGGACCTCGTAGGCGTACTCCATGCCGTTGGTGAACGACGTGTCGCTATACGCCGCCGTTGCGCCGCTGATCGTCGCTATGCACACCGGAACCGGGGTGTAGGGCACGGGGTCGGCACCGGTCGGCACCGCCCAGCGGTAGATGCGGTAACCGTCGACACCGGAGCCGCCCGCATTGTCGCTACCGGCCGCCCAGGTGAGGTCGATGGACTGTCCATGAACCGCGACGGCGAGGTCGGCTATGGCTCCGGGCGCCGTGATGTCGGCAGTCCCCTCGGCGGCATCGGTGGGTACGGCGATGTCGCAGTCCGCCTGCGTACCGACAGTGAAGTCGTCGTTGCGGAGCTTCGTGCGGTTGACGTAGACGTCGAGCAGCGTGCTCAGCGGCGCGCTCAGCCGGTAGTCGCCGAGGTTCGAGGTCTGCTCCCCGTAGTTCTCGTTCGGGTCCGCGGCGTCGACGAGACCGTTGGAGTCGTCGTCAACGCCGTTCTCCTGAGCTTCCCATAGCGAGTAGATCGTCGCGGTCGACGTGCTACCGTCGCCGTCCCCGGCGCTGGCGTCGCTATGCCGTATCGCCGCTCGCTTGCCGTCGAGCGTCGTATCCTCGGTGCCGTTGTGCACCCAGGCGCCCTGGGTCTTCGTATCAAGAACCGTCACCTGCGGCACGACCGTCGGGTTGTAGGTGGTGCCATCGCCGGTCGCCGAAAGGGCGACGTGGATGTAGCGGGTGCCTGAGACGGTCTCATCACCGAGTTTGCCGTAGATCCAGGTGTTGTCGATCGAACCGTCGGCCGCAACGGTAACCGTGGGGCAGTCGAACCAGTCCTCGCGCTCCTGCTCCCAATGGTTGGCAACAGGGTCGTACGTGAAGCCGCGATGCAGGCTGGTGTCCCAGGTGGCCCGGGAATCCGTGTTCGCGATCCGGATCTTCATGTAGTACGTGCCTTCGGGAAGACCGCTCCCGGCGGCCGCCCCGAACCGCACGCCGAACGGCGTGTGGTCGTTCAGTATGTACGTCGGCGATTCGACATAGCTCGGGGTGTAGTTCATGGCGGCGCCGTGTGCCGGAACCACGCTGATCCCGCTCACGACCACCACGGCCGTAAGCAGCACGGCCACCGCCCGCAACCTTCCACCTGTGTATCGTCTCATCCTTATCTCCCTCCTGTGTCGCGGCGCGCACGCCGCTAGAAGCCCCTAGGCGCAGCGCGCCTCTTCTCCCGTGTGTGACGCGTCGTAGCCCGCGAGCCTCCCGAGCGAGCGCCTGAGCCGACGCGACGACAGACTTTCCAGCAGCGCGCTCACCGAGCATTCGTCTACCCGGTCGGTGCGCATCACAAGGTCGTAACGCTCCATGAACAGCGGTAGGAATCCGAGGCCGAGTTGCTCGGCGGATGCACGCAGCCCGATGCCCGCATCCGCACTGCCCTCGGCGATCGCCAGGGCGAGCGCGGTGTGCGTAGTGTGGGTGGTCTCATATCCGGTGATCTGTCCGGCGTCGATGCGCTCATGGCGCAGGCGTGAGTCCAGCCACACCCGCGTTCCCGACCCGGCGTTGCGGTTCGCGAACCTCACATGCGTGCCGGCCAGATCTGTCAGGCCGTTCAGCCCCAGCGGGTTGCCGGGAGCCGTGATGAGCCCCTGCTCCCGGTAGGCCAGCGTGACGGCCGTGACCGGGATGTCGGGAAAGAGGTGGCGCAGGAACGGCGTGTTGTACTCGTCTCGCTCGTCGTCGAAGAGATGGCAGCCGGCCACATCACAGAGGCCTTGCCTGAGCGCGACCAGCCCGTCGAGGCTGCCCACCGGCACGCTGACGAGGCCGACGTGAGCGTGTCCGACCTCATCGCCGAGCATGGCGAGCCCCAGATCGTGACTGCCGAGCGCCACCAGCGTGTGCGGTTCGCTCGACCGGGGTGCGACGAGGACGTGCGTCTCGAACGCTCCGGCAGTGGAGGCGTAGTACTTCTCCGTGTAGTTGCGCACCGTGCGCTCCTCGGCCAGCGTCACGAGTCCGGAGGCTAACAGGACCTGCACATGGTGGCGGACCCAGGCGGGGTGCTTGCCGATCCGCACGCCGATCTGTGTGAGCGTGGCCGGTTCGGCCATGAGCATCCTCAGGATGGCAAGACGGCGCGGATCCGCGATCGCCGCAAGCTGCTCGTGCTGGTCGAGGGCGCGTACCTCGGGCATTCGGACCACCTTAAGGAGTCACTTAGCGTAGTACCCGAGAGTGTACGGTGCGACGCGGCAGGCGGCAAGGATGACGCTGCGGCCGGGACTACTGGTCGAGCGCTTCGGGGCGGCCGACCTCGGCGTGCACCACCGGCACTCCGTCGATCTCCTCCGGCAGGTTCTCGGGGACGGCGAGAGGATTCTCCAGCCCGAGCATGATGGCAGGATGCCCATCCTCGGTGTGGCCGAGGCCCACGCTCATCACGCCGCGCATCCGCATGAGCCGCTCGGCGTTGCGGTTCAACACGTCGACGGTGTGTTGGGAGTCGGGGAGGGCGCCGGGGCCGAACCAGCCGGCGATCACCGCGAAGATGCTCGTGCGTGTCATGTCACAGTCCGATGTCGAGGGCGTCGAAGACATGTTCGATGCGGTTGATGATGGTGGTGGTGGCACTGCCGGCGAACAGCAGGCCTACGATGTTGTTTCCCAAGTCGACGATCGCCGAGCCGCTGTCGCCACCCTGACTCATGGCGCCAGTGATGACCTGATCGGTGAAGCGGGCCACGCGGTCCTCGCCGTATCCAACGTCGACGGTGACGTTCACCTGCTCGATCTCGCCTGTGGTGAGCCCGGTCGTGCGGCCGCTCTTGCGCACGCGAAGGCCGAGCTCGGCAGTGCCCTGTCCGCCGATGCGGCCGATGCCGAGGATCTCCTCGGAGATCTGCGAAGGGTCGTCGGGCCGGGCCGTGGCTGCGTCGACGAGGTTGGCGGCCGAGGACTGGCTCACCGCGCGGAGCCGGGCGTTGCTCCCGGCCAGCCGCGCGAGGGCGTTGAGCGTGGACGCGACGCCCTTGGCGAGCGCGCAGGAGCTCTCTTCCCCGGCCATCGCGATGCGCACGAAGCGGTCGAGGGTGGCGATGCGGTCCGCCGCGGTGCCGCCGTCGATCGGCCCGGGCTGCAGGATCGCGTCACCGGGCGCGCCGTCGTTGGTGCAGGCGAACACGTGGTTGTTGGAGAGCAGGAGCAGCTCATCGCCGCGGTGCACGGTGCAGCCGAGCGTCCCCGCCGTGATGCGCTCGTGCCCGGCGCTCACGCCGCCCGGCGCGGGCCGCCAGCGCTCTGTGGGGGTCCTCAGTGCCCGGATCTCACCGGTGGCCACCACGTCGGTGGGGAAGCCGCCCACGCTGGGCGGCACGAGGTCGCGTGTGGCAAGCGCAGCCGCAGGCACCTTCTCCACCACCGAGCAGACGATGGCGAGTTCATCGGTCCTCACACCGTCGCTCACCTTGTAGCCGATGCCGGTGGCGACGACGTTTGCTCGCGCATGCAGCTCTTCCCGGGTGGATACGAGCGCGTGCGCGAGCGCCTCGGAGACGATCATGGCCTCCCCCTCCCTTGGGGAAGTGTACCCGAGTGAACGCGAAGCGGCAGCGCGCTTACCGCGCGAGCCACTCCCGCACGGCGCCCTCGATGCCCTCACGTCCGGTATCCACGACCGCGCCGAAGCGCTCGGGCAGGGTGGCGATCTCGGCCAGGGGGGCGGGAACCGCGCCTGCCTCGGGGGCGAGCGCGCACACCTCGTCGAGCAGCTCGAGGCCGGTGAGCGCGGCCGCTTCGGCGGGGAGTTCCGCGGCATATGCGGTCTGCGTAAGCGCCCGGTAGACGTCCGCGCCGAACTTCGCCCAGTGCGCGGTGGAGACCACGAGCACCGGGTCCTCGCCGCGCAGGCGTTCGGCCACTTCCCACGCGACCGCGGTGTGCGGGTCCATGAGGTAGCCGTACTCGTCGTAGATGCGCTTGATGGTGGCGAGGCTCTCCTCGTTGGTGACCCAGTCGGCGGTCATCAGCTCGCGGACCTTGGCGAACGTCTCGCGGTCGACCGTGAAGCGCCGTTCGCTCGCCAGCGACGCCATCCAGCCGCGGACCGCCCCGGCCCCGGCGAGCTCGTAGAGCAGACGCTCGAGGTTGCTCGAGATGAGGATGTCCATGCTCGGGCTGGGTGTGGTCACGAACGCGCGGTCCGAGATGTCGTAGGTCCCGGTGGCGATGAAGTCGGCGAGCACGTTGTTCTCGTTGCTGGCGCACAGCAGCCGCCCAATCGGCACGCCCATGCGCCTGGCGTAGTACGCGCCTAAGATGTTGCCGAAGTTGCCGGTGGGCACGCACACGTCCATGGGCGAGCCGGGCTTCACGCCGCCCTCGGCCACCATGTCGGCGTACGCGCTCACGTAGTACGCGATCTGCGGCAGGAGGCGACCCCAGTTGATGGAGTTCGCCGAGGAGAGCTTCAGGCCGCGCTCCGCGTGCAGCTCGGAGGCGAAGGCCTCGTCGTTGAAGGTGGCCTTGACCGCGTTCTGGCAGTCGTCGAAGTTGCCGCGCACGCCGAAGACGCCCACGTTGGCGCCGCGTTGCGCGACCATCTGCAACCGCTGGATGTCGGAGACGCCGCCCGCGGGGTAGAAGACCACGATGCCGGTGTGCTCACGGTCGGCGAAGCCTTCGAGCGCCGCCTTGCCGGTGTCGCCGGAGGTCGCCACGAGCACGAGGTAATCATCGGCGAGCTGGCCTTCGGCCTGCATGCGGTCGACCGCCGCCGAGAAGAACAGCGGCATGCACTGGAGCGCCATGTCTTTGAAAGCGCTCGTGGGCCCGTGCCACAGCTCGAGCACGTGGGTGCCCGCTACGACCTCCACGATCGGCGCGATGCGTTCGTCATCCCACTGCGCGCCATACGCAGACTGCATAAGCGCGTCCACATGCTCGCGGCAGTAGTCAACACCGAAGCGCTCGAAGATCCACGCGGCGCGCTGCCAGTAGGGCCACGTAGCGAGCTCGAGGATCTCGGGCAACGTGAGCGAAGGCAGACTCTCGGGCACGTATAGTCCGCCGCCAGGCGCGATGCCGCGCACGACGACCTCGCTGAACGCGGGTCGTGAAGCGTCGAGACCTCGGCTGTCTATGTAGGCGACGGGCTGCATGGTGACACGCATCGTACCAAATGGGGCGACGTGTGGGAGAATCGGCCCGCAACCACGAAGGAGGCACTCTGATGGCACATCTGAAGTTCGACATGGCAAAGCTCGAGCGTCTGAACGACCCCGGACGGTTCGACAGCCTGCCGCCCGACATCTTCGTCCGTGCGCTCGGTGGTCTCGACGATGCCCGCACGATCATCGAGATCGGCGCCGGCACGGGGTTGTTCTCCGCCGCCTTCGCACAGCGCGCACCGGGGGCCGTCGTCTATGCGGCCGACACCGCCGTTGAGATGCTCGACTGGATGCGCGCGAATCGCCCCGAGGTGGCGGAGAGCCGAATCGTGCCGGTCAAGGCCGAGGAGACCAGCGTTCCGCTCGCCGATGGCACGGCCGACGCGGTCTACATGATCAACCTGCACCACGAACTCGCTGATCCGGCCGCCTCGTACGCCGAGGCGTTTCGCTTGCTGAAGCCCGGTGGCCGACTCCTCGTGGTGGACTGGGCTCCGCGCGACACCCCCAAGGGCCCGCCGCAGGAGGTCCGCATGAGCGCCGAAGCGCTTGCCGCCCTCCTGAGTGATGCGGGCTTCTCGGATGTCGCGATCGACGAGACCACGCTCGCCTGGCACCTCATGGCCACCGCCACGCGCCCTGCCGCCTAGCGCGTCAGTCGTGTGTGCCGAGTGACGCCGAGAGTCCCCGGCCCACGATCGCGCTGTTGAGCTGGTCGCAGAGGCGCGCCCGCGTGTAGCGCCCCGGCGGCAGTCCGTTCACGACATCCATGGCGTCGACCGGCAGGTCGAACGTCTCGGCGCGGACGATAGCGTCGAGCTGCGTGACCGTGCTCGTGCCGGCGTACAGCGCATCGAGCCAGCGCGTGATCTGTTCGCGGTCCTCTTCCATCACTGGGCCTCGAACTCGCGCGCGAGCACGTGGCGCTCGACCTTCGCCGCGTTGTAGGCGCCCCACCAGCGGGTCACGCCGGGCTGCTGCAGGAGCACGAGCAGGTCGTCGGTGTCCGAGCGCTTGAGCGGTCGGAGCTCGAAGCCTTCACCGTCGAGGGCTGGCAGTCCGGCGTTGAAGTCCATGTGGCTCCCGGGTGTCGGTTTGTGCGGAGGGCGTGCGTGCAGGTACGATTCTAACGCCCGCACCGCGACCTTAGGGGGAGTCCCGTGAAGCACGTCATCCTGATCCTCGACGGTGCGGCCGGCTGGCCTCTCGACGAACTGGGCTTCCGCACCACACTCGGCTATGCGGCAACGCCGAATCTCGACGCGCTGGCGGCCGCCGGTGCGGTGGGCCTGGCGCAGACCGTGCCGCCGGGAGCGGAGCCGTCGTCTTCGGCCGCATGCACCTCGATTCTGGGCTACGACCCGGTGGCCGACTACGTGGGACGCGGCGCGATCGAGGCTGCGAGCATGGGCATCACGCTTGCCGACGACGAGATCGCCCTGCGCATGAACACGGTGAACATCACCGACGACGTCATGACGTCGTACGCCTGCGGGCACATCAAGTCGGAGGAGTCCCGCGCTATCGTGACCGAACTCGGCGAGCTGCTCGGCGATGAGACGTTCACGTTCTACCCGGGCGTGGCGTACCGCCACATCCTCGTGGTGAAGGGTCACCCCGAGCTGCTCGACCTCGCGTACACGCCGCCGCATGACATCAGCGACCAGTCGATCGCGGGCAAGACGCCCTTCGGCGAGGGTGCGGCGCTGCTCGCCGACCTCATGGAGCGCGCGCGGCCGGTGCTCGATGCCTCGGCGGTCAACCGCGCACGCATCGCCCGCGGCGATCTGCCCGCAACCGGCATCTGGCCGTTCTGGCCGGGCGCGGCACCGAAGGGATTGACGCCCTTCGCCGAGCTGCGGGGGCTGCGTGCGGCCATGACCTCGGGCGTCGACCTGCTGAACGGCCTCGCCGTGCTTTTCGGTATCGACCGGCTCGATATCCCCGGCGTGAGCGACGGGCCCGACAACGACTACCGCGCGCAGATCGAGGGCGGCCTTGCGGCGCTCGAGGATCACGATCTCGTGATCGTGCACGTTGAGTCGCCGGATGAAGAGGGCCACGCGGGCAACGTCGAGGGCAAGGTCGCTGCCATCGAGGCCATCGACCGCGAGATGGTGAGCGTGCTGCGCGGGCGCCTTGGCGAGGTCCGCGTGCTGGCGATGCCGGACCACCCCACGCCGATCGAGCTCAAGACGCACGTAGGCGAGCCGGTGCCGTTCGTGCTGGCGGGGCCGGGCATCGGCGTGAACAGCGGGGTGGAGTTCGACGAGGTGGCCGCCGCCGCGACCGGCCTGGTGGTCGACCCCGGCCGCGGCGTGGTGGACCTGCTCCTCGGGTAGCGCCCGGCGTGGCGTGACCGTCCCGGCTTCCTCGGGTATGACCTGCTCAGGCCCCTGACCCGGAGGTACACGCATGCCACGCTCGATCTGGACCGGCGACATCAGCTTCGGCCTCGTGACCATCCCCGTGGAGGTCCACCCTGCCGAGGAGCCCCGCGAGCTCGCCTTCCACCAGCTCGACCGCCGTGACCTGGCGCCCGTGAAGCAGAAGCGCGTGAACGCGGTCACCGGCGAGGAGGTGCCGTGGGAAGAGGTCGTCAAGGGCTACGAGTACGATCCCGGCCAGTATGTGGTGGTCACCGGCGACGACCTGCGGGCCGCGAACGTCGAGGCCACGCGCACGATCGACATCGTGGCGATGGTCAAGGCCGAGGAGATCCCACTTTCGTACTTCGACAAGCCGTACTTCGTCACGCCCGCCACGTCCGCCGCGCGCAAGGCGTACGCCATCCTGCGCGAGACCCTCGCGCGCTCCGGCTATATCGCGCTCGCATACATCGTCATCCGCACGCGACAGCGGGTGGCCGCGCTCGTACCTGCGGGTGACGCGCTCATGCTCGAGATCCTGCGTTTCCCGCACGAGCTGCGATCGGCGAACGACATCGAGTTCCCCTCGGCGGACCTCGGAGAGCTCGGCGTGACCGAGAAAGAGCTCGCGCTCGCGGGGCAGCTTGTGGAGGCGATGGTGGAGCCGTTCGATCCCTCCAAGCTCACCGACAGCTTCCGCGACGACGTGCTCGACTTGATCGAGCGCAAGGTGACGACCGGTGAGGTGGCGGCCGTGCCTGAGCCGGCTGAGGCGCCGCCGGCCGAGGGCGGGGAGGTCGTGGACATGATGGCGCTGCTGAAGCGGAGCCTCGACGTCGCCAAGGGGGCGTGAGCCGCCGATGCCGCTCGATCGCTACCGCGAGAAGCGTGACTTCGAGCGCACGCCCGAGCCGGCAGGTTCCGGGACGCCGCCCGCCGATGCGCCGCGCTTCGTGATCCAGAAGCACGCCGCCTCGCGCCTGCACTACGACTTCCGCCTCGAGATGGAGGGTGTGCTGCGCAGCTGGGCCGTGCCCAAGGGACCGAGCTTCGACACCACCGAGAAGCATCTCGCGGTGGAGGTGGAGGACCACCCGATCGAGTACGGGAGCTTCGAGGGCGTGATCCCGGAAGGCGAGTACGGCGGCGGCACGGTGATGCTCTGGGACTTCGGCACCTACACGCCGCGCGGCGATGCGGCCGTGATGTACCGGGACGGCAACCTCAAGTTCGACCTCCACGGCCACAAGCTCGAGGGCGGGTTCGCGCTCGTGCGCATGAAGCGCCGGCCCAAGGAGACGAAGGACAACTGGCTGCTCATCAAGGAGCGGGACGAGCACGTCCGCCCGCACGCCGCCTACGACGTGCTCGCAGCGCTGCCCCTCTCGGCCAAGACCGGTCGCAGCATGGAGGAGATCGCCGCGGCGGGTGCCGAACCTCCTGCCGAAGGCGGCGATGCCGACCCCTCACGAGCGCCGGGCGCGGTCGCCGCGCCGATTCCCGAGGCGATCGCACCCGAGCTGGCCACGAAGGTCGCCGAGGTGCCGGCGGGCGAGGAGTGGCTCCACGAGATCAAGCTCGACGGGTACCGCACGCTCGTACGCATCGACGGCGATGACGTGCGCTTCTTCACCCGCAGCGGCATCGACTGGACGAAGCGGTTCGCCGCGCTCGTGGAGCCGGTGCGCGCGCTCGGGCTCGAGAGCGCCTGGCTCGACGGCGAGGTGACCGTGCTCGCGCCGGACGGCCGCACGAGTTTTGGCGCGCTGCAGGCCGAGCTCAAACGCGGCGCGGCGGCCGACCTCACCTACCACGTCTTCGACCTACCCTACCTCGCCGGTTACGACCTGCGGGGCACGCCGCTCATCGAGCGCAAGAGGCTGCTCGAGCGTGTGATCGCCCCCGCCGGCCCGCGCGTGCGTTACGTGGACCACGTGGCCGGGCAGGGGGAGGCGTTTCACCGCCAGACCTGCGCCTTCGAGCTCGAGGGTTCGGTGGCAAAGCGCGCGGACAGCGCGTACCGCTCGGGCCGCTGGCGCGACTGGCGCAAGCGCAAGTGCACGGGCCGCGAGGACTTCGTGGTGGTGGGCTTCACCGAGCCGTCCGACGGCACACCGGGCGTGGGTGCGCTCGTGCTCGCGGCGCGCTCGGCCACGGGTGTGCTGGCGTACGCGGGACGGGTGGGCACCGGCTGGGACGCCGCCGAGTCGCGCGCGCTCCGCACGCGGCTCGAGGAGCTCGCGAGCGACGGCCCCGCGCTCGAGGTCCCGCCCGCCGAGAGCCTGGGCGTGCACTGGGTCCGGCCGGAGCTCACCGTGGAGGTCGCCTTCGCCGAGTGGACGGCGGCGGGCGTGGTGCGCCACGCGTCGTTCGAAGGCGTGCGGGAGGACCTTGGCGCGTTGCCGTCCGCCGACACCGTCGCCGGCGTCAGGCTCACGCATCCCGATAAGCTGCTCTTCGCCGGCCTCGGCGTGACCAAGCGTGAGCTCGCGGAGTACTACGAGCGCATCGCGGACTGGATGCTCCCGCACCTCGCGAACCGCCCGCTCGTGCTCGTGCGCTGCCCGCACGGCGCCGACACGAAGTGCTTCTACCAGAAGAACACCGAAACGGGCTTTCCGGCGAGCATCGGGCACGTCACCGTGCAACACGACGAGGGGCCGGTGTCCTATGCGCTCGTGGATTCTGCCGAAGGGCTCGTGGCGCTCGTGCAGCTCGGGGTGCTCGAGATCCACACCTGGGGCGCGCTTGCTGACGACGTGGAGCGTCCCGACCGGCTCATCATCGACCTTGACCCGGGTCCCGGCGTGGCGTGGGACGCCGTGCGCGACGCCGCACTCACGGTACGCGATCAGCTCGAGGCGCTCGGCGCGTCGGCGTACGTGAAGACCACCGGCGGCAAGGGGCTGCACGTGGTCACCCCGCTTGCGCGTACGGGCGACTGGACGCTCGTGCGTGACGTGGCGAAGGCGATCGCCGGGCGGGTGGCCACCGGCGCGCCCGGCCGCTTCACCACCAACCCGCTCAAGAAGCACCGCCAGGACCGCATCTTCGTCGACTACGTACGCAACACGCGAGGTGCCACGGCAGTGGCCGCGTACTCCACCCGGGCGCGCGGCCAGGCGCCGGTGTCGGTGCCCATCCGCTGGGACGAGCTGCGCGCCGGCGTGCGGAGCGACGGGTACGACATCCGCAGCGTGCCTCACCGGCTCGCTGCGCTCGGTGCCGACCCGTGGGCCGGCTACGCAGAGGCGGCCGTCGATCCAGCGGCGCTCGCGCGGGCGCTCGGCATGCCCGATGAGCCGCCGCGTCCGCTCATCGGCGGCGTGTGAGCGCGCTCGCCCGGGTGCCGTCCGTCGGCCGCCGAAGCGGCGGCGGCCCGTAGCTGCTATACTCCGCAATTGAGTTGTTCTGCCAACTGCCCTGGAGGTATTCGTAGCCATGTCGCAGCCGTCTCCAGCGGGGTCTGTCGTGCGCGTTTCGCGCTTCTCCCGTTTCGCCGCCGCACTTGTACTCGTGTGTGCGCTGCTGGCCCCCGGAATCGCCTCGGCCGCCACCGCACCTCCCTTCGTGGCCGAGCTTGTGATCAGCGACGACGTCTTCCGCGCCTCGAGTTCGCTGTCGGCCGCCGACATCCAGGCGTTCCTCGAGAAGCAGACCGGTGTGCTCGACACCACGCTCGCGCCGCGTCACGCCGACGGGACGATGCAGCCGGTCTCACTGCTCATCTGGGAGGTCTCCCAGGAGTTCAACGTCAACCCCAAAGTGCTGCT
>WOYI010324562.1_pt1 | contig 33376 bp, 35 predicted proteins | sample 6423411 | NCBI WGS metagenome assembly WOYI01 (sample SAMN13441803, study PRJNA592873) | oil field metagenome | biome: oil field; feature: oil-well bore; material: oil-contaminated soil; isolation source: oil-contaminated soil from oil-well borehole | place: Germany: Wietze | collected 2016-10-18 ...
AGGTAGAGAAGCAGAATGAGATGGTTGCCTATCTCATGATAGTGTATATAGCATTCTTTGTCTTCCTTGTCATAATCATGCTGATGGCGGAAACATTCTTACCTGCTATGGCCAGCATGACGCCAGGGGGTGCAAGCGTTGCAGGCACTCCTATTCAGGGATTGAATGTAAAACCTCTGGATCTGGATTTTTATAATAACGTATTTTATTGGGCTGTGATCATACAGGCAATAGGCGGAGGCATAATAGGAGGAGTTATGTACGATGCTTCTATGGTCAGCGGTATGAGGCATGCATTCATAATGTGCCTGGTTGCCTATCTATTTTTCAGGTTCCTGGTGTTTGGTGTTACAAACTTAATACCAGCGCTGCCGATGATGATCCTGCTGATCTTCACATTTTTCATAGCGCTGTTTCCTTCAATGACCGAGACTAAAGCTTGATGAGCTTGTAGTCTCTCTCACCAAGTCCTATCTCCTCACCATACTCAAGCTGTCTCTCACCAGCCTTTAGAAACTCAGCTCCCTCTTCAACAGCGAGGTCCAGAGAGCACTGATCTATACTGACGGCATCCTTTGAAGCCAGTATGCCTATATCCGTGACAGCGCTCCTTCCAGCCCATGGCGCGCAATCGCATCTCGGCGTTATGTCTCTCACTACGTTTACAAATCCCATGTGCTCACCAAAGTGCTTTTTTATGGCATAGGCAAACTCTGCTATCCTCTCCTGAAGCTCAGTCTCATTTGCTGGCTCAACATCTATCGCATCATGCGGGCAGAAAGCAACGCATTCCCCGCACCCTATGCATGTCGATAGGTCTATGCGTGCAACATCCTCTACTGTTATGGCACCACTGGGGCACCATTCTTCGCACACACCATCTGCTTCACATCTCTCTTCGTTTACCCTGGGCTTTATCACCGCATGAAGCATCTGCTTACCGCTCCTGCTAGCCATACCCATGCCAATGTTTTTTATAGCTCCACCAAAGCCTGCGGAGTCATGCCCTTTGAAGTGGCTCAGCGCCAGCAGGGAATCGCAATGCTTGTATGCAAGACCTATCCTTGCTTTATCAAAGTGCTTTAGCCCGAGATCTATCTCAAAGTAGTCTCTACCACTTATTCCATCACCTATTATCACAGGCACACCCGTGGTTGCAAAAGAAAAACCATTCTTTATAGCGCACTCAATATGCTCTATCGCATTCTGCCTTTTACCTCTGTATAGTGTATTGCAGTCAGTCAAAAAAGGAAGCCCTTTCTCTTTTGTTAAGAGAGAAAAAAATCCAGCTATTTCAGGATTTATGTGGTTCAGATTTCCATATTCCCCAAAATGTATCTTTATGGCTATATTACCGAAAAGATTGTAATCAGCCATATTATAAAGCTTTTCAAGGTCATCAAAGAGCTTTTCTTCAGCCCCCCTCTCTCGAAGATCAAGGAAAAATACTTCTGTCATATGTCTACGCCAGGGCCTCTACAGCCCCAATTATGTTCCATATCGCGGTTCTTGCGTGCATCGGAACGTTTGGATCGTTAGCCAGATTATCCAGGATCTCAAGGGCGTCAGCTTTCTTGAGGTCTATCGGCATGCTTTCATCCTGCAGGATCTTTCTTATCTCTTCTGCAGCTCTTTTCACATTTCTGGGCAAGGAATAATCCTGTACTATTGAATTTAGAAATGTCTCAAGTTCCATTACCGTTGTCATTATTATCACCTTTTAATGTAAGGGATTCGGAGTTGAAAAGGATTTCTATTGTAAGGCAAGTAACTAACTATATTAGGAAGCATATTTATTATTTCTATGGAGCTCAGAGGCATAGCTTTTGTGGACGGAGGCTTTGAGGACTGCAGAATAGTCATAGAGAATGGAAAAATAGAGAGAGTGGAGAAGAACACTGGAGAAAGGAATGTCAGAGGTTTTATTCTGCCTGCTGGCATCGATATCCATGTGCACTTCAGGGATCCTGGTTATGCACACAAGGAGGATTTTTACTCAGGTTCGGTGGCGGCAGCCTTCGGGGGGATATCCTGTGTGGGTGATATGCCAAACACAGAGCCGAGAGTAAAGAATAGGGAAGCGCTTGAGGAAAAAAAAGAAATAGCCAGAGCGAAGAGCGTGGTTGATTTTTTCTTATATGCGCAGGCAGGGAAGAGCTGTGATAAAAAGCTCAATGTTAAAGCATACAAGCTGTACACATATGAGGATAACCCCATGGAGGCTAGCGGCATAGACAAAACCGTGAGCTTTCACTGTGAGAAAAAGGAGCTGTTTGATCATGATTTTGATAGACCGAAGGATCTATCAGAGCATGCGAGATACAGAAATGAGAGAAGTGAGATTAAAGCTGTGGAGGAGGTAAATAACGTTAAAGTGAAGAAGCACTTCGCGCACATATCCTCCATGAACGCTCTCCGATTGGCTGCCGGCACAAAAGAGATCACCCCGCACCACATGCTTTTCAACTATGAGCACATAGACAAGAGGGATGCTCGATTCAAGGTTAACCCTCCCATAAGGAATAATGGCAGAGATCTTCTAAGAGCCTTTAATGAGGGCAGGTTTGATATCCTTGCAAGCGATCATGCGCCCCACACCATAGAAGAGAAAGAGGTCTTTGAGGACGCGCCCTCTGGCATGCCCGGTGTTGAAACAATGTATCCCATAATGCTCTCCCTTGTGAAAAAAGGTGTTGTTGATATGAGAACGCTTATCAGAGCGCTATGCGAGAGACCGGCAGAGCTCTCTGGCCTGAAGAAGGGCAGGATAAGAGAGGGTTATGATGCGGATATCATTCTTGTGGACATGAGCGAGGAGAGAATAATAAAGGAGGAAGAGTTGCACTCAAAGTGTGGATGGAGCGCTTTCAACGGGTTCAGCGCAATATTCCCATACGCTCTCTATCTAAGGGGAACCCAGATAACAGAGGGCAGTGAATTGCTCGTTCAGAGAGGCTATGGTGCTGAGGTGTGAAGACAGAAAAGTAAATATTTGTATATGTGCATTGTAGCTTCGCATGAAGAGAAGTTCTAGAGATTGGAAGAAGAGAGGAAGAATGCGCTGGAAGTGGAGAAAGAAACGTATGAGGAGAATGAAGAGAGCTCAGAAGCTGAGACAGAGATGAGGGGGTATGGGGTAGTGGCATCCTAGCGGGCTCCAGTTAAGGGGATGATTTGAATAGGGTCTTCTGAGGCATGATGAGTGACTGGAGCAATGACCCAAGGAGAGACCCGCGGATCTGGGTTCAAATCCCAGTACCCCCACTTTTTGCTAATCTTATTTTACTCATCTGTTTCATCGTTCTATAATGTTATGCCCCAAAACTCAGATTTTAAGAGCGATTATCTATTATTTATCCCCTGAAGCTTCTGTTTTCTAACCTATCTGTGGGCATTGTCACCAGAAAGGGAACTATGAGGCCCACGACGGTTAGGTCATGGCTCAGTTGGAGTATACCGCAATAGGTCATTGGTGCTTTAGCGTCTGTTGTTTCTATGTTGAGAAGACGTGGGTGGTTGCTTCAAAGTCTGCAGCAATCTAAAATAGGAGTTAAAGGAAGCACTGCTGGTTATGTCACATCATAGACAAATTTAAACTGGTCCAGCACATTATAACATAACGAAGAAGTGGTGTGCTTTCGGGAATAAAAAAGTTACATGTTTCAAATCAGGGATAATAGTTATGGCAGCAAACAACATTCCTGGAAGTAAATATTGAGAAAATAACCAAGCGATTAACGTATTAAACATGCCCGCACAATCGACAAAGCTCATGTGAAATCTAATACAATAAAACAGGATGGAGCACCTCTTCAGCAAAGGAGTGCACACAAACATTTCAGGAAAAACCTTGAAAAAGAGCTGCAGACGATATAGCAAAGATCATTTTATGAGATCATCTATATTCATTCCGCACATGCTGCTCAGCTCTTCGTGCAGCGCTCTAACCCTTTCAGCGGTTTTTGTGAGATTTTTTCTTCTGAGCGCTTCTATCTCCCTCTCAACGCTCTGCCTTCTGGTTGTTGCTATGAGATTATCTGCATGGCAGACTATCTTTTCCTCTATCGTTTCAGGCATATAGTTTCCTTCAGGGAGCCCCAGAGCCTTTGCATCCTCTCTATCCAGCCCCCCACCTATGTGCCTTTCGATTATGCGGATTATTCTTTCATCTATTCCCAGCGCTCTTGCTATCTGTGCTCCAGCGATAGCGTGTTTTATTCCATTTGTTCTGCACCTGCCTATATCGTGGAGCATAGCCCCCCTCAAAACAAGATCCAGATCTACGCTATAGCCTCTCTCTATGAGCTTCTTTGCTATTATCTCTGCAACATCTCTAACAGCCCTGCAGTGCTCTATAACAATATCTGCACATCCCGCCTTCCTTAGTATATCCTCATCCACACAGCTCATCGCATTGAGAGCTCTTATTTCTTGCTTTGAGAGCTATTTTATGAGAACTCCTCCCCTTGATTTTTTGAAGAAGTCTATCACACTCTCATACTCTTCTATCTTCTTTCTGAGCATTGCATTTTCTTCAAGCAGGTTATTGGCTTTTTGCTTTAGAGATGTGTTGTCATTGGTAAGATCTTTCACGTTTTCAGAGAGCTTTGTTACATTCTCATCCTTCATCTTTGATTCTTCCTTCAGCTTCTCTATCTCTGCCTCCATCCCTGCAAGGAGCTCTTCTTTGAGCTCGCTCTTTCTTTTGTTAAGGAGACCATTCAGCGCATTTATCTCCTCCTGCGAAGTTAAGTTCTCCAGCCTCAGCTTCTGAACTTCTGTCTCTTTCTCGCTCATTTTTTTCTGCAGTTCTGCTAGCGTCTTTGATAACCCTGTGTTTTTCGCTTTCAGAGTTTCGTCAGCTCTCTGAGCTCTCAAAAGTTCCTCATCCTTCATATCGAGCTCTTCAGCTATCCTGTTCTTTTCTTCCTCCAGAGAGCTTTTAACCTTTTGCAGCTCCTCAAGCTCCTTTTTTGATTTATCAAAAGATTCTTTTATGGCGGAGAGCTGTTTATTTAGCTCATCTATTGCCTCTTTTTTCTCAGAGATCTCTTTTTTCAGGGGCTCAATCTCGCTCGATAATGAAGCTATCGCTCTATCTCTTTCCTGCATCGCCAGCTCAAGCTCTTCAACCCTCTTGCTCAGAGATCCTAGTTCCTGCTCTTTTCCCTCCAGAGAATTTCGTGTTTCTTCCAGCTCTCTCTCAAGCAGAGATACTCTATTGCTCTTCTCCTCCAGTTCTGCAAGAGCCTTATCCCTCTCTTCCTCTACGCTTCTGAGTCTCATCTCTAAATCCGGGAGCCTATTCTCATAATCAGCTACTTTTTTACGCGCGTTCTCGAGATCAAACAGAGATCTATTCCTTTCCTCAGATGCCTGAGATAGTTGAGCTTTAATTCTTTCTAACTCATTGTTTATAGCAATAATCCTCTCTTTTAGCAGCGAGTTTTCCTTGGTTGATCCTTCTAGCTCTCTTCTGAGCTCTCTATTTTCTTCTGCCAGTCTGTTGAGTTTTTCTCCAAGCTGCTGGAGTTTTATTGCGGGGTCACCGAGCATTAACCTCCTCCAGCTTAGGGGCCGCTCTCCAATTGATCTACCTGACCGCTGAGCTCCTCTATCTGAGATACGAGATCATTATAGCTCCTCTCCACTTCTTCGAGCCTGCTTCTGAGATTGTTATTTTCTCTTGTCAGATCCTCCGCTCTATTTTCCAGCTCTGTTTTTTCTCTATTCATCTCATCTCTCTCTGCGCTCATCTGCTGGAGATTAGAAGTGAGATCATAAACCTCATTCTCCTTTTCATTCAGCCTGCTGCGGAGCTCCTTATTCTCCTTTAAAACCTCCTCAAATCTCTCTCTGATCTTCTGTATCCTTTCACCTACATCACTCATCATTTTTCTTTACCTCCCATTACTTCCTCGTCAAGCTCCTCAAGCATCTCCATCAAAGCGCCGTGTGCGTTTTCCAGGGATGCTATGGATCTCTTCAGTTCTTCATTCTCATTTTTTAGAAGCTCTATGTTCTCTATTAAATCTTTCTTCTCTGTTTCTCTCTCTTCGAGTGTCCTCTTGAGTTCATCAATCGCCAGATTCTTTTCCTCAAGCTCTTTCTCCAGTGAAAATAGTTTATTCTCTATTTCCTGTAGCTCTTCTTCCCGAGCACGGTTCTCGTTCTTTAAGCTTTCAAATTCTTCTCTAAGCGCGGGCAATCTGTCGTTTATCTCCTGCTCTTTCTCAGCTCTCAAAGCTTCATGCTGGGATCTTAAGCCTTCGATCTCACTCTCAAGATCCTTCTTATCTGCCTCAAGCTTTGTTATTAAGCTCTTTAGCTCTTCTATCCTCATTTCATTGTCGTTCAGCGGCTCAGTGAGCTGCGCACCTTCTTCTGTCAATATCTCTTTTTCTTCTCCAGGCGCCCTTATAGAGATCAGATTTTCATTCAGCTTTTTTATTTCTTTCTGTAGCTGCTCGATCCTGGAGTCCCTCTCGCTGATCTCTTCTTCACTCTTCTTTGATTCTTCTAAGATCTTTTCTTTAAAGCTCTCCAGCTGTGAGTTTAGTGCTGTAATTCTTTCCTCTCTCCCTCTTAATTCCTCACTAAAGGCATTTACCTCTTTTCTCAGCTCTTCTGTCTCTTTCTCATACCCTTCTTTTTCTGTTGATAGCTGCTCTGTTCTCTCTTTAAGAGCTTCCAGCGCAGAGCTCAGGGTATCAAGAAGCTGTGATCTCTCTTCTGTATCCTTTTCTAACTCTACGATCTCTTCACGCAGAGATCTCAGCTGTTCTCTCTGGGCTTCGAGAAGCTCATCTTTTTTGCTCGCCTCTTCAAGCTGTCTCTGAAAATCTTCCAGCAATTCTTCTTTTTCCTCCTCTTTTCCTCTGAGCTCATTCCTTTCGTTCACAAGTGCAACGAGCTTTTCCTCAAGCTCTTCTTTCTCAGATCCCAAGCTTTCAAGCTGTGTTTGAAGTGAAATTTCGGAGCTTGTGCTCTCAAGCTCTGCCTCTAAAGTTCTTATTTCCTCCTCCAGAGCACTCTTTTCCTTCTCTCTTCTTTCTACCTCCATCCTGAGCTCTTCAGCCTCTCTTTCTTTGCTCTCCTTTTCTGCTGATAGCTGCTCTACTCTCTCTTTGAGCGCTTCCAGAGAAGAGCTCAGCTGTTGTGTATTTTTCTGAAGCTCTTTAACTCTATGCTCATAGTTTTCCCTATCAGAGATAACTTCTTGAAGCTGTACCTGGAGCGCAGCAAGCTGTTCTTCCATAGCTCCTTTAACATTTGTAGTGCTCTCAAGCTCTGCCTCTAAAGCCTCTGTTCTTTCCTCAAGGGATCTCTTTTCCTCAGATGCTTTTTCTAGCTCCTGGCTCACCTCGTTTATCTCTGCTCTCAGCTCATCTTCTTTTTCTGCTCTTGCATCCAGAGATCTTTCAAGCTCTTCTTTCTCAGCTCTCAAGCTCTCTATCTCACTCTCAAGATCCTTCTTATCTGCCTCAAGATCTGTTATTATGTCCTTTAACTCTTCTATCTCTCTCTCATTGCCGCTCAGCCGCTCTTTCTCTTCTTTAAAGCCCTCTATCTGTGATCTGAGCTCTTCCATCTCGCTCTGGAGCTTCTCTATATTGGAGCTGCGCTCGCTCGATTCCTGCGTAGCCGCTTCTAAGCTCCTTTCTTTCTCCTCCAGCTGTGAGCTCAATGCTGCAATCCTCTCTCTCAATTCTTCAGCAATCCTTTCCTTCTCTTCTTTCAAAGCCCTCAGATTATCTTCTACCTCTTCTCTCTCTTTGCTTATACCCTCTATATTATTTTCAAGATCTGATATCCTCTCTTTGAGAGCCTCTATCTCTATTTCTCTGCTCTCAGCCTCCTCCTTAAGCTCTCTTATGGTTCTCTCACGCTCCTCCAGCTGTGAGTTCAGTGCTGTTATCCTCTCCTCTTTCTCTTTGGAGTGCTCTGAGAGCTCCTCTTTTTCTTCATTAAGTGTATCTATCTCTTTTCTCAGCTCTTCTGTTGTGTCCTGCCATTCTTTTCTCTCCGCTTCATGTTTCTCTATTGATTCTTTAAGCAATCTGTTCTCTTCTACCAGCTCTTCAAACTTTTTTCTTATCTTTTCAAGCCTTTCATTGACCTGTTTTACAATAGCACTTTTTGATTCTTTCAGTTGAGCTATCTCATTATCTCTCTTTCTCAGCTCTTCTTTAAGAGAGTCCCTTTCTCTGATCAATTTTGTAAGGAGGTCTCTCACATTTTTATCCATTCTCTCCATGATTTCAGCTCCAGGAACTTTTATTTATATCCTTATCATTATTAAGATTTTTTGATATCCTGTATAGATAAACCCTGTTTTTTCTATCCGCTTTTTCAGGCTCCCAGCCATCAAATGTCCAGATGTATGTTACAACCCTTGCGCCATCTTTCAGCTCTTTGAAGAGCTTTGTTCTCAAACGATTGTTAACGCTCTGGTATAAAAAAAGAGCAACAACATCAGCATCTCTAAGGTCTGTATTGAAAAAATTCTCTCTCACAACCTCTGCGTTTTTTAACCTATTCGTCTTTATTCTAAGCTTTGTTATCGCATATCTTATTGGATCCAATTCTACACCAACTGCGTTGGCGCCGTAATGTTTGGCTGCTGTTATGACAATTCTTCCATCTCCGCAGCCTAAATCGTAGAGCTTTTCGCCCTTTTTTAGTTCTGAAACATCTAACATCTCTCGTACGATGCGCATAGGAGTTGGATCCCATGGAGCACTTTTTATGAGCGCAGGCCATAATTTTGATACAAGGTAAATGATGCAGAGAACTGCTATAACTATCGCAAGGTAAAACATATACCAAAATAGAAAGGGATATATATAGATTTTTACTTTTCTCCTTAAGGGGCTGTAGGGTAGCTTGGTATCCTACGGGCTTTGGGAGCCCGAGACCCCAGTTCAAATCTGGGCAGCCCCATAAAAAATAAATATGCCCTCTCCATTCAGCTATGGTGTACAGAAATCCTTCACTGGCTGTTGATGCGGTTGTGATAAAAGGGGAAAAAGTCCTTCTAGTTAGAAGAAAAAACGAACCCTACAAAGGAATGCTTGCATTGCCTGGAGGATTTGTGGAATACGGAGAAAAGACAGAAGAGGCTGTGTTGAGAGAGTTAAAAGAGGAAACAGGAATGAAAGGAAGAATAAAAAGATTGGTCGGAGTGTTTTCAGACCCTAAGAGGGATCCGAGAGGTCACGTTGTGAGCATTGCGTATCTGGTAGAACCAGTGAGTGAAGGCATAACTGCGGGGGATGATGCAGCAGAGTGTGAATGGATAGGAATAAAGGATATAAAAGAGCTTGCATTTGATCACAGGGAAATAATAAAAAATGCGCTGGAGATGATAGAATGATGTTCTGTCCAAAATGCCATCTCCTTCTATATCCAAAGGATGGCAAGATGGTTTGTAGAAAGTGCGGGTATGAAACAGAAAGAACCGAAGGGCATGTTGTTGTTGAGGAGCACAGGGAAAAGGAAATATCTGTGCTGAGTGGTGAGGAGGAGGCACTTCCTAAAACAAATGTCACATGTCCAAAGTGTGGCAACAACGAAGCTTACTGGATACTGCGTCAAACAAGAAGTGCTGATGAACCTGAGACAAGGATATATACATGCACAAAGTGCGGTCACAGGTGGAGGGAGTACTAGGATAATCTGAAAAAGCTTCCAATACGCACCAAAAAAGAAAGATTGAAATATCAGAGGACGCATATTTTGTCTTGGATGGAGATAAAAGCAAAGATCTGGCTTGAGATAGATGGCAGACCGATCATAGGGGAAGGCAGAGCTCAGCTGCTTGAGCTTATTGATGAAACAGAATCCATAAGCGAGAGCGCAAAAAGGATGGGCATCTCTTATAGATATGCCTGGGGAACAATAAAAGAGATAGAAGATAACCTTGGGAAGAGCATTATAACGTCCTCCCGGGGCGGTGCTGGAGGAGGAAAAACTGAGCTGACCGAAGAGGGAAAAGCTCTGCTCAAAGAGTTCAGAGAGAAGGAAGAGCTCTTCAGAAGGGGTATATTGAGTGAGGACTAACCTGTGCTAGGCTATAGCTCTAACAGGGCAGATGGTTATGCAGAGCCCGCATCTTGTGCAGGAATCTGATACTGTTTTTTTCTCTATGCTTATTGCTCTGCTCGGGCATGCCCTTTCGCATATCCCGCATGCAGTGCAGTTATCTGCTATCTCCGGCTTTTTTGTCATCTCTTCTCTCTCATGCAGTGCAGAAGCCCTCAGCTCCTCGGCGCAAGAATGGCCGCTTTCTCTTACGAATTCTTCAAGCTCCCCTGCTATCTTTCCATAGATATTAGGTCCCCAGTAGAGCGCTGCCGTGCACACCTCTACGGCGCTTGCGCCGCACATCAAAAACTCTGCTGCGTCAATTCCCTTGCTTATGCCCCCAACACCTATTATCGGCTTTTTGAAGACCTCTGATATCTCTGAAACTATGCGCAGAGCAACTGGCTTTATCGGTGGCCCAGAGAGCCAGCCATATCGCTCTCCGAGCAGAGGTCTTTTTGCTCTGGCATCTATCGCCAGCACCGGGCCCAGAGTATTTATCGCTACGATCCCATCAACAAATGGCTCTATTGCTCTTGCGACCTCTTTGACATTCTCTGTGCTGGGGCTTATCTTTGCAAAAATAGGTATGCTGACGCTCTCCTTAAGGCTTTTAGCAACCTCCATGAGGCTGCCTATGGATTTGCTTATGTAATGGGTTGAGAACTCTATGCCTGAAGCTCCAGCATCCTCTACTTTTGGTCCAAGAAAGACAAGCTCATCAGCTGTATATCCTATGCTCGCTATAACCTTAACTCCAGAGCTCTCTGCTATGGCATACTCTTTTTCTATCCACTGCTCCCATGGTATCTCTGACCAAGTCTCACAGTTTACCATGCCTTTAGATATGGAGCCTTGCTGAATGCAGGCTATGTTCGGATGCTTTACCAGAGCCCTTCTTGTGCATATGGTCTTTGTAACAAGGGCACCGGCTCCACCCCGTGCAGCTTCGAGGAGTATAGCGCCGCTCTGTGACGTTGGTCCAGCGGCAGTTAATACAGGATTTCTAATCTCTATCCCGGCAAGATCCATGATAAAAAGAGCGCTTATGATACATAACAGTTGCGTATATCTTTTCCGGCATTATATCTCTGTTCTCTTTGTCTATGTGCTCAATAATTGCATCATCAAAGTCTAAAGCTCTTTTCACACTATCTGCAAAGATATCTCTACACGTTATTATGATGCATTTCTTTTCCTTCAAGAGAGGAAAAGCTCTGTAAAACCCTTTTCCGCTGAGCTCCAGCCTTCCGATCTCGTCTACAATGCACACATCACCATTTTTCCTCAAAGACTCTATACCAAAGTCTATCCCCTCTCTTAAAAAAAAGTATTTGCCAACCTTTTCCTTTAAAGATTTCACTGGATTCTCTGTTGCCAATAGTGCGCTTTCCGCGCTTTTTATATCCTCTATCATTAAGCCTCCCTCTATCCTGTGTGTTATAAAACCACAGACTTCCATTTTATCCATGAGCTCTATTGCTTTTTTGCAACAGGTTGTCTTCCCTGTGCCCCTTTTCCCGGAGAGCAGTAACCTCATGGTCTAAAACGTAAATGTGAAATCATATCACAGGAGCAGTGTAAATGCTATTGCTATCATAAGCAGAGCCGAAGCACTTTTTGGCTCAGCCCTTATTTTATCAACTTTGAGTTTTGTTGTCATCTCGCAGAGCAGTGCTGCTATTGGAATGGATATGATGATGCCAGCGTCGATCCTGTTAGGTAGCACCGTTGCAGCCGATCCGAGCGCTGCTGTCAGCCCCAAAAGAGATCCTCTAGCATGTGGCACAAAATTAAAAAGGATTGTTAAGAGCGCAGCCTCGCACATTATAGCAATCATGGGGCGTAAGATACTCACAGAGGGAAAAATAAAAAAATCAATCAGTTTGAAAGAGGCTGCTATGAAGCCAGAGAGCAGAACTACGCCCTCTTTGTTGGCGCCAATGATGAAGGGCATAACCAGAGCGATCATTATTGCTCCGGTGTATGGAAAAAATGGAAGCACCACATGCATAAATCCGCCAAACAAAGCCTCTATTATACCCCAGATCGACCCGAAGAAAATCGCCGACACTATTTTTCTATCCATGCTTGCACCTCAACATATAGTCATGAGCTTATAATATATAAATCATTTTTTCTTTTGGATTCAACCAAGAATCGCTCTGATGACCTGCGGCATGAGGGTTGCAAGGGATAGATACCTTGAGTTTATGTATCTCTGGGGCTCTGCCAGCACATCTGCTATCAAAGGCTCTGCGATCCTAGATGGATAGTCTATGTCGCCATACATTGAGATCTTATTGAGCAGTTCTTCATCAGGTGCATTGAATATCCTTCTCAGCTCATTCTCATTTAAGCTATAGATGAGCCTTCTTGCTATAATTCCAAACCTTATCTCTCTCTCAAACTCTTTTCTCCACAGCTTTTGATATTCTGACAGGCTCTTTTCATCCATTGCATCCTTCTCTAAAGCTTTGGATGCAACTTCTGCGCATATCTTTGCGCATTTCAGGCTTATATTAACTCCACCGCCAGAGATGGGCTTTACCTGCATAGCTGAATCTCCAACAAGCATAACCCGATCAGCATAGCTCTTTCTCCTCAAACCAATTGGTATCCCTCCACCGAAGATCTCATCGGGCTCTGCATCAAGCTTTTTCAGAAGTTTTTTCAGGTATGCAGATGCGGAGCCCTCATTAACACCCAACCCTATTCTGCACCTATCCTCAGCTACTGGTATAACCCATGCAAAGAAGCCCGGCGCCACATCTCTGCCGAAGTATACCTCAACGTTCTCTTTTTCTCCAGGCTTATAACGAGCGTTGCACTGCATCCCCCTTATTATCTCTCCCTTTTCCTTAAGACCAAAAGAGTTTGCGACTTCGCTTCTGATGCCATCTGCGCCTATAAGGACTCTGCACGTTATCCCATTGACCGATATGCCATCGTTCTTCCTCTCAAATCTGTTTGCTTTTTCACCCAGTCTTATGTGCGCTCCTGCAGCTTCTGCTTCTTCTGCGATTATCTTATCAACAACACTCCTTTCAAGAACAAGGGATTTACAGCTTTCAGCATGCAAAAATAGCTCTTCATCTCTGAACAGTATATGCGCGCCTCTTATCTCATTTTCTATGGCTTCTTCAAAGCTTATGTCGGTTATGTCCTCTATCCTCGGATGTATCAAACCAGAGCAGTGCTTTGGCAGCCCTATCTTTTCGTGCTCCTCAAAAACAACAACCTTGAAGCCTTTTTCAGCAAGAAGTTTGGCGCAGAATGCCCCGGAAGGCCCGCACCCGGCTATAGCAACATCATAATTCATAACAATTAAATAATCATAGGTTAATATTTTTTATGGAGATATTTGCGCTCCTTGCGATCATCCTCTTCTTTGCTGCTTTTTACAGAGATGCAGAACTCTTCGCTATTTTGCCCTTAACCCTGATAATTCTCTCTTTTCTCATTACACTTTTTGTTCCGAATGCTGTGGTGCCATTTATTATCTCTATAGCGGTATTTTTGCTGCTGATTGGGTGGAGGGAGCAAGGGATACCGGACAGGGCACATCGTATTGATGTGCATCTTGATGTCATAGAGACTCTGGCAAAAAGGAGGGAGAAGGAGCTGGAGATGATAGAAGAGCTGAAGCGCAGGATCTCAAAGGAGCCTGAAAGAAGCGTGAGAGATTACATGGATTCGCAGAGATCCCAGCATTACGCTACGGTAAAGAAGATCAACAGGGAGATGGGGTTATACTGTGATGAGATAAGGAAGAACTGGGAATGAAGCTGGTGGTTGTTGTTCGTAAAGATATAAAAATGAGCAAGGGCAAGCTCGCGGTTCAGGTAGCGCATGCAGCTGTTGAATGCGTTCTTCTCTCCAGAAGAGATAAGGTTGAAGAGTGGAGAAAAGAGGGGGCAAAGAAAATCGTTGCCAGGATGAGCGACTTAAATGAGCTTTTTGAACTGAAAAGAGAGGCAGAGGCGCAAGGCATAGTAAACTATCTTGTAACAGACAGAGGCTTGACAGAGTTCAAGGAGCCTACGATAACATGCCTGGGTCTTGGACCGGAGAAGGATGAGGTGGTGGATAAGCTGACCGGGGGTTTGAAGCTTGTATAAACAGAACATAAGGATAATAGGCATAGATGATGGACCTTTCACCTTCAGGAAAAAAAGCACGGTTGTTATCGGTGTTGTTATCAGGGGTAAGAGTTATGTGGAGGGCATAATCAAGAGCAGAATAAAGATAGACGGGGATGATGCAACAGATGTGCTGAAAAAGATGGTTCTGAAGAGCAGGTTTGCGGATCAGATTAGGATTATCATGCTTGATGGCATAACCCTGGGTGGCTTTAATGTTATAGATATAGATGAGCTCCATAAATCTATTGAAAGACCTGTAATAAGCATAACCAGGGATCTGCCAGATGAGGAAAAGGTTAGAGAGGCTTTGATCAAATACTTTGATGACTGGGAAAAAAGAGTGGAGATCATAGAAAGGCACCCTCTCGTAGAGGTTGAGACAACCTATAAGCCGATCTACATAAAATTTTGTGGCATTGAAGAAGGAGAGGCAAAAAGAGCTGTGAAAAATTCCATAGTGAGAGGATGCATCCCGGAGCCTGTAAGACTGGCGCACATAATAGCCAGCGCCTTTGTGCTCGGGGAATCCAGAGGTAATGCATAATCTCGCATCAATCAACAGTTATTTATTCCACTTTTTCCTTTCTCCTTGTGGAAGAGATAAGAGAGCGTGTAGAAAAAGATGGGGTTGAGTTCATAAGCCTCCAGTTCTCAGATCTTCTGGGGCTGGTTAAAGAGGTCGTTATACCTGTGGAAGAGCTTGGTGATACGCTCAGTTATGGTGCATGGTTTGATGGCTCCAGCATAGAGGGCTTTGCAAGGATACAGGAGAGCGATCTGTTCTTAAAGCCTGATGAAAGCACGTATGCGATAGTGCCGTGGCAAAATGAAGGAAAGACCGCACGTTTCATATGTGATATATATGACAAAGATGGCAACCCCTTCCCATATGATCCAAGGCACATACTGAAGGAAGAGATAGAAAAAGCCAGAGCTTCTGGCTACACATACAATGTTGGACCTGAGCCAGAGTTTTATCTGCTAAATGAGGATCTCTCTCCCTTAGATGCGGGAGGCTACTTTGATATGTCTTCATATGCAGGCTATTCTCTTATAAAGGAGATTGTGAGATCACTGAAGAGCTTTGGTATAGAGGCTGAGGCTGCGCACCATGAGGTGGGCAGAGGGCAGTATGAGATAGACTTTAATTACGGAGAGGCATTAACAACGGCAGATAGAATAATAACTCTAAAGTATGCAGTAAAGAAGATAGCACAGATGAGAGGCTTTGTGGCAACGTTCATGCCAAAGCCATTCAGAGGAGCTCCCGGCAGCGGAATGCATGTGCATGAAAGCCTTTCAGATCTCAAAGGGAAAAATCTTTTTTATGATGGAAATGATAAATACGGCCTATCTGCTCTGGCGTACAATTTTATTGGGGGGCAGATGGCGCACATAAAGGAGATGTGCTTATTTCTCTGCCCGACGGTCAACTCATACAAAAGGCTTGTCCCAGGTTTTGAGGCCCCTGTTTACATATCCTGGGGGTCTATGAACAGAAGTGCTCTTATAAGGGTTCCTAAGTGGTTCGGCGCAAAAGAGGATAGCGCAAGGATTGAGATAAGGTGTGCTGACCCTACGTGCAACCCGTATCTGGCTTTTGCTCTAATGCTCTCTTCAGGGCTCGATGGGATTCAGCACAGGATAACACCACCTCAACCGAGGGAAGAGAACATATATTCTTTAGACAGCTCCGCACTCAGCGAAAGGGGTATAGAGCCTCTTCCAAGCTCCTTGTTTGAAGCTATAGCAATGTCTCAAAAGAGCGATATGTGCAGGAGAGTTATGGGAAAAGATCTATTCAGAAGGTACACATCTGTGAAGGAAGAAGAGTGGGATGATTTTAAGATAGAAGTTACAGAATGGGAGAGAAAGAGATATGGAGAGATCTACTGAGCTAAAGCCAGATAGTTTAAAGGTTGTATTGCCAAAAGGAAGACTTTATGAAAGGGTCGCAGAGCTCTTCAAGGATGCTGGGATAGATATTGAAAGAGCTTCTGAAAGAATGTACGGGTTGGCAAACAAGGATTTTGATATGAATGTAAAGGTTATGAAGCCCCAGAATATACCGAAGCTTATAGAAATGGGCTCGCACGATATAGGATTTACCGGATTTGACTGGATAGAAGAGAGCAAAGCTGATGTATGCGTGATCCTGAATCTGGGCTTCGATCCTGTCCGAATTGTAGCTGCTGTGCCAGAGGGAGCGACCAAAGAGCAACTTTTACGCAGGAAGATAGTCGTTGCCTCCGAGTACGAAAATCTTGCAAGGGAGTATCTGGATAGAGAGGGCTTTGACTATGTTTTAATAAGGACATATGGGGCAACGGAGGCTTTTCCGCCAGAGGATGCGGACATGATAATAGACAACACTTCCTCTGGCAGAACGTTAAGAGAACAGCACCTGACGCCTATAGATACGCTCATGGAATCTTCAACAAGATTCATAGCTAACAAAAAGGTGCTCGATAGAAGGAGAGACGAAATAGAAAAGCTAAAGCTACTATTCAAATCCGTGCTAGACGCCAGAGAAAGGGTGATGCTGGAGATGAATGTGTCAGATGAAAAGCTTACGGATATTATCAAGGTTCTTCCATGCATGCGTGCTCCAACGATTGCTCCCCTCTACAACAATGAGGGCTATGCTGTTAAAGTAGCTGTTAAAAAAGGCGAGGTGAAGGAGCTCATTCCAATGCTCAAAAGATTGGGAGCAACAGACATCCTGGAGTATGAGCTGAAAAAGGTGGTAGCTTGAGGGAAGAGCTGAAAGCTTTGGAGCCATACATGGTAAGGAGCAACAGAATAAATGCGCAGAGAATGGACCTCAATGAAAACCCCTATGGTTGCTCAAAAAAGGTCATGAAAGAGCTAAGACGGTTTAAAGGATATGAGCTTTATCCTGAGTATGATAGTCTTCTTGAAGCACTGGCTGAAGAGTTCTCTCTGAAAAAAGAAAACTTCATCCTTACATGTGGAGGTGATGATGCTATAAGAATCATTATAGATGGTTGTGTTGACAGAGGCAACAACGTTGTGCTTCCCTCACCAACATATTCAATGCTTCCTGTATTTTTGAAGGCAAAAGGAGCAAGGATCTCAGAGATCCCTTACAAAAAAGACCTCTCATTTCCTTCAGATGAAGTTTTTGATAGCATAGACAGAAACACAGCGCTGATAGCACTAGTGAACCCCGGGAATCCTACTGGAGGCATTATAGAGGAAAAAGGCCTTCAGAGAATCATTGAGAAGGGCCCATATGTGCTGCTGGATGAAACATACTGGCACTTTGTGGGAAAGAGCTATGCAAGCTGGGTTAAGAAGCATGACAATCTCTTCATAGTGCAGAGCTTCTCAAAGGCCTATGGGCTTGCAGGTTTGAGAATCGGATTTGTGGCATCGGATGAAAAGAACATAGAGGAGCTGCGTAAGATCGCTCTCCCATACTCTGTGAGCTCGCTGAGCGCCAGAGCAGCAGAGATCGCTCTGGCAGATAAGGATTTTGCCCGCATGGTTGTTGAGAGAACGCAGGTTGAGAAAAAGTATCTAAAAAGAGCTCTCAGGCATTTTTGCGAAGTGAAGGACACACATACAAACTTTCTCCTGGCATACTTCGGAGAGGATAGCAAAGATGTCTTCAAAGCCCTGGAGCAGAGGGGCATACTTGTGAGAGATATGAGCTCTGTGCTACCGGGCTATTTGAGAATAAGTGTGGGTAAGAGAAAGGATAACAGGGCTCTTATATCCGCGCTGAAGGAGATAAAATAGGGTATGAGCTAAGATGGAAAGGACACATAAATATAAATAAAGTATCAAGCAGATTTGGTTTATATGAGAGAGGCTGAAATAGAGCGTATAACGAAAGAGACGAGGATAAACATGAATCTCAATATTGACGGATCCGGGAAAGGGGACATAGAGAGCGGGATAGGGTTCTTCGATCATATGCTTGAGAGTTTTGCTGTTCACGGGCTTTTTGATATTAAAGCAAGGATAAAGGGTGACTTAAAAGTCGATCAGCATCATACTGTGGAGGATACAGGTTTTGTTCTGGGGCTGGCATTCAAGAAAGCTCTTGGTGCAAAGGAAGGGATAAAAAGAAGCGGTTTCTCTTTTTTTCCGATGGATGAGTCTTTAGCTTTTGTGGCTGTTGATCTCTCTGGTAGGGCTTATGCAAGGGTTGATGCGAAGTTTAGAGGAAAGAAAATAGGGGATCTCAGCACAGAGGTTATTGATGATTTTTTTGAGGGTTTTGCTAGAGGCGCGGAGTCAACTCTCCACGCAAAAGTGCTCTATGGCAGATCAGACCACCACAGGGCTGAGGCTCTGTTCAAGGCTTTCGCAAGAAGTATGAAAGAAGCTTGTGAAATAGAGGGCAGAGGAATACGAAGCGCAAAAGGAGTGATATGATGGATTACATGGATGATACGGATAATATAATGGTAGGCATAGTGGATTATGGTGCTGGCAACACAGGCTCTGTGAGCAGGGCAATTGGGTTTCTTGGAGGCAGGTATAAAATAGTAAGGGAAAGATCAGATCTTTATGATGTAGACAAGCTTATATTGCCGGGTGTGGGAAGCTTTGGTAAAGCTGTTGAGCGTATGAAAGAGAATGAGCTTTATGATGAAATAAGCAGATGGATAAAGAGCAACAAGCCTCTCTTAGGCATATGTCTGGGTATGCAGCTTCTCTTCGAAGGAAGCGATGAGAGCCCTGATGCAGAGGGTTTTTCTCTCTTTAAAGGAAGATGCTCAAAATTCGATGCAAAAAAAGTTCCTTTGATCGGCTGGGGATCTATAGAGCTGAAGAGGGATTCGAAGCTCTTCAAAGATGTGCCAGATGGCTCTTTCTTTTATTTCCTTCACAGCTACTATGCGCCTTCTGTAGAGACAGATGCACTGCTGGCAACAAATAGCTATGGGGTAGAGTACTGCTGCGCAGCTTTTAAAGGCTCTATCTTTGGGGTTCAGTTTCACCCTGAGAAGAGTGGTGAGGTGGGTCTAAAAGTGATAGGAAACTGGATGGAGGTGTAGATGGTAGCTATAAGAATAATACCCTGCCTGGACGTAAAGGATGGCAGGGTGGTAAAAGGAAAAAGGTTTGCGGATCTGAGAGACGCTGGAGACCCTGTTGAAAAAGCATCAAAATACTATAAAGATGGGGCAGATGAGCTATTCTTCCTGGATATAAGCGCTACAGATGAGGGTAGAAAAACTATGCTGGAGGTTGTGAAAAAAATCTCAAGGAGGGTCTTCATTCCACTGGCTGTCGGAGGTGGTATAGGTAGCGTTGAGGATGTCAGAAATGCGCTTGCAGCGGGAGCAGATAAGGTTGCGATGACAACCGCAGCGCTGAAAAATCCAGAGCTTATAAAAGACTGTGCTGAAACCTTTGGCTCCCAATGTATAACCGTTTCTATAGATGCTAAGAGAATTGATGGATCATGGCGTGCCTTTATAAACGGAGGTAAAGTAGATTCTGGCAGGGATGCTATTGAGTGGGCGAAAGAGGCTGTATCCCTCGGTGCAGGGGAGCTTCTTTTAAATTCCATAGACATGGATGGAACACAGGAGGGGTATGATATTGAGCTTATAAGAAAGATCTCTGAGGCTGTGAGCGCTCCAGTTATAGCCTCTGGTGGAGCTGGCAGCCCTGAGCACATACTGGAAGCAATCAAAGATGGTAGGGCAGATGCCGTGCTGGCAGCATCCATACTGCACTATGATACTTACACAATACCTCAGATAAAAGAGTATTTAAGTGCAAATGGAGTGCTGGTGAGACCATGATAGCTTCCATAGACCTTATGGGAGGAAAAGCTGTGGGGCTTTTGAATGGTAAAGAAAAGATATTTGAAGCGGATGCGTTAAAGCTTGCAAGAAGATTCTCAAAGCTATTCAGGCTTGCAGTTATAGACATCGATGCAGCTATGGGAAATGGAAACAATGATGCGCTGATAAAAGAGATATTGAAATTTGCCGACTGCAGGGTTGGAGGAGGCATAAGAAGTGTTGAAAGAGCAAAGGAGCTTCTAGCATATGGAGCTGAAAAGGTCATAGTAGGCTCTAAAGCATTTGAGGAGGACACGATAAATAAGGCTTTTCTCAAAAATCTCAGGGATACAGTTGGGAGAGAAAGTGTGATAATAGCGATAGATTGCAAGGATGGAATTATTCAAACAGAGGGGTGGAAGCACAGCACAGATTTAAAGCTCACAGAAGCTTTGCATACGCTGGAAGAGTACTGCTCAGAGTTCCTCTTTACAGATATCAGCAAGGATGGCACACTTGAAGGAGCAAACATAGATGAGCTCAGGGATCTCTTAAAGAAAACAGGAAATGCAATAACCGTTGCCGGGGGGGTTAGATCTATAGAGGAGCTAAAGGGGATAAATGTTCTGGGAGCTGATGCCCAGGTTGGCATGGCCCTCTACAATGGGGATATAGACCTTAAAGAAGCTTTTATAGAGACTCTTAACTGGGGCTCAGAGCTCATACCAACTGTTGTTCAGGATATCAGAGGTCAGGTTTTGATGCTGGCATATAGCAATAAAGAATCTTTAGAGAGGACTTTAAGTTCAGAGGAGATGTGGTATTTTTCAAGGTCCAGAGGAAAACTATGGAAAAAGGGTGAGAGCTCTGGCAATACGCAGAGGTTGCTTAAGCTCAGAGCAGATTGCGATAGCGATACCCTGCTGGCTGTTGTAGAGCAGAAAGGCAATGCATGTCATCTGGGAAGCTACTCTTGCTTTGGTGCAAAAAACTTTACGATAAAGGATCTCTATAATACAGTCAAAGATAGAATAGAAAACCCAAGAGAAGGATCGTACACAGCAACGCTTGATGATACAAAAGTCAGGGAGAAATTGCTTGAAGAAGCTGGCGAGATAGTTGAAGCTAAAACAAAGGAGGATATAATATGGGAAGCAGCGGATGTTATCTATTTTCTAACTGTTCTCTTAGCCAGAGAGGATGTTACGATAGATGGCGTGTTGTTTGAGCTGAGGAGAAGGAGAAGATGAGGATTATAAGGAATGCTCCAGAAGAGCAGGCAGAGAGATCCTTCTCTGTAGAAGGCATTGGAGAGATCATAGAGAGGGTAAAAGAGCAGGGGGATAGAGCAATTTTTGAATATACCGAGAGGTTTGATGGCATAAAGCTAAGCTCCATAGCTGTTGAGAAAACGAAGATCGAAAGAGCAAGGGTTGATGACAGACTTGAAATAGCACTTAAAGAAGCGAAAAAGAGGCTGGAGCTTTTCTCAAGCAAGCAGATGGAATTTATGAAGGGCTTTTCCCTTGAGATATCTGAAGGTGTTGAAACCTGCCAGAGAGTGGAGCCAATAGAGAGAATAGGCATATACGTGCCGGGGGGAAAAGCGCCATTGTTCTCAACGCTCCTTATGTGCGCAGTCCCTGCAAAGATCGCTGGAGTAAAGGAGATAGCGATCTGTACCCCACCAATAGTTAAAGAAGAGGTGCTGTATACAGCAAAGCTATGCGGGGTTGATGAAATATATAGCGCTGGCGGAGCCCATGCGATAGCTGCTCTGGCATTCGGCACAGAGAGCATAAGGAGAGTAGATAAGATATTTGGTCCTGGCAATAGATACGTGACTGCAGCAAAAAAGGAGGTTTTTGGGCATGTTGGCATAGACATGCTTGCTGGTCCCAGCGAGGTGCTCATAATAGCGAGCGAAAATAGCGATGTTGAGGCTATTGCTCTGGACCTTATAGCGCAGGCGGAGCATGGAAGCGACTCAATAGCAACACTGATTACAGACTCTGAGGATCTTGCTAAGCGGGTGAGCGAAGAGGTTGAAAAAAAGCTGAACGCTTTCGAGTGGGCTAGAGAAGCGATAGAAAAGAATGGAAGGATAATGTTGGTTGAGGGCAAAGAGAGAGCAATAGAGCTTGCTAACAGGATAGCCCCGGAGCATCTTGAGCTTATGGATGAGAGGATTGATGAAAGAGAGCTAAAGAGCTTTGGCTCTCTTTTTATAGGCTCTCCTGTCGCCTTCGGTGACTACTGCGCAGGAATAAACCATGTTCTGCCAACCAATGGCAGTGCACGTTTTTCATCAGCTCTTTCAGTTAAAGACTTTTTAAGGGCATCCAATGTGCTGAAGGTAAAAGATGAAGGAAAAAAACAGATGGACTGCGCAAAGGTTATGGCTGAATATGAAGGTATGAGAGCACATGCCGCATCCATAGAGCATTCGAACTTCGGTAGCTCTTAATAGAGAGAGTAGAAAAAAGGTTAAATGAAGTAACATTATTGTAAATATGCAGCTCTCTGGCATAGACGAAGAGAAAGGAAGGGTAAGGGTCTGGCTTGGAAAAGAGTATAAGCTCTTTGATTTTCATCCCTATTTTTATATTCATGTGCAGAAAGAAGGAGGAATAGAGGATCTCCTCAGAGATCAGGAAAATATTTTAAACATTGAGCCGCAGAGAAAGAGACTATTTGGAAAAGAGCTGGAGGTCTATAAAGTAACATTCGAGGATCAGAAAAGCATGAACTCATGCAAAAGAGAGCTTTCAGATAATGAGATCTTCGAAGAGGATATACCATTAACAAGAAGATTTCTGGTAGATAACAAGCTTGTGCCGTACGGTGATGTTTCCCTGGAGAAAGGGGAGATAAGGACGGAAAAGGAGAGGAGCGGTAGAGAGTTAAAGCTATTTGCATTCGACATAGAGACGCACACAAGAAATATAATAGATTCCAAAAAGGATCCCATCATAGCGATATCGATAGCAACCAGCGGTGGCAGGAAAGATGTTATAATATCAAAGGATGAAAAAGAGATCATAGAAAAATTTGTATCCGCATTCAATGAAGAGGATCCTGATGTTGTTCTCACATACAATGGGGACTCCTTTGATTTCCCATATCTCGTAGAAAGAGCAAAGAAGAATAAGATATCTTTAGCGCTTGGCAGGGATGGCAGTGCTGTTAATGCGAGAAGGGGTGGGGTAAGAGATACATACACTATCGCAGGCAGGGATACAGTAGATTTATACAGGATCGTTGAGAGAGATCTGCAGGAAGTTAAGGTAAAAACATTAGATAACGTCGCGGAATACCTGGGTGTGATGCGTAGAGAGGATAGAGTGCTGCTGGAGAATGATGAGCTGTTTGAGCTGTGGGAAAAGGGGGAAATAAAAAAGATAGAGGAATACACCATAGATGATGTTATATCAACCCTGGAGATAGGAAAAAAGCTTTTACCGATGCAGATAGAGCTCTGCAGGCTTGTGAAGCAGTTCTTAACAGATTGTTCACGAATGGGGAGAGGAAGGCAGGTTGAGAGCTATCTCATGTACAAAGCTGCTGAGCGCAATGAGCTCATACCGCCGCGCAGGTATGTGCAGAGCGAGCACATGTATGAGGGCGGCTATGTGATGGAGCCTGAGAGAGGGCTTTTTGAAAATGTTGTTGTGCTTGATTTTGCCAGCATGTACCCAAATATAATGATAGCTTATAACATAAGCCCTGACACGTATGTGGAGGGTGGCGATGAGGAGCACTGCTATATAAGCCCCTCAAAGCATGCTTTTCTCAAGCAGCCTGATGGTTTCTTCAGGCAAATACTGAAAGAGTTGATAGAGGAGCGAAAGAGACTGAAGAAGAGCGCTAAGAGCTCTGTTGATGCGCTGAGGCAGCAGACAATAAAGATACTGACGAATTCTTTTTATGGTTATACGGGCTGGGGTGGAGCCAGATGGCATAAGCTTGAGTGCGCTGAAGCTACGGCTGCATGGGGAAGGTATACGATAAAAAAGGTTATAGAAGAAGCAAGGAAACGCGGGATAGAGGTAATATACTCAGATACAGACTCCCTGTTCTGCGTTGAAAAGGGGGATATGAGATCATTCGCTGAAGAGATGAACTCCCAGCTTCCTCTGGAGCTGGAGATGAGGGAGCGATACAAAAGGATATTCTTTGCCGGAAAAAAGAGGTATGCAGGTCTTCAGGATGATGGTTCTATCGTTGTGAGAGGGCTTGAGGTTAGAAGAGGTGACTGGTGTGAGCTCGCAAAGAAGCTTCAAGAAGAGGTGATAAACACTATACTGAGAGAAGGGGATGTGGAAAAAGCCAGAAACATGGTTATTGAAGCTATAGACAGGGTAAAAAGCGGAAAAGCGGGTGTAGAAGAGCTTACAATATACAAATCAATAACCCGAAGCATTGATTCCTACGAAACCGCTCAGGCCCACGTTGCAGCGTTGAAGAGGGCTATGGATGAGCAGCAGGATATAGAGTTCAGCAACAAAATAGGCTACGTTGTTCTTGAGGGCAAGGGAAAGATAAGCGATAGAACAAAGATCTCCAGCACTCTGAGCGATAAAGATAGGATCGATAAAGATTATTACATTGAGAATCAGATAATACCTGTGGCACTGCGCATTCTCGAGCATTTCGGCATAACCAAGGAAGAGCTCCTTGGTAAAAAACAGCAGAATCTGGAGAAATGGTTCTCTTCACAGGGTTAAAAGATAGACAGCAAAGGTTGCAAGCCAGTGCTCACCCTCATAATGGCCGCTCATAATATAGGGCAAAGAAGCTTCAGCATGCTCTGCAGCTGACTTAGTGATATCTGAAGGTGCTGCTTTAGAGATCTCAAGCATGCACCATGCCCTGCTCAGGTTTAAGCCATCCAGGTGAACTATATAGGGATCGGAGCGATCTGAAATGATAACGGGCTTGAAAGAGATCACAGGTAAAAATCTATGCAACCATTCTGAGAATTCCTCGCATGGTAAAACGCGCTGCATCAGCGCTGCTTCTATCAGAGAAGGAGATAGGAAATCATCTCCATCGGGCTCCCATGATGCAGGGTAATTCTCATCTTTACCAAAATAGGTCAGGCTTCTCTCTATAAGCAAGTCTTCAAGCTCTTTGTTGCGCAGTTTTTTAGCGTAGTCCAGCGCAAATGCTATACCGAAGGCGGTGTTTTGATGCTTGCCACAGCGCACAGGGTATTTCTGCTTTGGCAGAAAATTCAGATAGAGACCAGCGATCTCATCAGCCAGTGGCTTAAGCTTTTTTTGCCACTGTTTTCCATCCTCAAATCCTGAGAGCTCCTCATAAAGCTTCAGCAGCCATGCCCAGCCATAGGTCCTCTCAAAAGATGGGTGCTTTTTAAAATACTCTGCCTCCTTCTCCAGGTTTTCAGAGCTGAGCGTATCGTCCAGAGCGCTATGGATCTCTGGTAGAAGGTCAGGAAAGAGCCTTAAGATACGAACAAGCATCCAGTGCGTGTGCACTGCGGAATGCCAGTCAAAGCAGCCATAGAATGCTGGATGCACCGCAGCAGGATTCTTTATATCTGAAGGAGCGCTCAAAGAATGTCCTGTATGGGGGAATTCTCTCCTTATGTTCTTAAGGGCAAGATCTGCGAAGTTTAAAGCTAGCTCTTTATCAAAGGTTTTTTCCATGCATTTAATGCAAATTCGAAAATATCCATTTTGCTACTGGAGAAGCATGAGCTTTGCCTTTCTGCCTCCATAGACTATATCTTTCACCTCTCTAAAACCGAGCTTTTTCCAGAAATTCTCTGAGTGCTGCACCGCCACAAGCTCTATCGCTCTGAAGCGCCGTGCAACATCTAAAGCCCTTGAGAAGAGAGCGCTACCTGCGCCCTTTCCTCTAAACTCTGGCAATACTGCTATGTCATGGACATAAAGACAATCAGCATTTTCAGGAAGCTCTTTGATCGGGGTATCTAAAGGAACGTATTCTCCAATTCTCCATGGGTGCGAGAACAAATATCCTGCAGGTTTCTCACACCAGAGACCATAACAACCAGAAGGATAGAGCTGCAGAATGCTTTCAAACTTCTCCCTGCTCTCCCAGTAATCCTCATGATAGCAAGCCTTCTGTATCTCAAGCACCTGTTCTATGTCCTTTAAGGTAAGGTTCTTTATCAGTCCATCCATCTGTCAGAGACCCAGTCCACCAAGTATCCCATCACCAGAGGCATCACTATTATATAGATTATCCACCCAATGTAAGGTACCGAGCCCATTAGACCTATGAGAAAACTTGCTGCCATGGTTATCAGGGTAAATATAACCCCACAAACCCAGTAATTCACCCATTTGTTCGCAAATAGTTGAGCCATTTATATCACCGAAGATGATGAGCTATCGTCTTTATATTAATTTCTAAAATGTAATGTTAACCGACATGGGTAACATTGAACCATTTAGATATATACCAGCAGGCACACAATTTATAGTTAAGAACCTAACTTAAGATACTAAAATTATTTCCAAGAAACTTTTGCATCCGTGATTTAGCAAAACTCAATGAGCACCCAAATTTTTTAAATGCGTCGAGAATTATCTGTTTTAGGTGATCGAGATCTTGTATGAAAGTCCGTGAAATGATTCTCCGAATACTTTTCCAGATGTATTCAATTGGGTTCAGATCCGGGGAGTATGGCGGTAAATATACCAGTTTCATACGATTCAGATCTGCGAATTCCCGTGTTTTATTTGCATGATGAGACCGGAAATTATCGAGGATGATAACAATATCTGCATCTGGATTCTTGTTTCGGATAGCCTGAAGGAACTCGCAGACATCCTCCTTCTTCGAATGTTCGTGAAATTCAAGAACGGAACATCCGTTAATTGGGTAAAATCCGAATGTATTTGCCCGGAATTTTGAGGTGTTCTTTACCAGCGTAGGATGACCACAGGACCAGAGTCGCTGTGTATTTGCCGTTGTTTGTGGAGATGTTTCATCCAGAAATCCAATAATCACACCTGGATTTATTTCAGGTAGTTTTTTTTAAGAGAGATTCGGCATCATCGGGTCGACGGTAATCATGAGTGAATGGTTTTCCATATTTCATCTTCAACTTCTTCAGGATGATTCGAATTTGTTTAAGAGTATATTCAACACCGAATTTCTCATATATCAGGGTACGGACTTCATCGGTCGTCCATGTGGATTTTTGACTTAACAGTTCTTGTAACTGATTGAATTCTTCTGATGAGAGTTTCATTGGCCTCCCTCCAGCATAACGAGGAATAATCCCATCATATCCATTCTCATTCCACCTTCGTTGCCAGATGTATCCTTCATTCCTTGTAATCCCCACCCTTTGTGCAGATTCTTCTACGCTCGTTCCTTCATATCGATATTTTATAAAATACAGTCTTTTGAGGATTTTCGTGTCTTTTTCCAGAGTTTTAATTCTCGATTCCAATTCATCTACGGTAATACGTCTCTGTATCGGTATCTGTTCAGACCAGGGCATACATAGAATTGGTATCTGTTGTAATAAATGTATGGTTCTTAACTATATACCCATGGGATACCTATCATAATTGTACTACCTAACAAACTCAGAAATTAGATCCTCAGATTTCTCGAATACTTTATCAAGTCTTAGAACTTCTTCATTGAATGTACGAATACAACGCTCTACCTTACCCTTTGACTGTGGGTAGTGTCTTGGTGCATGCTCTACACTTATTCCTATTCTTTACAACCACTATGTGTCTCTACCGTAGTGTATCCCATTCCGCATTCCCTACCAATGAATAGGCAGGGGATTAGAATAATGTCTATGTTACCAATGTTGCTTTACTTTACATAATCAAAATCTCTGTGCGCGAGCATGCCCTTACTATTTAGGCTAGACAGAGGTCATATCTCCTTACATTACACAAATGTATATATTCCTGAATAGGTAAATTTATAAATAGATTAACCAATACAATACCTGTGGTAGTAAAATGGAAGACGAAATATCCAAAGCTGCCCTTGAGGTAATAATTAGTGCTGAGGAACCATTGGAAACAAAAGAAGTAGAAGAAAGAGTGAATAAGATTGTAAAGGATACACCTAGGACAAAATTATTTTATAGTCTTAATAATCTTAGAGCGGAACGGTTAATAAAAGGAAAATTTATCGGTCCCGGCAAAGGCGTATGGGTCTGGTGGAATAAAGGGATCTTCAAAAAAGGATGGTGAGAAAATGGAAAAAGTAACTGATGAACAAATAAAATTTATTGCTCAAAGATTGAAAGAAGGTAAACCTCTGCCTGAAGAGTTCAAATGGCTCTTATTTGAAGGAAAGCAAGAAGCTGAATTGGGTTATTTTGGAAAAGAAAGAGATATTGATGTAATAACGGAAACGATGGCCGTTCCTCTCCAAAGAGTTAAAGCATTTGGTAAAATAAAAGATGATGAATGGCACAATATGCTTATTTTTGGTGATAATTTACAAGTTCTAAAAGAATTGATGCTTTGGAAAGAAGCCGGAAAACTAAAAAATCCCGATGGAAGTTTAGGTGTTAAGTTAATTTACATAGATCCACCTTTTGGTACAGGAGATATCTATGGGAAAGGAGATGTTGGAGCTTATTCTGCTAAAATGGTAGGAGCAAAATACTTAGAATGGTTAAGAAAGAGACTAATTCTGTTAAAAGAAATCCTTTCTGACGATGGAAGCATCTATGTCAGAATTGATTATCATTTTGGACATTATGTTAAAGTTTTGATGGATGAGATTTTTGGAAGAGAGAATTTTCAGAATGAGATTGTAATAAATAGAACAAGAAGATTAAAAAGTGAAGGAAATAAATTCTATATTTCTACAGACTCTATTTTCTTTTATACGAAAACTGATAATTATTTATTCAATCATGTAAAGATGGAGGAACCTTATGAAATTGAGATAAAGTGTACTGATGAACCTGCAGCTCGTAAAGTTAAAAGAGAACTTGAAAAAAATATAGTAGATTGCGAAGTAAAAATTGAGAAAAATAAACTTCTACTAAGAAATCAAAAATGGGTTGAAATGCACGCTTCTTCTAAGAAAATTGATAATCCTCCACGAAAATTCTTTGGTAAAATGATTAAACCGCCGAGAAAAAGAAGATGGATGTGGAATCAAGAAGCCATTGACAAAATGATTGGACAAGGGTTTATTAGAATCAATAAGAACAATGGGTTGCCAGAACTTATTAGAACTTGGCGGCATTTAGGAACAGATTGGACAGATATTAAAGGATACAGCCAAACAACAGGATACCCAACAGAGAATTCTGAAGAGTTATTAGAAAGAATTATCTCTGCTGGTTCAAACGAAGGTGATATGGTTCTTGATGCTTTTGCAGGCTCTGGAACAGCAGGGGCAGTTGCTGAGAAATTAGGAAGAAGATGGATTATGATCGATGCTGGGAGACTTGCAATCTATACAATGATTAAAAGAATGTTGAATCTGAAAGAAGAAATTGGAAACACAGGAAAAGATTTGAAGCCAAACCCATTTGCTGGATACAATGCTGGTCTGTATGATTACAAGTTAGTTAAAGAATTGCCATTTGAACAGTATAGGAAATTTGCTTTAGAATTATTCCAATGTAAAGATGAACCTCATGAAGTAGGAAAAATAATGCTAGATGGTTATTTTAGCCTGGATCATGTTTTAGTTTTCAAATGGAAGAACGAAGGAGAGTTGGTTGTTGACCACGAATTTATTAATGAATTACATTCTTTAATTGGAGATAAGATAGGAAAAAGATTCTTTATTATTGCTCCCTGGGCAAATGTTGCTTTCAGAGAAGATGTAGTCCAAAAAGACGATGTCAGATACTTTATGCTAAGAATACCTTATTCGGTTATTGATGAATTACATAAAAAACAATTTACACCTCTTGTGCAACCTATTTATACCTCTCAAGAAGTCAATGTTGTTATGGAGCAAGTAGGGTTTGATTTTATCAATCCACCTGCTGTTGAATGTGAGTATTATATTGATAAACCAAAAGCAGGTCTTGGTAGATTTACTGGAGAAAAGGAAGCTGTTATCAAAATAAAAAAATTTTATAGTAATGTTGTTTCTAAGAAACCAATTTCTGATGAAGATAGAGGCTTCAAATCACTATCTATGGTTATGGTTGATATGAACTATAATACTGAGTGGTTTAATTTCTCTAAATGGATTAGCTCTAAAGACATAGAGAAAAATGATTGGGAAATAAGACTTGACACCGAGAAATTAGGTGAAAAAATAATGGTTGTGTACATTGATAGTTACGGAAACGAAAAGAAAGAAGTTTTGAGTTTGAATAATTTTAAAGGAAATGAAAATAAATCCACGAAGGAGGGGAAATAAAATGCCGGAGAAACTTAAAATTAGCCCAAATGATTTGGTATTGGAGGTTTCGGAAAATGTAGATCCTAGAAAATTTGATATTTCTAAATACGATGATTTTATGGATGCTGTTTTTGGCAACAGATACTATCATAAAGAAGCTGTCAAAAAGACCCTATTCTATTTTTTGAGTGGAAATTACAGGAATCTGAGAGATCTAGCACTGCAAAATTATAAAACAAACGAGATACTACAAAAAATCTTTCCTAGACAAGTAGATTACGAGAAACATCTTCAACTTCCAGATAAGCTTTCTGCAACTATCGAAGAAGCAACTGCCACAGGCAAAAGTTATGTTTTATATGTTGTTGCTCGGATTATGTTAGTAGAGGGGATTGTAAATAGGGTTTTAGTTCTATGCCCCTCAACTACAATTGAAACTGGTTTAACAGAAAAATTCAAAGAACTCTCTTCTGATCCTGAATTGATTAGATTGCTTCCTCAAGATGCTAAAACCCCAAGAATAATTAGTGGAGATGAAACTATTAAAGAGGGCGATATTTGTATTGAAAATATTCATGCAGTTTATGAAAGGACTGGTTCTTCGATTGGGGCAAGTTTAAAAGGAAAAGGCCAAGAAACATTGGTTTTGAACGATGAAGTACACCATGTTTATAATAAACCAGGAAGAGACGAAGCAATAAAGCAGTGGAAAATATTCCTTCAGAATCCAGATTTTAACTTCAAATATGTTCTTGGAGTCACGGGGACGCCATATATCGAAAATGAATATTTCTATGATGTTATTTACCGATACTCATTAAGACAGGCAATAGAGGATAATTTTGTTAAGCTGATAAAATATGCTGTGGAAGGTGGGGCTACAACAGAGGAAGAACAATTTAAGATGATATACGATCACCATTTAAAGAACAGAAGAAAATACAGAGAAATAAAACCGTTGACAATACTTGTTACAAAAGATATAAACAATTGTAAGGATTTAGCAGAGAGATGGGTTGAGTTCATCTCTAAAATAGAAAAAATATCAAAACCTGAAGCAGAGAAAAAAGTTTTAATTGTAACATCGGCTGATGAACATAAGCAAAACGTCTTAAAACTCAGAAATGTTGATGATAAAGATAATCCTGTTGAATGGATTACCTCTGTTAGCATGCTTTCAGAAGGGTGGGATGTAAAAAATGTATTCCAAATAGTACCACATGAAAAAAGAGCCTTTAATTCTAAACTTTTGATTGCTCAAGTTCTTGGGAGAGGTCTAAGAATACCTCCACAGTATGCCATTGAGAAACCAGAGGTAATTATCTTCAATCATGTCAGATGGGCGCCAGAAATAAGACAACTAGTGGAAGAAGTAATGGAAATAGAATTAAGACTTCATATCTACCCTATCAAAGAGAAAAATGATTATAATTTTAAAATACATCAAATAGTTTATGAAGTTAAAGAAGAGCCGAGAGAGACAAAATTCAAAACAGAAGGGCCTAAAAAGATAAATTTTTCTCCACAAGTAGAAGCTTTAGAAAAAGAGACTGAATTTGAGAAAGTAGGTACTCGCGAAAGAGAAATTATCAAAGTAAAAGTCTTCTATAATTTTTATACAGTCGAAGATGTTGCCAATGATATCTGGAACAGGCTTGTGTGGGATGACAGAGAATTTGAAACAGATTCTTCTAAGAAATTTACATTAAAAAAGATAGAGAAACTGTTAAAAGATGCATTGAAGGAGATAGGAGAAAAGAATAACAGAATATCCGAAGAAAACAAATTGAAAGCTATTCAAGCTTTCGGTATATTTAGAAGAAAGAAAACAAAATCTCCAAAATATGAGAGATCGATAAAGGAAATAGATGAACTTAAAACAGAAGATATCAAATCGCATTCCATTAGCATAAGTTCTTTAAGAAAGGGTTTAACAGTTTTCTTTGACGAAAACTCTATGAAATACAGTAATGAAGAAGATAAAAAGGTGTTAAAAAGTTTACCAGAAGATGAAGCTATTCCTGCATATGCTCTGGGGGATAGATATATTCAAAATACATATTTTTTCAAAACACCTACAAATATCTGTGTTGCTTCATCATCACCAGAGCGATTATTTGTTAAAAAACTTGTTGAAAAGGATAATTCAGAATTAGTTGATGGTTGGATAAAATCCAGGGATGTGGGCTTCTATTCTATAGATTACTATTGGCGTAAGGGTGAACACCACAAGAAAGGATCTTTCAATCCCGATTTCTTTCTGTGGAAAAAGAAAGATAATATGATAATTGTTGTAGAGATAAAGGAAGACGCATTGATAGAAGAGGTTAGTGATGAGAACACGGACGTTGCCAAAGAACATAAAGCTAAATATAAATTTGCCAAAGATCATTTTGAAGAGTTAAATAAAAACAAAGAGATAAAAACAAAGTACTTCTTCACATATTTAACCCCAAAAGACTTCGATAAATTTTTTGAATATTTGAGACAAAGAAAAATAGAGAAATTTAATCCAGAAATAAATATAGCATTAGGAAGATAGCAAATATACCGTTTAACGGTACTTAAATATATTTAATATGTAATGTTAACCGACATGGGTAACATTGAACCATTTAGATATAGACCAGCAGGCACACAATTTATACCCATGGGATACCTATCATAATTGTACTACCTAACAAACTCAGAAATTAGATCCTCAGATTTCTCGAATACTTTATCAAGTCTTAGAACTTCTTCATTGAATGTACGAATACAACGCTCTACCTTACCCTTTGACTGTGGGTAGTGTCTTGGTGCATGCTCTACACTTATTCCTATTCTTTACAACCACTATGTGTCTCTACCGTAGTGTATCCCATTCCGCATTCCCTACCAATGAATAGGCAGGGGATTAGAATAATGTCTATGTTACCGCTATTGCTTTACTTTACATGAAAGAAAATATATAAGGAAAAGAGGTCTGTGATCATGCACAGATTCTCCCGTAACAGAGAATAATTTTTGGAGAAGCTCATC
>WOYI011255845.1_pt1 | contig 33334 bp, 32 predicted proteins | sample 6423411 | NCBI WGS metagenome assembly WOYI01 (sample SAMN13441803, study PRJNA592873) | oil field metagenome | biome: oil field; feature: oil-well bore; material: oil-contaminated soil; isolation source: oil-contaminated soil from oil-well borehole | place: Germany: Wietze | collected 2016-10-18 ...
CTAATCTCGCTGATCCAGGCATGAAAGGCCTCCTACATAAAAACATCTATCCTGTAAACTTAATTATTTAAGGGCGTCCCCTAGTCTACCCTAGTCTACCTGTAAACTTAATTATTTAAGGGCGTCCCCTACTCACCCCCGTCCCCTACTCACCCCCGATTAGTCCGACCGCGCGAATCAGCGCGTGGTCGGACTAATCGGGCGAGTGCGGATGCGCAACTCGCCGTACGGGCGCGCGCAGCGCGGCCGTACGCAAAGTTCACCGGGAGCGTAAGCGATCCGGTGGAACGACTCGTTATATGTATGGTTTTTCTAGCTTTTCTGTCATTTTTGTTGACCAACTTCAAAATATTACTGCCTTAATACGATTTTCCAGTTTTATTATGAAGTCTTTGAGTTTATCCGGTTCCCACTCAATGCGGTTTCTGTGAGCAAGATCGAAATGAACCCCTTCTTTCTTTACCGCTATTTCTTTGCCCTCACCATCAAAGAGAGTCTTCACTCTATTCCCGGATCTGTCGGTCAGAATCTCCTCTTTTGTCCAGTCTTTGCGGCACGTATATATAACCTCCAAACCTAGCCCGTACGCAAAACCAGCCTCGAAGTAGACTCCCCCTCTGTAGCCTGTCAGATCGCAGACCATGAAACGGCTTCTTCTTATTTGTGCAATTATTTCGTCGTTGATGTCATTAACGTGTTCGACGTTATCAATCTTCACAGCCTGGAAACGGGGGATTGTCTCACCCGGCTCAAGGAATTCGATAGCTGGTTTAATTGCTTCTTCAAAGATGCCGTTCATCTCAGGTGTGAACCACATTGCAACAAAACACATCCTCGAATCCAAGTTTGGCTTTTTGATCTCTCTAAGTTTTTGGTAGCCTTTCGCTGTAATAGAGAGATTATTATGGGGGTTGACGGAATCGGGCGCGAAGGTAAGGCCTTCTTTGAAGAGCAGGTTAAGTATCGCTATGACCTCCGCGGGCTCTTTGCAGTAATAGAGGGGGTAGTCATCTCCAGCGTTTACTGTGATTTTATCCCCCACATATTTTGATGACTTCTCAAGGGCGATCAGGGCGTAATCCATCTTCTCAATGGGGTCTAAATGTCGAAACTGCGCAACAATGTGCTTTAGGTCAGCAGACATCAGCTTCCTATTTGTGCGGGATCTCTTGCCCTCTCGCTCCCAATTGCTTCGGAGTGTTATGCTAATTGCCGCCTTTTCATCCGGCGAATATCTTTCTGATTCAAAATCTTCCGCCGCTTCTTCGGTGAGGAAAATCTGCCCGCACCTTTTACACATATAAAGTGTTTGGGTTGGTCTGAAGTCTGCCCCTCCATCATTTGTGACATCTTTGTTACAAAACAGACATGAAATTGGCATTTACAACCCTCTTTCACACAGAGTACTGAAATCCATTCATTTTCATATAACGCCCGGCTGAGCCGAGCCTGTTACAGGCTTCCGCTCCAGCCGATTGTTCCCGAGCGCGAGTCAGCGCGCGAGGGAATAATCAGGCTCGGCTCAGCCGGGCGTTCCCGAAGCGCGCAGCGCTTCGGGAACAATTAATATACTTGGTTGGTCTTTTCCGATTTTCGGAGGAAATATTACTCTTTTTTGAGAAGAATGCAAAGAAAAAAGTGCTTAAAAATCCAACAAAATAAACTTTTGCTACTTGGTATTTTATGGTAATATCGCACTTGAGCCAAGTTGGTATATTATGGAAAATTTGTCCGACAGCAAGAAAAATGATGTTCTTCCGGAGTTTCAAGCCTTTCTTTTAGAGAAAAAATTGGCACCGGAAAAGAACGTCTTGTTTTATGCCTTGTGGGCAAGTAAATATTTCACCTATGCCCGTAAAAAGCAAATAAACTCAGATATATATCAGGAAAATGCTGTCATCGAGTTTATCGAATCCCTGAAAGCAGATCCCAATATGTCCGACTGGCAAATTCGTCAGGCACAGGATTCAATCAGTCTCTATTATTTTCATTACCGCGGCTTCAAACCTGGTAATTTATCAACGGTAAAATCTACTGACTTTACACCTGAACTGCTTAAGGAAACTCAGCGGTTGATCCGCCTGAAACATTATTCCTACAGCACGGAGAAAACTTACCTGCAATGGATCAAGCGATTTCTTGAGTACTCGAGTCAAGCTTCGAAGGAGGTCAAACGATTGCTGGCCTGTTTGAACGGCAGGGATTTGCTCATTGCCGGGTTGCTCTATGGTTCAGGACTGCGATTGATGGAACTCGCCCGTCTGAGAGTGAAGGATGTCGATATGGATTTAAATACGCTGACCGTGCGCAGTGGAAAGGGCGACAAAGACAGAACAACCATCCTGCCGAAAACGGTCAAAGATCAGTTAAAGAATCATTTAACCGAAGTCAAAAAATTGCATGAAAATGATCTGGCCCGCGGATATGGCGAAGTCCATCTTCCCGACGCGCTTGGCAGGAAATATCCCAACGCCGGTAAGGAATGGACATGGCAGTATTGAATAGATGTTTAGAACAAGGGGTTACAACCCCTTGTTCTACGGTTACAACCCCTTGTTCTACGGTTACACCCCCTTGTTCTACGGTTACACCCCCTTGTTCTACGGTTACAACCCCTTGTTCTACGGTTACAACCCCTTGTTCTACGGTTGCGGAACTGCCGGATTCGGCAGCCAGCGAAGAAAGTTGCAACCCCTTGTTCTACGCATGGAGTTCTATGAGAACGGACCAAAACACATATTACCCGGCAGGCATATATCATGTAACATGGGTTACATATAAATCCAGAGTTTCGCAGCGGATGATTGATTATCATATCAAAAATGAGACGGGAATACGGCTGGATGAAAAGGCCGAAATAAAAGTTACCGAGATAATCGCAGGTATAGTAAGTGAAAAAAATTATACGGTATATGCCTATAACATTTGCCGGGATCATGTGCACATACTGATTGAATGCGAAGAGAACAAAGTCAGTAATATTGTCAGGCAGATCAAAGGAAAATCGTCACAACTCTATAAAGAATATCTCGGTAAGGCTTCGCATGACCAATTTCATCTCTGGGCGCAAAAGTTTAACAAATGGCTTGTGCAGTCGGATGAACAATTGCAAAATACTGTAGAATACATTTTGCACAATAGGGAAAAGCATGGTTTGCCTGAGAACAAGGGGTTGCAACCCCTTGTTCTATTTGGTCATATAGAATGACAGACGAAGAAATTGCTATCGTGGAACAATAATGACTAAACCTTCAAAGCCGGTCGAAATAGATTTCAATCCTGAGTTTCAGCACGCGCTGGATATGATGGAAGAGACGGATAAAAATATCTTCATCACGGGGCGGGCCGGCACGGGCAAATCAACTCTGCTGAATTATTTCCGCAACAACACGAAAAAAAACGCCGTTATTCTGGCGCCGACCGGTGTTGCCGCCGTTAATGTAGGCGGGCAGACAATTCATTCCTTTTTCCATTTCAAGCCGAATGTTACCATGTCCGCCATTAAGAGAAAAAAGGCGACCGGCAAAGAAAAAACATCTATCTATAAAAAGTTAAAAACCATCATTATTGATGAAGTCTCCATGGTGCGGGCTGATCTGCTGGACTGTGTTGATAAATTTCTGCGGCTGAATGGTCCGGATTCCAAACGTCCTTTCGGCGGTGTGCAGATGATTTTTATCGGAGATTTCTATCAGTTGCCGCCGGTTGTCTCCAGCGCGGAGCGCGAAATATTCCGTTCGCATTACGCCAGTCCGTTTTTCTTCAGCGCCAAAGTATTTCCTGATCTGGATCTGGAATTTATTGAACTGGAAAAAGTCTATCGCCAAAAAGATGAGGAATTTGTCCGCCTGCTCAACACTATCCGCAATAACTCCATCACGGATGAGGATATTGCTCTGTTCAATCAGCGCTGTAATCCGTCTTTTGAAGTGTCTGCCGATGAATTTTATATTTCGCTTACCAGCACAAACGATATGTCTGATCTGATCAATGAAAACCGGCTGGCCCGGTTGCCCGGCAAAATATGGAAAGCGCAAGGTCTGGTTGACGGAGAATTCGGTAAAGAATCCATGCCGACGGCGGTCGAGCTTAAACTTAAAAAGGGCGCGCAGATTATGCTGCTCAATAACGATTCCTACGGGCAGTGGATTAACGGGACCATCGGCAAAGTGAAAAAATTTGAAAAAGACGATGACGGAGAAGATGTAATTGTGGCCGAACTGGATAATGGCGAAACGGTGCAAATCTCTCCCTACACCTGGAAAATCTATAAATTCTTTCTCAAAAACGAGGAACTGCGTTCGGAAGAGGTCGGGTCTTTCCGCCAGTATCCGGTGCGGCTGGCCTTTGCCGTGACTATTCATAAAAGCCAGGGGAAAACTTTTGAAAAGGTTGTCATTGACGTGGGACGCGGCACCTTCGCTCACGGGCAGATGTATGTGGCTCTCTCCCGCTGCACAACGCTGGAAGGTATTGTCCTGAAACAACCCTTAAAGAAAAATCATATTCTGATGGATTGGCAGGTGGTCAAATTTTTAACCGGCATGCAGTACGCCAAAGCCGCGCTTACCTGCACCCGCGAGGACAAGCTCACGATGCTGGCCACGGCGATTGAAGAAAAACAAACCGTCGAGATTATTTACCTCAAAGCAAAAGATGAAAAGTCAAAGCGGAAAATTCGCCCATTGCTGATGGAAGAAATGGAGTTTAATGGACATCCGTTTTTGGGGCTGAACGCCTATTGCCTGGAGCGCAATCAAAAAAGGGTCTTTAACGTGGATCGAATTCTGGAAATCTGCGTAGCGCCGGATGATAAATCCTTAAAAAATCACTAAGATGTAATTAACGCCTTCGAGACTGTGTCGCAATTGCAGATATTGATTGTGCGTAATGAGTAATGTCCCGCTGGCGGGGGCGGGGGGTGGAAGTTTTTGAAACATACCTCATATTGGTCAGTTACGCATTACGTGAATTTTATCCACCTCCGTCACTGCGTGACACCTCCGCCAGCGGAGGATATTAAATGGCAATATTTTGTTCACTCTCAGCGAGTCTCATTAAAAACACCTTGACAAAATATTCCGCTTCAATAACATTACCCCCTCGTGAGCGGGCGTAATTCAGTGGTAGAATGTCAGCTTCCCAAGCTGGACGTCGCCGGTTCGAGCCCGGTCGCCCGCTCCATTAATGAGTTCCAAGTTTCAAAAGCGTAGCGCACTGAAATCCATTAGTCGAATTATCCATCATAGCAGGGTAAATAAAACTCACTGACTAAATGAATCGTTAATGTGCTAAGGGGATATTTGTCCCCGTGATTAGCCACTTAGCGGCTTTCAGACCGTAGAAATAATACTTGCATTGCCTATTATAGTGTGGTAGCTATTTTTCAAACCATCGATATGAATTGATGAGTGGGCCCATGCCCACTTTTTTATTTTCTGAGCAATTATGGATTACGATGTAAAAGAAAAAATCCGGCAGTTAGCCGAGCCGGTTGTTATTTCAGAAGGAATGGAATTGATTCACGTGGAATGCATAAAAATGCATACGCGCTGGATTATCCGGTTTTTTCTGGACAAGAAAGGCGGCATTAATATTGATGATTGTGCGAATGTCAGCAATCAGTTAGGCGATATTTTCGATATTCGTGAAGTAATTAACGGTGCTTACACGCTGGAAGTTTCTTCTCCCGGCATTGACAGGCCGATATCCCGCGATCAGGATTTTGTTAAATACAAGGGTTCCAGAGTAAATATTAAAACAAACGTAAAAGTTGAAGGGATGAAGAATTTTCACGGCATTCTTTCGGATTATGTAGAAGAGAATGGCCGCAAAATGGTTTTGATTGATATTTCCGGGAAAATTTACCGGATTCCTCAACATGATGTCAGTAAAGCCAATCTGGCAATGCCGGATAAATTGTAAATATTAAGTAATGAATTAATGCCGGCAGGCAGAAATTCTGCGATATATAAGTTAAAGAAAGGGAGGATTTTGTAAATGTTATTACCAGAACTTAAACGTCTGATTGAACAGATGGGTAAGGACAAAGGTATAAATAAAGATATTATTACCGGTGCGCTGGAAGCGGCAATGCTTACGGCCGCAAATAAAAAGCTTGGACAAAACGTTGATATAGAAGTTCATTACAACGATGAAACCGGAGAAATTGAAGTTTTCCAATTCAAAACCGTTGTCGATAAAGTCGTTGATCATGAAACACAAATTTCTAAAGAAGAAGCGAGAGAAAAACTCGATGAAGGAGCTGAGCCCGGTGACAGTCTGGGAATGAAAATCGAAACCAGTTCCTTTGGGCGCATTGCCGTGCAAATGGCCAAACAAATAATTATTCAAAGAGTTAAAGATGCGGAATGCGACAATATCTATGAAGAATATAAAGACAGAAAAGGCGAATTAGTCAATGGCTTTGTCCAAAGATTTGAAGGCGGCAATATCATTGTCAATTTAGGACGCGCGGAAGGTGTTGTTCCTCCGACGGAACAAATTCATCGGGAAACTTATAAACGCGGAGAAAGAATCCGCTCGTATATTATTGATGTAAAGAAAAATTCCAAAGGGCCGCAAATAATAATGTCCCGCACGCATCCGTCATTTTTAAGGGCGCTTTTTGAAGTGGAAGTTCCGGAAATTTCTGAAGGGCTTATTGACATTGTCAACGTAGCCCGGGAACCGGGCAAAAGAGGAAAAATTGCCGTCAGATCCAAAGATAAGGATATTGATCCTGTAGGCGCTTGTGTGGGCATGAGAGGTTCGCGGGTCCAAAGTGTGGTGCAGGAATTACGCGGTGAGAAAATCGATATTATTCCTTACAGTGAGGATGCAGCCAAATATGTAAGCAGTTCCTTATCGCCCGCCAAGGTTAGCAGGGTGTTTATTGATGATGACAACCGGACGATGACGGTTATTGTTCCCGATGACCAACTCTCTCTGGCCATCGGGAAGAACGGGCAAAATGTCCGGCTGGCGGTTAAGCTCACGGGTTGGAACATTGACATGAAGAGTGAAACGATGGCCGTTGCTAAACAGGAAGAACAAGAAGGACAAGAAAAGCAAAGTGAGCTGACAAAAATCACGGGAATTGGGCCGTCTATGGCGGAGAAGCTCTTTAGTAAAGGTATCAAGAGCATTGCCATGCTTGCAGTAGCAGAACCCGATATACTGTCTTCAATCCCCGGAATTAGCGAGAAGGCTGCTCAGCAATGGATTGAAACGGCAGGGCAAATATTAATTGAAGAAGCCGTGAATAATAAACAAAATGATTTATAATCTTAGAACCAGGAAATTTAATATGGAGTTTCGCGCATGCCGAAAAAGCGAGTTCATGAAGTAGCCAAAGAGCTGGGCTTGGAAAATAAAGTGCTGATTGCTCATCTGGAAAAAATTGGCATTGCGGTTAAAACCGCTTCCTCTTCTTTGGACGAGAGCGAAGAGGAAAGAATAAAAAAAGCGTTGTTGGCTACTGAACATCGCGAAACCGTGGAAGAGAGAATAAAATCCACGGTAATCAGGCGTCGTACCGTCCGCACTTTCATTGAGATTCCGGTCGAAGAAGTTCCGGAGAAAGAAGAAGAACAACCGGAGACGGTTTTTGCGGAAAAGCCGGAGGAAGTACCTTCAAAACAACCGGCGGAAAAAACTGATAAAGTTAAAAAAGAAGAGCCGCCTGAAACTCCAGTTTCTGAAATCGAGACAGTTTCCGTTCAACCCAAAGAACAAGCGCCAAAAGATGAAAAAACAACTCAGCACAAAGAGCAAATTCCGAAAGATGAAGCAACAGCGCCAACTAACGTCCAGCCGATGGCAGCAGCGCCGGATAAAGCTGTGGCGGAAAAAGTCAAACATCCGCCCCTCGTTTCTGCAAAGCCGGCGGTCATTGCTAAACATAAAATAATCCTGTCGGAAACGAGCACGGCAATTCCATCAAAAGCCCCTCTAAAGCCCGGCGAAAAAATAGCCCTTCCTCTGCCGGATAAACCGAAGAAGAAAGGCAAAACCACGGTCGAGGTGTTTATTGAAGAGGAAAAAGTAGTACCGCTTCGCAAGATTTTAGAGAAAAAAATAGAAAAGAGATTACAAAAGCATAATGAAGAAGATGAAGTAAGTTTTGTCAAATGGCGGGACAACAAAAAAGTTGTTCCTGCCAAAATGAAAAAGACAGAAATTACCGTTCCGAAGGCAATTAAAAGGCGTATCAAGATTGGAGAAACAATTACAGTTGGCGAGTTAGCCAAAAGAATGGGTGTAAAGGCTAGTGAAATAATCAACAAATTGATGTCTATGGAGGTTATGGCTACCATCAATCAAGCCATAGACTATGATATTGCCGGCATTGTGGCAGGTGAATTCAGTTTTCAGGTTGAATCGGCGGAATTGGAATTTGACGAAGCCGTGTTAAAAACTCCGTCCACTCCGGAAAATCTCAAGCCGCGGGCGCCGGTCGTGACTATTATGGGGCACGTTGATCATGGTAAAACATCACTTTTAGATGTCATCAGGCAGTCGAATGTTATTGATGGTGAAGCGGGTGGAATGACTCAGGCTATCGGCGCTTATCACGTTCACATCAATGGACGCGACATAGTTTTTCTGGACACGCCTGGCCATGAAGCATTTACAGCAATGCGGGCGCGTGGAGCACAGGTAACCGATATCGTTGTTTTGGTTGTGGCCGCCGATGATGGCGTCATGGGACAAACCATTGAAGCCATTAATCACTCCAAAGTTGCCGGAGTGCCTATTATCGTAGCAATCAATAAAATTGATAAACCCGGCGCTGACCCCGAGAAAATAAAACAATCTCTCATGGAACACGGTCTTTTATCCGAACAATTGGGAGGCGAAACGATTTTTTGTGAGGTTTCCGCTAAAAAGAAAATTAATATTGAAGAATTACTGGAGATGATCTTACTGCAAGCCGATGTTATGGAGTTAAAAGCCGATCCGGATCTTCCGGCGCGCGGTATTATTATTGAGGCTAAACTGGATCGTGGACGCGGTCCTGTAGCGACGGTTTTAATTCAGGAAGGAACGCTCAGAGAAGGCGATTCTTATGTTTCCAAAACAGAATTCGGCCGCGTGCGGGCGATGATTAATGATCAGGGCCGGCGCATCAAAGAAGCCGGGCCCTCCATGCCGGTGGAAGTTATCGGTTTCTCCAGCGTGCCTCAAACCGGAGCAGAATTTTTCTGCGTCGAGGACGAAAAGAAAGCGCGCGGCATTGCCGATTACTGGACCAGAAAAGCGAGAGAAAAAGAGCTTTCTTCTTTCTCCAAAGTCACACTGGAACAACTCTATCAGAGAATAAAAGAAGGCGTGAAGGAATGTAATGTCATTATCAAAGCCGACGTGCAAGGGTCAATAGAGGCGATTTCCGACGCGTTGAACAAGCTCTCGACGGATGACATAAAACTCAGAATTATCCACAGTTCCACCGGCGCCATCAGCGAGACGGATGTTATGCTTGCTTCCGCTTCACAGGCAATTATTATCGGATTTAACGTGAGACCGGACGCGCGGGTGGTTGATCTTGCCCAGCAGGAAGGCGTGGAAATCAAGCTCTATGATATTATTTACAATGTCATTGCGGACGTGCGGGCCGCTATGGAAGGTCTTCTGGAGCCGGAATACAAGGAAGTGGTGCAGGGAAGGGCTGAAGTCCGCGAACTTTTCAAGGTTCCTAAGGTCGGCACTATTGCCGGATGTTATGTGACCGATGGTAAGATAATGCGCAGTAACAATGTGAAACTTGTCCGCGACAGCGTTGCGGTTTTCGACGGCAAAATCCTGTCCCTGAGACGGTTTAAAGACGATGCCAGGGAAGTACAGGCAGGATTTGAATGCGGTATCAGCATCGAAGGATTTAATGATATTCATCCGGGCGATGTAATTGAAGCTTATATAACAGAAACACTGGAAAAGAAGCTGGAGTAAAATGTTTAGATACGTTTATTTGCATATCAACATTGTACTATTCTGATTTTTACATGACTGTATGATTTCGGGGAAAAGCTTTATGGTTGTTTCCAGTTTTCCGGAAGCGGCCGATGAAAGAACTAACAAGTACGATGAAATTTAAAAGAGCTGACAGAGTAGCCGAATTGATCAGGGCGGAGATGTCGGACATTATTATAAGGGAAGTAAAGGATCCCCGTTTGCATTCAGTTACCATAACAGCCGTGAAAGTAGCCGATGATCTGCGTAACGCCAGGATTTATTTCGTCGAAATGGGAAAGGACGAATGCTCTCCCGAGATCAAGGCCGGTTTGACTCAGGCAACTGGTTTTATCCGCCGTGAGTTGGGAAAAAGAATGCGGCTGCGTTACGTGCCGGAGCTTGCTTTTGTTCATGACCAGTCTTTTGGATACGGTAATCGCATTGAAAATTTACTGGCTCAGATAGCGAAACAGGAAGAAAAAAATGATTAAGGAAATTATTGCGGCCATCAAAGAAGGTCAAAATTTTTTAATTACAGCTCATGTAAGATTGGATGGTGATGCAGTAGGCTCGGAACTGGCTCTTTACCTCATGCTGAAAGAGCTGGGGAAAAATGTAGTCGTTTATAATCAAGATCATACGCCGGAACGTTACCGGTTTTTGCCGGCGGCAAACAATATAGTTCATTATATAAACAATGTTGAGCAGTATGATACCGGCATTATTCTTGATTGCAGCGATTTGACGCGGTGTGGAGATGAAGCGGAAAAAATTGGAAAGATTAAAAAAATGATAAATATTGATCACCATGTTTCCAATAAAGGTTTTTGCTCTTTGAAAATGCTGGATGCCAGAGCCAGTTCCACAGGCGAATTGCTGTTCCGTCTGATGCATGCAATGAAATTTAAAATGTCGAAAGACATTTGCACTAATTTATATGCGGCGATTATAACGGATACAGGCAATTTCCGTTATTCAAGCACTACAAAGGAAACCTTCCGGGCTGCGGAAAACCTGGTGGCCAACGGCGCCAATCCGCAATGGATTTCAGAAAATATTTATGAGAGCGATTCTCCGGCAAGATTAAAATTACTGGCCAAAGCATTGGAAACCTTATCTCTGGATCTGAAGAATAAAGTGGGCTCTCTGGTTGTTACGCAAAAAGCGTTACAGGAAACAGGAGCATCCTGGGAACTCACGGAAGGATTCGTTGACTTTCCCCGTACAGTAATGGGCATTGAAGTATCTGTGCTTTATACTCAACGTGGTGATAACAATTACAAACTAAGCTTGCGCTCTAAAGCTGATGTCAATGTAGAAAAAGTAGCAAAAAAGTTCGGCGGCGGCGGTCATATTCATGCGGCAGCTTGCTGGATTAAAGGCGACATTGAATCAATTAAAACGCGGGTTATTGAAGCGGTAAGGGAAGTTTAGTGATGATGATGGATGGTGTGATAATCATTGATAAGCCGGCAGGTAAAACTTCACATGATATTGTCAGTGAAGTGAAGAAAATCCTGGGTGTCAGGAAAGCCGGCCATACTGGAACGCTTGATCCGATGGCTACAGGGGTGCTTCCGGTATGCCTGAATGAGGCTACTAAGCTGGCAAGTTTTCTAACTGAAGACAACAAGGAATACCGGGCAACAATGCTCCTGGGTGTGAAGACGGACACTTTAGATACCGAAGGTAATATTATCGGCCAATGCGATCATATTGCCGTAACCGGGGAAAAAATAAGAAAGGTAATGATGCAGATGGTGGGAGCCATTAAACAGGTCCCCCCTGCCTATTCCGCCGTTAAACATTCCGGTAAGCCTTTGTATAAATGGGCAAGAAGTGGTGTTTTTTTCAAGGTGGAACCGCGAGAGGTAACCATTCATAGTCTTGTTATTGAAGATATTTCTTTGCCCTGTATAACTTTTCGGGTTGTCTGCTCAAAAGGGACATACATCAGGACTCTTTGTTCCGATGTTGGTGATTTGCTCGGATGTGGAGCATGTTTGTGTAACCTTCGCCGTTTGAAGAGTGGTGTTTTTTCCGAAGAAATGGCTGTTTCCTTGAACAATTATGAAGGTGATGATAAAAAAAATGAGCTTTCCGGAAAAATATTGCCCATGGCGGCATTGTTGCCTTTACTGACCACAATTGAACTGGAAGATCATTCTGCGGCAAAACTGCGTAATGGTTGGCAGCCTTCTGTGGAAATGATGAAGGAATACGATCTCCCTTTTCTGAAAGCTGGAGATATGATAAAATTTACTAATAATAGCGGATATCTGTTGGCTGTTGCCGAAATGGTGGCGCCGGTAAATAAATTTTCTGAATTCGATGGGAAAAGACAGGCGGCCAGAATTGTCCGTGTGTTTAACAATATTAACAAGTAAGCATAATATTAAAGATAAATAAGGATTTCATTACAAAGGAGGAAAAGCGTGTTAAATACGGAGAAAAGGAAAACAGTAATTTCAGATTATCGGCTTCATGAAAAGGATACGGGATCCCCTGAAGTCCAGATTGCTCTTTTAAGCGCCAGAATAGAATATTTAACGGAGCATTTTAAAGAGCATAAAAAAGATCATCATTCGCGTCGCGGTCTGCTCAAACTGGTTGGTCAGAGAAGAAGGCTTCTCAATTACATTAAGAGTAATGACATAGAAAGATACAGAAATGTTATTAAAAGGCTAGGTCTTAGAAAATAAATAAATTATTTAAGGGCGGAAGACATAAGTTAACCTGACCGTAAGGAGATACGCAACACTTGCGGTTGTTAGCTTTTGCGTTTCGCCCTTGAATTCTATGGCTAGTGCATACTTGCAAAAGTTACCGATATGTCATTTCGACCGAAGGGAGAAATCTTATTCAATGATTATAAAGATTTCTCAGTCACTTCGTTCCTTCGAAATGACACGGTTAATATTGAAATCAAGCACTAGAACTAAAATTAAATGGAGGAAAATTAATGAGTAATGTATTTAGTGCGGATTTTGCCGGGCGGAATATTTCCCTGAAAGCGAATTATGTGGCCGCGCAAGCCGATGGGGCGATACTGGTTTACTATGGCGATACGGTCGTTTTAGTTACGGTGGTTTCGTTAAAAAGCATACGGGAAGGGGTGGACTTTCTGCCCCTGACTGTTGATTATCAGGAAATGACTTTTGCCGCGGGTAAAATTCCCGGAGGATTTTTCAAGCGCGAAGGACGTCCCAACGAAAGAGAAATTCTGACGTCGCGCGTTATTGATCGCGCGATTCGTCCTTTGTTCTCCAAAGGATATTTTTCGGAAACGCAATTGGTGGCCACTCTTTTGTCTGTGGATAAAGAAAACGATCCGGATGTCGCTTCAATGATCGGCGCTTCCGCCGTTCTGGGAATATCGGATGTTCCCTTTAAAGGACCGATTGCGGGTGTGCGTGTCGGCCGGATTAACGGCGAATTAATTGCCAACGCTTCGCCGGAAAAAATGAAGGAAAGCGAACTGAACCTTTTCCTGGTGGGACGCAAAGTAACGCCCGGAAAGTCGGGCCGTCCCTATGATGTGGAACTGGTCATGATGGAAGGCGAAGCCAAAGAGGTTCCGGAAGATATCATTATTGACGCCATTAAATTCGGACTGGAAGCTGTCCGTCCGGTCATTGATTTACAGGATCAGATGCAGGCGGCTATTGGCAAGGTCAAAAGACCGGTGGAAGAAGCCGCGCCGGAGGAAGAGCTTGTTGCCCGCGTGCGCGCTGAAGCAATGCCTGGTTTGAAAGAAGGCTATAGTCTGCCGCGCAAACTGGAACGTTACAGTAAACTGGGTGACGTCCGTGCGGCTGTTATAAAAAATATCGGCGGTGATGATGCGGCTCTTGGCAAAAAAGTAGCGGCGATTATCGAGCATCTCGAGTCACGCATTCTGCGCGATATGATTCTTCAGGAAAAGAAAAGAATCGACGGCCGGTCTTCAACCGATATTCGTCCGATAAGTTCGGAAGTCGGCGTACTGCCGCGCGCTCACGGTTCGGCCCTGTTCAATCGTGGTGAAACGCAGGCCCTGGCCGCTCTCACGCTGGGCACATCCTCTGATGAACAACGCATGGACTATGTGGGCGGCGAGGAGACGAGAACGTTTTTACTGCACTACAATTTCCCTCCCTTCAGTGTGGGCGAGGCAAAAGGTCAGCGCAGTCCCGGCAGAAGAGAAATCGGTCACGGCGCTTTGGCCCGCAAGGCTTTGGTTCCCGTGCTGCCCGATCCTGAAACCTTCCCCTATACCATCAGGATTGTTTCAGAGATTTTATCATCCAACGGATCATCGTCCATGGCCACCGTTTGCGGCGGCATTTTATGTTTGATGGACGGCGGAGTTCCGGTGAAGGATATCGTCGCGGGAATTGCCATGGGGCTTCTCAAGGAAGGCGATGAAGTCGTGATTCTGTCCGACATTCTGGGCGATGAAGATCATGCCGGCGATATGGATTTCAAGGTTTGCGGTACGGAAAAAGGCGTGACCGCCATGCAAATGGATATTAAAATTGACGGGCTGACGGAAGATATTCTACGCAAGGCTCTGGCACAGGCGCGCGAAGGTCGTATTCATATCATCGGTAAAATACGCGAAACGATGACCGCGCCCAGGGCGGATACATCAAAATACGCTCCCCGTATTACAACAGTTAAAGTAAAAGAAGATCAGGTCAGAAACGTTATCGGTTCCGGCGGCAAGAACATCCGTCAGATTATCAGCGAAACAGGAGTTACCATTGATGTTGAAGATGACGGCACCGTAACGATTGCTTCCGCCGATGCCGAAGCGGCGGCCCGCGCCGTGGCGATGGTGAAATGGCTGACGGAAGAAGCGGAAGCCGGCAAGATTTACCGCGGCACGGTCAAGAAGATCGTCGATTTCGGCGCGTTTGTCGAAATTTTGCCCGGCACCGAAGGCCTGCTGCATATCTCGCAGATTGCCAAGGAAAGAATCGCCAAGGTGACCGATGTATTGCAGGAAGGCGATGAAGTCATGGTGAAAGTGCTGGAAATTGACAAATCCGGCAAGATTCGTCTTAGCCGCAAAGAAGCTTTAGACGCCGAAGTCAAATAGTCTTTTGCCGGCGGTAATTATTCAAAAAAAACCGTTCTGTCTTCGTAAAATAACGGATACAGAACGGCTCTTTTTATTTTTCGAAACCCTTGCGAAACAGATTTTTGTGTCATAGCGAGGAGCAAAACGACAAGAAATCTTTATTTTATTACCGATTAAAACAGGCGGAAATATATTTTCCGGTTGGATAAAATGGAAAAAATAAAAGTAAATATCCAAAAAATATCGGGTAACGAAGACCTTCCCTTGCCTCAATATATGACAGATCAGGCCGCCGGAATGGACATCTTTGCGGCTGTGTCTGAAGAAGAGATTATTCTGTCCGGCCAACGTAAGAAAATTCCAACGGGAATTGCCATAGCTTTGCCCGAAGGTTACGAAGCGCAGATAAGACCGCGTAGCGGTCTGGCCTTGAAAAATGGAATAACGCTGCTTAATTCACCTGGTACGATTGATGCCGATTATCGCGGAGAAATTGCATTGATTGTTATCAATCACGGAAAAGAACCATTCGTTGTTAAAAGAGGTATGCGTCTGGCGCAAATGGTTGTGCAGAAAGTCTTTCAGGTGGATTGGATCGAAACTTCAGCGTTGAACGACACCTCCAGAGGTAATGGCGGATTCGGCCACACCTGATACCGCGTCTTAGCTTTTGCATTTGGCGCTAAACAGTGGTATGAAAAACATAAAATTATTTCAGACTACGAAATTCATATATGAAAAAATTTAAAGTTAAAAAAACATTTGAAGAAATAAACGCAAAGATAAAAGAAGGGCGGGCTGTTGTTGTCACAGCCGAAGAAATGATTGATATTGTGGAGAGGAACGGCGCAGTTGAAGCCGCCCGTAAAATTGATGTTGTTACTACCGGAACTTTTGGAGCTATGTGCTCATCGGGAGCTTTCCTTAATTTTGGTCATACTTCTCCCCGGATTCGAGCCTCCAGGGTTTGGTTAAATGATGTGCCGGCCTATGGCGGAATAGCCGCTGTAGATTGTTATATTGGTGCGACAGAAGTAGTGGAAAATGATCCGCTCAACAGCGTTTATCCCGGTGAATTTAACTACGGCGGCGGTCATGTAATAGAAGATCTTGTGGCCGGAAATGTTGTCAAACTTCGCGCCGAAGGTTACGGGACGGATTGTTATCCCGCCAGAAAATATGAAAGAAACATTACGATCAATGATTTACAAAATGCAATTTTGTTTAATCCGCGCAATGCTTATCAAAATTATAATTGCGCTGTTAATTTATCCGATAGAACAATATATACATACATGGGTATGCTTCGTCCGCAAATGGCCAATGCGGCTTATGCAACATCGGGACAATTAAGTCCATTATTCAACGATCCGTATTACCGGACCATAGGTATTGGTACCCGGATATTTTTAGGTGGAGCGCAGGGGTTTGTCGCCTGGCCGGGTACGCAGCATAATCCTAATGTGCCCCGTGGAACAAACGGTGTTCCCAAACAGGGGGCTGGCACAATCGCCGTTGTTGGTAATCTGAAAGAAATGGGTCCGGAATGGCTGGCCGGAGCGAGTATTCTGGGCTATGGAGTTTCCCTGTTTGTAGGAATAGGAATTCCCATTCCCATTCTGGATGAAGATATGGCGCTTTTCACAGCGGTAAAAGACGAAAATATTTATACCCAGATTTATGATTACAGTATGGATTATCCTAAAGGCAATCCCAAGCCTCTGGCAGAGGTTAGTTATAAAGATTTACGCAGCGGAACGATTACTATCGATGGGAAAAAAGTGATCACCGCGCCTTTGTCCAGTTATTACAAAGCAAGGCAAATTTCCAATATATTAAAAGAGTGGATTGAAAGCGGTAAGTTTATCCTCGGAGAACCGCAACAGGTTTTACCTTCCGTGTAAATCTAACAATTATCAATATTCATCAATATTCATCAATATTCATTAATATTCATTAATTTTCTTGACTTTTTGCTGAAATTAATGTTTTTTAATAACCATAACAAGGGAATACTTTAATTTATGGTAGATAATATCAATAAAAATCACGTAAAAAAATTTCGAGAAACAATTCCTCTGAGTATATCTGAATTGGCGAGAAAGGCGGGATTGACCCCGCAAACAATCACTAAAATGGAAAAAGGTTTGTCTACTAGAAAGAATTCTGAATTGAAAGTAGCCAAAGCATTGCAGAAACCGTATGAAGAAGTGTTCCCTTGAAAAAAAGTAAAAGGGCACATCATTTTTTTATCGTATTGAACTGGCGGGAATTGATTTCAAATGAAGATAGGAAGATATCTTGTTGGTTTTTTAGTGCTCATGGCGCTTTTGATAACGTTTGGCAACAGGGGATTTGTTGATAACTATCTCATGAGTAAACGATTGGCTCAATTGAAGTTGCAAAACAATGAAATAACTATGGAGAACGATGAATTAAAAAAGAAGATACTTTTATTGCGTAACAATTCCAGTTACATAGAAGCAATGGCCCGAAATGAATTAGGTATGGTTAAAAAAGGAGATGTTGTTTACAGGTGGGCAAAATGACGAGAGGAAAGTGTTTCGTTAAACACTATATGACGGTGCTTTAATGCTAAACTTAAAAGAAATTTTTTCGCGTAAAAAGAGCCTGGTTGGTTTGGATATCGGTTCAAGTTCTTTAAAACTGGGTGAAGTCGTCAGTAGCTCTCATGGGCCTGTTCTTAACCGCTTCCTTCAGGTTCCCTTAACCAAGGGTATAATTATCGATGGTGTTTTAGCTGATTCCAGTGCATTATCTTTAAAAATTAAAGAACTCTTCAAAAATTCCGGTTGCAAACACAAAGGAATAGTAACTTCTCTGGCGGGAAGTTCGGTTATTATAAAAAAGGTAACATTGGATCAAATGAATGAAGCAGAATTGCGTGATTTGATCCATGATGAAGCAGGCAAATATTTGCCTTTTGATAATATGGAAGATGTTAATTATGACTTCCAGATTTTGGGCGATAATAACTATAACCCTAATCAAATGGATATAATTATTGTGGCGGCAAAAAAAGATGTGGTTAGTGGTTATCTTGAGGCAATCACCGCCGCCGGCCTGAATGTAATGATTATGGATGTCGCTCCTTTTGTTTTGGAAACGGTGTATGAAGCTAATTATGAATTTAATAACGATGAAACCGCTGTCATTATAAATATCGGAGCAAGTACAACCGGCATCAATGTTATTAAGGGCGGTATGTCAATATTTACGAGAGATTTTGCTTTGGCCGGAAACGCTATTACTGAAGGTTTGCAGGAAAAATATAAGTTGACTTTTGAGGAAGCAGAAAAAATCAAAATAGAAGGTCTGCCCAACGGCAGTGAAGAAGATAACCTGGATTTAAAAAACAGCATTCTGGAGTTTGCCAAGCCTATTTGCCTGGAAATCGAAAGGTCCATAGATTATTTTCATTCAACTTTTGGCGGCGAATACATTAAGAGCGTATTGCTTTCCGGTGGATCGGCTAAAATTTCCAATTTGGTTACAAGTTTATCAGAAAAGCTTAATGTGAGAATTGAATTAATCAATCCGTTTTTAAAAATTGGCTATAATAAAAGAAACCTTGACGCAAAGAATATAGAAAGCATTAAGCCCATTGCAGCGGCAGTTATAGGTTTAGGGTTAAGGAAGATAGGCGACAAATGATAAAAATAAACCTTTTACCCTATCGCGAAAAAGAAAAAAAAGAAAATCTTACCCAGCAGATATTCATTGCTGTAGGTTCGTTTGTCGTATTGATTCTTTTGCTTGTGTGGATGCAGGTTTGGATAAATTCTTCAATTAGTAATTTGGAAAGTAAGGTAAAAACTGCGGAAGCTACGCTGGTGGCATTAGATAAAAAAATAGGTGATCTGGAAAAGTATAAAAATGATAAAAAGGAGCTGGAACAAAAACTGGGCGTAATTGCAACTTTAGAAGAAAACCGTTTAGCGCCGGTAAAAACTTTAGACAATCTGGCTATGCTTGTTCCTAAAGATATCTGGCTCGTCAAGATAACCCAGAAAGAGGATCGCATTAACATTGAAGGTATTGGCAGAGACAATATCATTGTCGCCGATTTTATGAAAGATGTTGAGAAATTTGATCCGATAAAATCAGTGGATTTAATTTCATCGAAAAAGACGGAGATTGCCGGCGTTACTTTGCAACAGTTTAATTTTTCCTGCATCTTGAAAAAAGGGTTCTAATATATGGCCATCACATTGAATGATATAAAGAAAATGTCACCTAAAGCCAAAGTGTTGGTTGTATGTTTGCTTGTTTTCATTATCGGCTATCTGGATTGGTTCTATTTTTTATCTTCAGCAATAGAAAAGAGATCTTCTCTTAATAATAAATATACAGAGATAGAATCGAAAATTAAAGAAAAAGAAAAAGTTGCCAGGCAGATTGATCAATACAAGGCGGACGTCGCGAAATTAACAGAAAATTATAAAGTAGCCCTGCTGAAACTTCCCAACCAAAAAGAAATACCGGCACTTTTTCATTCTGTTGCATTAGCAGGGAAGGATGCTGGTGTTGAATTTCTGTTATTTGAACCTAAACCGGCAGTGCCCAAAACGCTGGAGAAACAACCCACCGGAATACAAAAAACAGCGGGATTACTTAAGCCTTCGGATCAACGGCAAGGAGAAGCCTCTAATGCTAATCCTGTGGCTGCCGGAGGTAAGAAAGGCGCCGCACCGGCAGCGGAACCGTTTTACGAAGAAATACCGGTGGGAGTTTCGGTAATCGGTACTTATCAAAACATCCTTTACTTTTTTAACAAAGTGGCTCAATTGCCGAGAATTATCAATGTTTCCGATATAACCATCGGAGACAGGAAAGAACTAAAAGGAAAAGGACATGTTGTTGCCACAACCTGTACGATTAAGACGTACATGTTTATTGATAAAAAAGAAAAAGTAAGTGAAAAAACAAAATGAAAAAAATAAAATTTGCCATTATCAGCACTTTTATAATTATTTATATTACAGCAAGTTTTGCTTTTGCTGCTGAAGTAAAAAATACATCGCCAGCAGCCACGCGGAACCCTGTGAATTTAGCACCTGCCGCAACTCCGGCACAACTTAAACAACCATTGCCTGTTCCTGCTGCAACGACAGTGCCAGTAAAACAGCCATTGACCGGTGCTGCTGCAAATGCGACATCTGTTCTAGCACCGGCGGCGGCGCAAAATCAGCCACAGCCACTTACAACATCTCCCATAGACAATTATAACTATAATCCATTAGGCAAACCTGATCCCTTCCGGCCTTTCGTAACAGTAGATGTCGCTGTTGCAAAAAAGCAAGTTCTCAAAAAAGCAGAGGTTTCTATGTTCCCATTGCAAAGGGCCGATGCTGAAAAATACCGGATAGTGGGAATTGCCGGTGATAAAGATCATCGAGTGGCTATTTGTGAAGATACGGCAAAAAAGTTCTATACTTTACATAAAGGGACTCACATTGGTTTATATAATGGTAAAGTAATCGAAATTATGGCTGATCGTGTCATCATAGAAGAATATGAAACAAAAAAACCAAGAAGGGTAATTTTAAAACTGCGCAAAAATTAAAAAGAGGTAGGATCATGAAAAAATATTTATCCAAAACATTTCTTGTTTTTACAATTACTATTTGGATTTTTACATATATTGCAGGTGTTTCTTCCGCCCTGGAAACAACAGATAAAAACAAATCATCTGAAGACAAATCAGCGGCTGTTGTTGCCAATGTAGGTAATCTGGAAAATGTTTTATTGGAGAAATTGTCCGGGAAAGAAAGAATTCATCTTGTTGTGTCCCAAAAGCCGGTTATTGATATGAGAAGTAAGAATAATGGCAGCTATCTGATAAAATTGGAAAATATGACTGTCCCTGAAAGCCTGTGCCGGCCGTTGGGAGAAGGCGAGTTGAACAATATTATAAGCGTAACACCTTCGCAACAACTAATAAAAGGTAAACGATGGGTTTATTTAACTGTTGATATTAAAAAGATTGTTCCTTTTGCAATAAGGCAAGAGGGGCAGAATTTGTTTATTGATTTTAACATTGCCAGTTTATTGTATAAGAAAGACAATGAATCTCAGAAGATTAAGGGGAAATCTCCGGTAACTACTGGTAAAAAAGCGACAGCAAAAGTCAGTGCGGAAACTGTAACAGGCAGTGATGTTAAGAAAGGTGAAGAGACAGAAGTAAAACCTTTCAAGACTGAAGCAGTCAAGGGTATGGATCGAATAATAGACCTTGATTTTCAGGATGCGGATATAAAAAGTGTCTTACGTTTGATGGCTGAATCCGGTAATGTCAGTATTGTCTCCAGCGAAGATGTAAAGGGTTCTATAACTTTATCTATGAAAAATGTTCCATGGAAGCAGGCCTTGGATACGATATTGGACTTGAATAGTTTAACTAAAAGGCAAACAGGCCATATCATTACAGTAACAACCCTGGATAGAAAGAAAAAAGATGAAGCTGACAAAGCGAGGGCTGCGGATGATCAAAATAAGGCTGACGACGAACGGAAAGCCAGAGAACAAAAAATGATGGCGGAAAAAGGTTTGTTAAAACAAGTATTAATTGAAGCAAAGATTGTCGAGGCGACCGAAGATTTTGTCAGAAAAATCGGAGTTGAGTGGGGCTTTGGAAATCAGCAGAGAGTCAGTGGCGGTTACGGTTTGGGTGTGACCGGTGGCAGCTCTACAGCTACAACACCAACTCCATATACACAAAATTATCCTCCTCAAGTCGGCCTTACCTCTAAAACCATGGCGGCGGTAAATTTCCCCACTGCTGTGACGGGGCCGGTTATCGGTCTGGTATTTGGCGGCGCAACGGGCTTTCTCGAAACTCAATTGGCCGCTTTGGAAGAGAACGGTACAGGAAAATTGATTTCTGCGCCTAAAGTTGTGACGATGGAGGGCATTAAAGCTATTATTAAGCAGGGCACGGAGGTCCCGTATACAACTCCGGCATCCGGTACTTCACCGGCAACTGTTTCTTTTAAAGAAGCCTTATTGAAATTGGAAGTAACGCCCAAAATAACTGATGAAGGAAAAATTTCCATGGACATCAAGGCCAGTAATGACAGTCCCGATTGGACAAATCAAGTGCAGGGTAATCCTCCCATCAAGAAAAGTGAGATTGAATCAAAGGTTGTTATTAGTGATGGAGATACAGTTGTTGTTGGCGGAGTTATGTCGATTGATGAATCTACATCGGTAAGTGGATGGCCCTGGCTGCAGAAGATCCCCGTTCTGGGTTGGTTATTTAAAACCGAGAATATAAATCGTAACAAAAAACAGCTGTTAGTTTTTGTGACACCCAGGATATTAAAAGGTGACAATATTAAATAAAGTGCGGGGAAAATTATAAATTAATCATTCTATATCGGTTTTAAGCTGACCGTTGCTATATTTATTCAGGTTTAAAATGGTTGTTCATAAAAATAAGTTTATTATAAATAAAACTTCCTTGTTTTTCGTTTGTCTGACAATACTTCTTTGTTCCTCCTGTACTTATACCCCCTGGCACAGAGAACAATCAGAACTTTTTTTGAACAAAGGCATTTCTTATATTGGCGCCGGTCAGTATAACAGCGCCCTGAAAGAGTTGCTGGAATCGGAAAAATATTATTCCGGCAATCCCAAGGTTCATTATTACTTAGGCATATCTTACCATGGAAAGGGCATGAAGGATAAAGCCATAGAGGAATTTAAAGAAGCAATCTCTCTGGATGAAAATTATTCTGAAGCGCATAATTTTTTGGGCACGTTGTATTTAGACAGCGGACTTTGGGACCAGGCCATTGAGGAGTTTGAAGAAGCTCTCAGTAATCATTTATACGATACGCCTGCAATGTCCCTTTATAATATGGCCTGGGCTTACTATTCCAAAAAAGATTATAATAAAGCTATAGCGAAATATCAGGAAGCGCTTAATGCCGATCCCCGAACCACGTTACGGCCGCAAATTGAGAAAAATATGGGATTAATTTATTTTGATCAGGATAACCCTCTGGAAGCTATTCGTCATTTTAAGAAATCCGTGGAAATGGATCCTTCTCTTGTGGATGCTCAATTTTTATTGGGTCAGTGTTATTTCAGGACTGAAGATAATAAAAATGCTAAAAAAGCGTTTCAGACCGTTGTTAGATTATCGCCGGACTCTTCTTTCGGACGGCTTGCTAAAAATTATTTGCAGTCCTTGAAATAATTCTATTTAATCGACTAGCAGAAAATTATGAAAAAAAATACTTCCGGGAAAAATCATATAAATTTTCTTAATGAAGCGGAAACGCTGCTTGAACAGAATAAATTTCCTGATGCGTTAAATCTTGCACAGGAACGTCTTGGATTAATGTCCGCCGATGCCGATGTTTATGTAATTGCCGGCAGCGCTCTAATCGGCAGGGGAAGAATTGATGAAGCGCGTGATATTTTGCGTGATGTTGGCAATATTATTTCGGATTTGTCTTTTGTCTATGACCGGATAGGTGATGTTTACCGGAAAAGTGGTTTCCATCAGGATGCCGCGTTTTGTTACGAGAAATTTCTTTCTTTGCATCCCGGCGCTGAAGACGCGAGAATGGTTATTGAAAAAATGACTCTTCTTGATCAGGAAGATCATCCTGTAAATGAAATTGATATAATAGATGAAAATATTCCTGAACCGGAATTGTTTACAGTGACTCTTGCGGAGCTTTATATCAGACAAGGTCACTTGCCGGTAGCGCGAAAAATCCTTGAAGAAATAATAAAAAAAGAACCGCAAAACATTCAGGCCGCCGCAAAACTTGATTCGCTCAAAAAATCACTCGATTCCTCGTCAACTGTTGTTGAAAAATTTGATCCGGATAAACTGATTAAGATGTTGTCCTCCTGGCTTAAAAATGTCGATAGGTTGAAAATACATGCCACAAACAAAAAAAGAATTACCGGATAGAATATCCCGCCTTCGGAGAAAATTTTCTTCCTGCAAAATCGATAGTCTGATTTTTTTTAATATGAACAATATCCGTTACCTCTCCGGTTTTACAGGCAGTGAAGGTGTCCTTTTGATTAATTCCGACGAAACAAATTTGCTTGTTGATGGCCGTTACATTACTCAGGCCGGCATGGAAACGGACGGTCTGCGGATAATAGAATACAAGGATAAAATTGAAGGAATCAATCAGGCGATAAAAAAGTTTAAATTAAAACGTATTGGTGTTGAAGCAAACTCGATAACCCTGGGAATGTATAATCAATTAAAAAACAGCATTTCCGGGGAAGTTTTAGTAGCTTTAAATGATGAATTGAAATTGCTTCGGGCATACAAAGACAAAACAGAAATAGCGCTGATGAAAAAAGCCGCGGAAATTTCCTCTTCTTCCATTCGCTCACTGATAGGTAAAATAAAGACCGGTTTTACGGAAAAGGAAGTGGCGCTGGAATTGGAAATTGAAGCGCGAAGAGCCGGGGCCGATGAACTCGCGTTTGGAGCGATTGTTGCCGCAGGGGAAAACGCCGCATTTCCCCATGCTCAGCCAACGGATAGAAAAATAAAAAAAGGAGATTTTGTTGTTATCGATTTTGGCGTTAAGTATCAGGGCTATTGCTCTGATGAAACCTGTACAATTGCTTTTGGGAAATTGACAGACAGGCAAAAAAATGCTTATCAAATGGTGAAAAGCGCTCATGACCGGGCTTTATCTTGTGTTAAGGCAAATGTTCCCGCTGCCCGCATTGATCAATGTGTCCGTAGCGTTTTTGGTAAAAAATACGTGCGATATTTTGTTCACAGTACAGGGCATGGTGTAGGTTTGGAAGTTCATGAAGCGCCACGTTTGTCCTCCCCTTCCACTGATATTTTAAAGCCAAATATGGTTGTAACTATTGAACCTGGTTTGTATATCCCGGGGCTTTGGGGCATACGAATCGAAGATACAGTTCTGGTGAAAAAAAATAGTTGCGAAAAGATTACAAAAATGGATAAAGAACTTATCATTATAGAATAAAAGCAGAGGTTGTGCTGTTATGAAAGTATTGCCAGAAGATGTGCTTTATAGTTCCGAACACGTATGGGTCCGGGTTGATGGATCTATGGCTACAATAGGAATTACCGATTATGTTCAGGAAAGACTGGGAGACATTCTCTCCGTTGAATTTCTTGAAGCCGATACTTATGTGGAACGCGACGAAACCTTTGGTTCCATCGAATCCGTCAAAGAAGTAGTGGATTTGATTGCTCCCGTTAGTGGCACTATCGTTATTGTTAATGAAGATATTATCGACGACAGCGATATAATAAACAGGGATCCGTACGATACCGGGTGGTTGATTATTATTGAAATGGATAACTTGGATCAAATAGAAGACCTTATGGCTGCTTCCAGTTATAATGATTTTATAACACAAAAAGAGATTGACTGACCCTTTTCTATGTCATGGAGACTATTAAATTTTCAATATCATAATATATTCGAAAACATGGCTATAGATGAGGCGATTTTCAATGAAACCATAAAAAACAAAAAAGCCCCCACGATTAGATTTTATAATTCGCGGCCGGTGGCAATTTCCATTGGTTATTTTCAAGACGCAAGAAAGGAAGTAAATATCGAAAAATGTTACAGCGCCGGAATTGATGTCGCCAGAAGAATAACAGGGGGAAAAGCCGTTTTCCATTTTAATGAAATTACTTATTCTGTTGTCGCTTCGGATCAGGAAAAATCATTCCCGCCCGATATTCCGGGAACATATAAAGTGATCAGCAAATGTATTGCTTGCGGCCTGGCTTATTTGGGAATAAAGGCGGATTTAGTCGAAAGTGGCCGGGCTTTGCCGGCACAAAAAGCTGAAACTTACTGCTTTTCGGTTCCTTCTAAAAATGAGCTTTTAGTTAAAGGGCGTAAAATTTGCGGCAGCGCTCAGGTGAGAAGACGAGGTGGATTCTTACAGCATGGTTCATTGCTTTTAGCTTTTGATCCGGTGAAGACAGCGGATTTTTTATTGCCTTCGCGCACATCCCGGCAAGTAGAACAACTAAGAGAAACAGTGACAGCGGTCAACGAAGAAATTACTTCACCGGTTGATGCGCGGGGAATTTGTTTTCAATTGAAAAAAGGTTTTATCGAGGAGCTGGGGATAGATCTGGTGGAAGAAAACTTAACATCCGCGGAAGAAACTTTAAAAAATGAATTAATGGGAAAATACAATAATACCCGTTGGAATATACAAGGTGAAAACATTTTTAATTAGGTTTTTATGGCCATGATTTTGAAAGACATCGTCAATAAAGAAATATTTAAGCAACGCGGCTATTTCGCACCGGAAGTTACGGGTGCGATAAAGATGGATGCCAATGAAAATCCTTTCACCATTCAGGAACCTCTGAAAAGAAAACTTTTCGAAAAAATGTCCAGGATTGATTTAAACCGTTATCCCGTGGCCGGCGCTCCCGAATTACGCGAAGGATTTGCTCAATATTACGGCGTGGATAAGGATATGATTATGCCGGGCAACGGTTCTGACGAACTGATTCAAATTCTTTGCCTTGCACTGCAAGGCAAAATAAAAGGCGTAATGGTTCCCGTTCCCGCTTTTTCCATGTACAAGATTATAGCGGCTAACACCGGCAATAAAGTGGTGGAAGTGCCCCTGAATAAGAATTTTGATCTCGATTGCGACGCCATTATTGACAAGGTAAAAGAAAATTTTCCTGCTCTGGTGTTCTTAAGTTATCCGAATGCTCCTACCGGTAATCTTTTCAGCCGGGCTAAAATAGAAACTATCATCAAAAAATCTCCCGGCATGGTTGTTATTGATGAAGCTTATGCCAGCTTTTCCGGCCAGACCCTGCTTCCTCTGCTAAAAAAATACGATAATCTGATTTTCCTGAAAACGCTGTCCAAATTGGGGTTAGCCTCAATGCGTCTGGGATTTTTAATCGGCAACAAAGAAATAGTTGCCCAACTGGATAAAGTCAGATTGCCTTATAATGTTAATTCGTTATCACAAATAGCCGCCAGTTTTTTTCTGGACTATCAGGATGAATTCTCCCTGCAAGTAAAAGAAATAATCAAAAGACGTGAGGAACTTTATCTGGGTTTGCAGAAAATTGCCGGAATTAAGCCTTTTCCCTCTCAGGCAAATTTTATATTTTTTAGTTGCGCTTTTGATTCCGATCGCATATACAAACAATTAGTTGCGGAAGGTATCGTTGTAAAAAATTTGAATATACCGCCGCTGATACCCAACTGCATGAGGGTTACAGTAGGAAATCGTAAAGAAAACGATAGCTTCCTAAGGGTGTTAAAAAGCGTTATTCCCGAACAAGGAGCGTGATTTTAAATTAATTGGAAATTATCGGGTAGTTTACGGCACAGAATAAATCTGTTTTTGCCGTACTGCCCTTTTTTTATTAATGACACTCCAATATGACAAGCGAAGCGAAGGGCAGAGCGCCTGTGGTCTGTGAAGCCATGATGTCATTTCGAGGAGCGAAGCGACGAGAAATCTTTAAGACTTCTCATCCCGATTACCGGGCATGCGCCCGGCTTTGAATCGGGATTCGAAGTGACATTAGGTAAAAAATTAAACATAAAAACGAGGAGGAATTAACTTGGAAGTAAGGGTAATTGACAATGACGTAGAAAAGGCTCTAAAACTTTTGAAAAACAAACTTTCGAAAAGCGGCTTGTTTAAGGAATTAAAAGTCCGCCGTGCTTATGAAAAGCCTTCAGTAAAGCAAAAGAGAAAGAAAATTGAAGCGCAGCGAAGACTGGCCAAAGTTCAAAGACGCCGCAAGTTTTAAGCTGGTGTGTCTCAATGAAACCTTGTCATATCGACCAGCGGGAGATATCTTGTATATTCTGACTATAATTAAGATTTCTCGCGGAGTATGATCCCGCGTACCCGAAATGCTCCGGGCAAGTTGCGGGACTTCGAAATGACATACTGCATAGATATTTATGAGACACTACACTGGATAGCCTGTAAGTGTAGGAATTTTCAATTAGGGCCTCAGGGGAGTAATGCATTATGGAAGAAAAACAATATGTAATCGATTCTCTGTCCATTGATGAATCATGGCGGGTATTTCGCATTATGGCTGAATTTGTTGAGGGCATAGAAACTCTTTCCAGGGTGCACAATGCCGTTACTTTTTTCGGGTCCGCCAGACTCAAACCCGATGATATTTACTATCAAAAAGCAGAAAACCTGGCCCGGCTTCTGGTTCAAAGCGGATTTAGCGTGATAACCGGCGGCGGCGGCGGAATTATGGAAGCGGCCAATAAGGGCGCGGCTGAAGCCGGCGGGAAATCAGCAGGATTGAACATTCAATTGCCATTTGAACAAAAGCCGAATCCCTACGCCAATATCAATCTTCATTACAAGTACTTTTTTATTCGCAAGGTGATGTTTGTCAAATATGCTGTTGCGTATGTGATCCTGCCGGGCGGCTTCGGTACCATGGATGAACTATTTGAAGCTCTTACTTTGATTCAGACCAAAAAAATCAAATCTTTTCCGCTTATTCTTATGGGTAGCGAATACTGGCAGGGCTTGATTGACTGGCTGAAATACGGAATGCTGAAAGAAGGAAAAATTTCTCCTGCTGACCTCGATTTGCTTCAAATTGTAGATGAACCGGAAGAAGTCGTCAAGCTCATCAAGAAATACGTTATAATTTAATCTTCTTATTTACCGCTTTTGAGTTATGGAAAAAATCTTTGCCAATTTAAAAAAAGGTATTATTGCGCCCTGTTACCTTCTTTACGGAGAAGAAGAGTATCTAATCAACGAAAACCTCAATAAAATTTTAGATATAATATTACCGGATGGTTCCCGGGATTTCAGCCTGTTTTATCTTGACGGCGAAAATACCGATATGGACAGCCTGATGGAACATATCCTGACACCTTCTCTTTTAGGCGACAGGAAAGTGGTTGTGGTGCAGAACACGACTATTTTTCAGTCTCGCGAAAACCTGGCGAAACTGATTCAAAAAATACGCGGCAGCATTGATGCACAGCCGGCGAAGGCGGCGAAATATTTTCTGACTTTTTTAAAAATAGCCGGTTTTTCTCTGGAAGATTTGCTCAATGCCGGTTGGCGAAAAATAACCGATGATGAATGGAGTAAAATTGTGAAAGGAGATGCGGGAGAAGAGCGCGAAAAATGGCTGCCCCGCATTTTGGAAATCTGTTCCGATTCAGAACTCATCGCGGCAACAGGCGCCGGCAATGCCGAACGTCTCGAAGAAATTTTTAAGGATGGATTACCCGCGGGAAACTGTCTGATTCTTACGGCTGAAGATGTGGACAAAAGGAAAAAGCTCTACAAAATTATTTCCGAGGCGGGTGTTGTCCATTATTTCGGCGAGGTCAAAAACGAAACAGTCAGAAAAGAAACACTTCAGAAGCAGGCGCAGCAATTGCTGGAGGGTTGCGGCAAAAAATTATCGCCCGCGGCCTGGATCGCTTTAGGCCGGAAAACAGGATTCGATTTAAGGCGCTCAATGCTGGAACTGGAGAAGCTTATTTCTTATGCCGGAGACAAGACGATCATCGATAAAGATGATGTTGAAGACGCCGTGGGCAAAACAAAAGAAGAAGAAATCTTCGCTTTAACGAACGCCCTGAGTGAAAAAAATCAACTGGCGGCGCTCGATGCCCTGAAAAACATTCTGGATCAGGGGACTCATCATCTGATCATTCTGAGTATGCTGGTTCGGGAAATCCGTTTTTTGCTGCAGGCCAGGATTCTGGTTGATTCGGGTAAACTGCCAAAATTCACTCCCGGCATGGAATACGGCTGGTTCCAAAAAATTATTTATCCCGCTATCGGCGAATTGAACGCCGCCGGGGTAAAGCGGGAAGGCCTTATTTTCAGCCAGCATCCTTTTGTTGTGTATAACGCGTTGCGTAATTGCGGCCGCTTTACTTATCCACGTCTGGTCAAATTTCTTGATGAATTGCTGGAACTTGATCGCGCCTTCAAATCTTCCGCCTCCAGCCCGCAATTATTGCTGGAGATGTTTCTCATTAAAGCCTGCTCATAGAACTGTCATTTCGAGGAGTCCCGATATATCGGGACGACGAGAAATCTGTGTTTCCTTCTCTTGTCACTTCGACCGATTTACCCTGAAGGGCACTTTGCGGAATGACACTCTTCACATTTTATAATTTTCACCCAAAGATGTCATTCCCGCCTGCGAGACTGTGTCGTAATGGTTCTTTGTCATTGCGAAACGCCTCTCAGGCGTAAAGAAAAGAGCAGGCATAATTGCCGAAAATTGGCCATGCCTATACCCTCCGCCGGCGGAAGTGTCCCGATGTAGCATCGGAACGGAGGTGGAAATTGTAGGGACTGCTCCCCGATCAGTCCGAAGTGCGGCGCGTTTAGGAAAGCCCTACGATAAATAATATCCGCAATAACACGTCCACCCCCTGCCCCCGCCGGCGGGGGACATCAGAAAAATATTTCAACGTTATTAATCATGTGTCCCTCCTGTTCCCGCCGGCGGGGGACATCAGAAAAATATTTCAACGTTATTAATCATGTGTCCCTCCTGTTCCCGCCGGCGGGGGACATCAGAGTTTACTGATTTTTGTCTGCGCTTGTCTTTTCGCGCGGGGCAGTCTTCTTGCCGGTCCTTTCTTTTTGGATTGCCGATCGTTAATTTCGTTTTCCTTCGTTACGGGTTTTGTTTCGAAAGGTGCGTAAATAACGTTGTTCATAATTGCTTCAAATTCTAAAGATGACAGAGGCGTTTTGCCTGACTGAGTTGCAAAAGATGATATTTCCCGATCGGAAGAAACTACAATAACTTCTCCCGCGGTTTGCGCCGCTATCCTCTTAATGACGTCATCGGCTCTTTCGCCATGGCGGGAATAAATAATATTGATTTTCCCTTCCCTGTCTCTTCCTTCTTCCGCCCATCCGTTTTGGATGCCGTCAAAAACCACGATGATCTGATGCGCCCTTTTATTTTCATATTCGACAAGCCTGGCGATTAAAGCGTTTCTTCCCGCTTCCAAAGTTTTTCTTTCATATCGCCGCAGATTGTCGGATTGTCTGATTAGATTGTAGCCGTCAATTAAAATAAGCATGAATAATTCTTACATATACGGTTTTTTTGTTCAATGAAATTCTGATGTTTTCTCAGCTTGGGTTTTCCCTTGACTTTGGGTTACATAGTTTGTTAGCTTTCGCAATCATTCAAAGAAATGGAATAAGATAAATTTATTCCTATTAAAATATTAAAGGGGAAATGAAAATGGAAATCAAAAAAGTTTGTGTGTTGGGCGCCGGATTGATGGGCAGCGGAATTGCGCAGGTTTGCGCGCAGGCCGGTTATGAAGTAACCATGCGCGATATTGAACAGCGCTTTATTGACGGCGGGATGAACACGATTAAAAAGAACCTCAGCCGCGATGCGGAAAAAGGCAAAATCACCAAAGAGCAGATGGAGACGATTCTTGGCCATATCAAACCTACTTTGGATATCAAAGAAGCGGCAACAGGAGCGGATATTGTAGTGGAAGTTGTCATAGAAGTTATGGCTGTCAAGAAGAAAGTTTATGAAGAACTCGAAGGAATCGTTCCTCCGCATTGTCTGTTTTTCACGAACACTTCAGGACTAAGTATCACGGAAATGGCTTCCGTGACCAAACGTCCGGATAAGGTAATCGGCACTCATTTTTTCAATCCGGTTCCCGTGATGAAACTTCTGGAAATAATCTGCTGTTATCAGACGTCACCTGAAACACTGGAAGTCGCCAAAGCCTGGGGCAAAAAAATCGGCAAGGAAGTTATTGTAGTAAAAGAAGCTCCGGCGTTTGTCGTGAACCGCATACTGTGCCTGATGATCAACGAAGCTTTCTATGTTCTGGATGAAGGACTCGCTTCTGCCGAGGATATCGACAAGGGCATGATGCTGGGATGCAATCATCCCATCGGACCATTGGCTCTGGCTGATCTGGTCGGTCTGGATACGCTGTTGCACATTATGGAAGATTTATACAGAGAGTTGGGCGACAAGTATCGCCCGGCACTGATGTTAAGAAAGCTGGTCCGCGCCGGCCGTTTTGGACGCAAAACCGGCCGCGGTGTATACGATTACAGCAAAAAATAAATCAGGAGAATATTTTTATGAAAACCAGGATTACAGAGCTTTTTGGAATCAAGTATCCCATTATTTTATCCGGAATGAGCTGGATTAGTACGCCAAAAATGGTTGCAGCCGTTTCTAATGCCGGAGGCTTGGGAATTCTGGCGACAGGTCCTTTAAATGCCGAGCAGACGCGGCAAGCAATCAAAGAAATCCGTTCTCTCACGGATAAACCTTTCGGCGCCAATGCTACTCTTTTATTTCCGGGTGCGGCTGAAAACGCCAAAGTGCTGCTGGAAGAAAAAGTCCCGGTTATTAATTTCTCTCTGGGTAAAGGTGACTGGATAGTAAAGGAAGCGCATACTTACGGAGGTAAAGTTATTGCGACTGTGGTTAACGCACGACATGCCAAACGTGCGGAGGATTACGGCTGCGATGGCGTTATTTCCACCGGTCACGAGGCGGCGGCGCATGGCGAGCATGTTACTTCTCTGGTGCTTGTTCCTTCTTTGGTTGATGCTGTAAAGATTCCCGTCATCGCCACCGGCGGTTTCGGCGACGGACGCGGTCTGGCGGCGGCGCTGGCTCTGGGCGCGGAAGGAATCGCTATGGGCACCCGCTTTATGACAACTAAAGAAAGTCCTCTTCATGATGTTTATAAAAAACTGTCCATGGAAAAAGGCGTCGAGGACACTTTGTATTCGGATCGATTCGACGGACTACTCTGCCGTATCATGAAGACCGATGCCGCCGAAAGAGCCGTCAAGAAAGGCTTGAATCTGCCGGCGGCTTTCATAAATGCGCAGGATATTGCCAGGCAGTTAAAATTGCCTTTCTTCAAACTGTTTGCGGGTGTTATGTTGGCAGGCTGGAAAACCGCCAAACAACTGGCTTTCATGGCGAACGGTTTCCATGCGATCAGAGTTGCCACGGAAGACGGCGATACGAAGGAAGGTGTGCTTCCCGTAGGGCAGGTGATGGGCCTGCTTCACGATGAACCGACCGTGGCCGAACTGATGGATAGAATGGTGGCGGAGGCCCGGAAACAGCAGGAAAAACTCAATAACCATTTTGCATAATGATTAACTTGTAACTTCGAACGAAGGTGAGAAGTCTTATAATATAATGGAGCCAATTGCAAAACTCCCAACGCTGTCATTCCTCTATGTAAAAAAGCAAGTCCCATTTTTAACATAATAAGAATAACA
>WOYI011288782.1_pt1 | contig 33309 bp, 32 predicted proteins | sample 6423411 | NCBI WGS metagenome assembly WOYI01 (sample SAMN13441803, study PRJNA592873) | oil field metagenome | biome: oil field; feature: oil-well bore; material: oil-contaminated soil; isolation source: oil-contaminated soil from oil-well borehole | place: Germany: Wietze | collected 2016-10-18 ...
GCTCAACTGGGGGAGATTTTGCGGCAGAGGATGACGATGTAGCCCAAAGAGGCGAACAGGTCCAAAGCCATTCCTTCAATATCGGATTCAACCATATCCATATCTAACCATCTCCCGCAGGCCATCTCTGAATACTTGAAAGCTTCTGGAATTATTTTTCTCTGGCTCCATGTATGCAGAAATAGTCTTTGCAGCCTCTATTTTGCGCAGACCTCCGTTAAAATACCCCGATCTTTTTAGCTCACGCTCCATTGACTCCCATGTTCCTCCTTTGATCGAATCAGGGTCTTTGTATCTTGATTTGTGTCCAAGCGTCTTAGGAATCTTTGGATAAGCCTGATTGAGCGCTTGAACATCTCCGAAAAACCATGCTTCAAGCTCTTCTATGGCAATTCTGTTCAGGACTTGGAATCTTGCATGGTTGTTTATGCTCCCAGCCTTTGTTCGAGTTATCAGCCCTACAGCATCCGCGGCCCTCTCCATCCGTTCCTTGAGAGCTTTACAATTGGATCGATCTTCATCAACCAATACAACGATTCTCCAGTCCCTGGGCAACCATTTGGCATAGCCTCGCATTACCTGTGGCAGTTTTGATAGAAGATCATTCTTGCACTGATAGGGATGAATCTCGAAAGACGCACTCGTGCCCAAGATCTTGGGCACTATATTGAAGAGGGCGGCTTCTGCAGAGAGCTCTTCCACTAAAAATACTATATGCATGAACCATTACTCCGCTTGGAGCTTTGCGGTCTGGCTTGACAACAGGCGTCTTGGACCTCCAGATTCTGTCAATGGATCGCCTACCTCAAAGTAGCCCTCCATCCAGAGGTAACCAAGCTGTGCGCCTTCATCCATGAACTCCGTGATTCCTCGCATATCTGCAGCACGGCGGGCCTGTGTGTAACCCTGTTCATCCCTGTAGAGCACCCAAAGCTCCTCCGGCCTGAGACCGTTTACAAAGAAAGGTGAATGGGAAGTAACCATAAGCTGCGTTCGGGCTGTGGCCCGTCTGCACTCCTCCGCGAGTTCCGGCAAGAGCCTGGGATGAAGCTGGTTTTCCGGCTCTTCGATTCCTATGAGCTGAGGCGGCTGTGGATCATAGAGCAGAGTGAGGTAAGCCAGCATCTTAAGGGTGCCGTCAGATGCGAATTTCGCCAGTATCGGCTGATCAAAAGGAGCATCCTTGATCTGCAAGAGAAGCCGGCCGTCGGGCATAAATTCAGAATCAACTTTTTCTAGTCGTGGAACCCGACGAGATAATGTATCCAGGATCAGGTTCAAACGGTCCTCGTGCTGTTCCTTCAAATACTGAATGACATTGGGGAGATTATCGCCGGTTGCGGATAGCCGCTCTTGAGGACCTGCCTCAGAGAAGCCCCTGGTGCTATCCGCGGTAAGATATGAAAGATACCATCCGGTTATGAACTGGCGCAAGGCGCTCACCCTTGGATTTTTGGCAAGCTGGCCAAGCGCATTAACAGCAAGCACATCAGGAGACGTCAGCATCTCATGGATCCTATCGCCCATTTCCACCGGTTTTTCTCCAGCAACTACCTGTCCTTCTCCATTTTTGAAATCGAGAAACTTAAAGGGCTTTCCTTGCTGACCTCTTCTCCATTGTAGCCATTCCTCGGCTACATAAGGACCGCTGGTGCCTTCGTCAAGGGAGAGGTGATATGTTATGATTGGCATATCGCTTCTCTCACGGTATTTCAGCTCGATCTCAATAGGACCGCTGGATCCCCGAGAGCGGAGCTCTTTGAAGCGACCCCGTTTATCCAGAGCCTTTCGCAGGCCCACTGAGAAGCATTCCGAGAGAAAGGCAAAAACATCGAAGATGGTAGACTTCCCGCTGCCGTTTGGTCCGAGGAAGACGGTTAAAGGGGTGATGCCTCTCAGCTCAAGGTTTCGAAGGGCTCTATAGTTCTTTATCTTCAGATATTCGATTCTTGGAACCGAATGTCTGGTGCGGTTTTCTTCAGTCATATCTCTGTCTCCGATGGATCATTTATATTATTTATCACAATCCCATAGGAGATAACCTTTGGCAGTGGCCCATGATGGAGAGCGGCGGATTCGACTATCATTTATTTCCTGGCCCGATTGGAAGATGCGCTCAATTTTTAAACTCTTGTTATTTATGTCAGCGACTAAAAAAACGCCAAGCTGGTACTTGTACTCATCCCCAGTAAAAGCGCACAATTTTTCTTCGTCTCTATCCGAATTGTCATTTGAATTCGACTTCTTAATCTCAATGACACAAAGATTGTGCTCATCAATACCTCTCTTATGAATTACGATATCAGGAATTACTGGTCTTTCTAGCTTTTTTACAGCATCTCCATGACGATTATATTCACAATCAACCTTTAAACCGTGGAAATGTTTTTGAAGATGTTCGGCCAACTTATGCGAGATAGAGCGTTCATTAGCGTCATTCGTCAGAAGATCTTGATCATCTTGCGAAAAATCGCAAATGCTGAGATTGATTTTATCTAAAATTTTCTGAGTTTCTTCTCTACTCATTCCCTATCCCCTTGCTTTCTTGCCCCCGCATCTCTACCGCCTTCAACTCCTCCTCCAATTGCTACACCGTGGGCAGGCTGCCTTTCAGGTTTCCGCATGCTCCGGCTTGAACTCGCCCGTCTTCAGCTCTACCACAATAAAGGAGCGCAACCTCAGGTGGTAGAAGAGCAGGTCCAGATAGAAGTCCTCGCCCCCGATTTCCAGGTGGTAGTTGCTGCCCACAAAGGCAAACCCAACCCCTAGATCGAGCATGAAATTCTTCAGGTGCTCCAGCAGTCCTCTATGCAGATCACGCTCAACAGCAGCGTCGTATGTGGTCAGGAATTCGAAATTATAAGGGTCCTTGAGAATCTGTCCCGCCAGCTCAGACTGCGGTGCTGGCAGGGTGCGTTGAAAGTTGGTGATGGCCCTGCCAGCACGTTCATGCAAACAGGTCTCGATCTGCGCCACCAGCACCGCTCGACTCCAGCCGTTCTCGATGCAGGCCCGGATGCACCATTGCCGCTGCTCGGGATCTTTGATCCGGGTAATGATGACCACATTGTGCCACCAGGATATTTGTGCAGCAGCCTGCTGCACAATTTCCTCGCACTGATAGGCCTCGGCAAAAGCCCTCATGTACTTAAGGTTGCGAGGAGACAATCCCTTCATCTCAGGGAACTCCCGGCGCAGGTCCAGAGCCAGGCGATCAATTACCTTTGCCCCCCAACCTTCTTGGGCCTGACGCATCAGAATCTTATGACCAATCTGCCAGTAGAGCAGAATCAGACTAAAAAAAAGAGGGTGATATCCCGCTTACAGGTCAATGCGCGGGATGTTGTCCACGGACTCGGGATTAGCCAGAGCAGAAAGGTCTCCGGTCTCCTTGCCCAGGGCCTTGGCCTTGATGACACGGCGCATGATCTTGCCGGACCTGGTCTTGGGGACATCCTTCACGAAGTAGACCTTGTCCGGGTAAGCGACCGGGCCCAGTACCTTGCGGACGTGGACGGAGATCTCTTTCGCGAGCTCGGGAGATTCAGCAACGCCATCTCTGAGTATGACGAAGGCCACGATCTTCTCGCCCTTGACCTCATCAGGCTGGCCGACGACGGCTGCCTCTGCGACCTTGGGGTGAGAAACGGCAGCGGACTCGACCTCAGCATTGGAGATTCTGTGTCCTGCAACCTTCAGCACATCATCGATTCTGCCCTGGATCCACCAGTAGCCATCCTTGTCGCGGGTGGCCTTGTCTCCAGCCAGGTATGTGCCGGGCTTGACCTGCCAGTACATATCCCAGTACTCCTTCTTGTACCTGACTTCATCTCTGAAGAAGGCACGGAGCATGCTTGGCCAGGGAGTCTTCTGAACGATGTTGCCGCCGTATCCCAGTGGCACGGAGTTGGCATCCTCGTCGAAGATATCGGTGTTGAATCCGGGCAATGGGAAGCACACAGAGCCGGGCTTCTCGGGTGTCATGACCAGAGGAGCGATGACATGGCATCCGGTCTCAGTCTGCCACCAGGTGTCGATGATGGGAGCCCTGTCAGAGCCGATGTTCTTTCTGAACCACATGTATGCTTCTGGGTTCAATGGCTCGCCCACAGAGGCCAAGATCCTTACCTTGGACAGGTTGTACTTCTTCACGAACTCTTCGCCAGTCTTCATGAACATCCTGATGGCGGTGGGTGCGGTGTAGAATACAGTGACACCGTACTTCTCAATGATAGACCACCAGCGGCCCAGGTCGGGGAAGTCGGGAGAGCCTTCGTAGAGAATGTTGGTAGCGCCGAGGCACAGAGGACCGTATACCACGTAGCTGTGGCCGGTGATCCAGCCGCAGTCTGCGGTGCACCAGAAGACATCATTGTCGTGGACATCCAATACCCAGGAGGTTGTCTGGGCCGGGCAGACGGCATATCCGCCATGAGCGTGCTCAATACCCTTAGGCTTGCCGGTTGTGCCGGAGGTGTAGAGGATGAACAGCCTGTCTTCTGGGTCGAGCATGACGGTCTCGCACTCTTCGGACTGGCCCTTCACGAAATCATCATAATAGACATCGCGTCCCTCGGTCATGGGTACTGCTACCCCGGTTCTCTTGACCACTACTACCTTCTGCACGGAGGGTGCATCCTTCATTGCCTCATCCACATTGGGCTTGAGAGGCAGTGGCTTGCCGCGCCTGTAGAAGCCGTCTGCTGTGACGACAACCTTGGCCTCAGCATCGTTGACCCTGCTGTTCAGGCCGCCGGAGGAGAATCCGGAGAAGACGATGGTGTGAATGGCTCCGATCTTGGCGCATGCCAGCATGGTGATGGGCAGCTCTGGGATCATGGGGAGGTAAGCGACGACTCTGTCTCCCTTGACCACGCCAGCGCTCTTGAGGGCATTGGCCATCTTGTTGACCTCTACATAGAGCTGGCCGTAGGTGATATCCCTGGCATCTCCAACGGGCTCGCCGATAAAGTGGTAGGCGACCTTGTCCTTATTGGCGCCCTTGGCATGCCTGTCCACGGCATTGTAGGCCACATTGATCTTGCCGCCGGTGAACCACTTGTAGTAGGGCTTGCCGGAGTCATCCAGGACCTTGGTGTAGGGCACAGACCAGTCAGCATAGGTCTTGGCCATCTCGTCCCAAAACTCAATATAATTATCAGAACACCACTTGCGCATCTCCATCTCAGTCTTGAAGCCCTTCTTCTTCATCCACTGATATGCATTGGAATACTCAATTATATCCTGTGGGGTGTTGAAAATCCTGGTCTCTTCCTGTAGAGCAGCCGTTTTTGCTGTTTCAGCCAATTTCATACCTCCTTCAAATCTCGATCTGGCGTTCCCGGCTCCCGATTTTGTCAGACTTGGTTCTTGAAGAGAGCTTTTCAGATCTCCAGAACATCTGTTTTGGCTCACTTTCTTCTTTATTGCATATCTTGCGCGCCGCTGGGAGCTCGATGAACTTCGAATTGAAGACTTCTTGCTCATTTATAAAGTTATCGCGATATTAATCTTCACTTAAATTAATGGTAATTATTTATTACTAGAATACTGCGTTGCCTTGCATCATTTTAAATATTTTTCGAAAATAAATGCTTGGATGTAAGCAGCACAATAATATGACAAAAAAAGGATATCGAAAAAAAAATATGCCCGCTCAGATGAGCGGGATGGCATCAACTGCATCGGGGTTGGACAGAGCGGACAGATCTCCGGTTGGCTTTCCTAATGCCTTGGCCTTGATGACGCGGCGCATGATCTTGCCGGATCTGGTCTTGGGCACATCCTTGACGAATAAGACCGTCTCTGGGTAAGCTACTGGACCCAATACTGTACGGACATGCTTGGCCAGTTCCTTCTTCAGATCCTCGCTCTCCTCCTGTCCGGTCCTGAGGATGACGAAGGCCACTATGACCTCACCCTTGACCTCATCAGGCTTGCCGATAACTGCAGCCTCAGCTACCTTGGGGTGAGATACCAGTGCCGACTCCACCTCTGCATTGGAGATCCTATGTCCTGCAACCTTCAACACATCGTCGATCCTGCCCTGGATGAAGAAGTATCCATCTTTGTCCTTCATGGCCTTGTCGCCAGCCAGGTATGTGCCGGGCCTGATCTCCCAGTAGGTGGACCAGTACTCCTTCTGGTACCTTTCGGGATCTTTGTAGAAGGCCCTGAGCATTGATGGCCAGGGTGTGTTGCTGACGATATTGCCTCCGGAGCCAGGGGGAACCGGGTTGGCTTCCTCGTCCAGGACATCGATATTGAATCCCGGGAGCGGGAAGGTCGCAGAGCCGGGCTTCAATGGAGTGATGGGCAGGGGAGATACCATGAATGTGCCGGTCTCAGTCTGCCACCAGGTGTCCATAATCGGCAACTTGCCAGCGCCAAAGGTGTTTCTGTACCACATCCAGGCCTCGGGATTGATGGGTTCACCCACTGATCCGAGCAGCCTCAGGCTGGAAAGATCGTACTTCTTGGCCCAGGAATCTCCGGCCTTCATCAACATCCTGACTGCGGTTGGAGCAGTGTAGAGGACTGATACCTTGTTGTCCTGAATTATCTTATACCACCTTCCCAGGTCTGGGAAGTCAGGAGAACCCTCATATATTATGCCGGTTGCACCAAGAACGAGTGGCCCGTACACAATGTAGCTGTGGCCGGTGATCCATCCGATATCAGCTGTGCACCACCAGACATCATTGTCCTTAATATCAAAGACCCAGTGCAGAGTCTGAGCGGGACCTACCTGGTATCCGCCATGGACATGCTCAATGCCCTTGGGTTTGCCGGTAGTTCCGGAGGTGTACAGGATAAATAGGCGATCCTCTGCATCCATCTTCTCGCACTCGCATGCTTCGGACTTTCCGGCCACCAGGTCATCCCACCAAATGTCTTTGCCCTCTTTCATGGGGACGGCAACGCCTGTCCTCTTGTAGACCACTACCTTCTTCACTGATGGAGTATTGGCAGTAGCCTCGTCAACATTTGGCTTGAGGGCCAGTGGCTTGCCGCGCCGGTAGAAACCATCCACAGTCACAACAACTTTTGCATCAGCATCCAGAATCCTGCTGTTCAGGCCGCCGGAAGAAAATCCAGAGAAAACAATGCAATGAATGGCGCCAATCTTGGCGCAGGCGAGCATGGCAATGGGCAGTTGAGGGATCATGGGCATGTATAACATGACTCTATCTCCCTTGACCACGCCCAGGCTCTTCAGGCCGTTGGCGAATTTATTGACCTCCTTTTCAAGCTGTGCATAAGTGATCTTTTGAGTGGGCTGATCGGTGGGCTCAGGCACGAATATATAGGCCACCTTATCTTTCTTGGCCCCCTGGGCATGCCTATCCACGCAGTTGTGGGTCACATTGCACTTGCCGCCCACGAACCATTTGGCATATGGTGGCTTCCATTCTAGGGTTGAGGACCAGGGCTCAAACCAATCTGCGTAGGTCTTGGCCATCTCTCCCCAAAACTGGATGTAGTTGGCAGAGCACCAGAGGCGCATCTCGCGCTCTGTCTTAAAGCCCTTCTCTTTCATCCACTTCATTACATTGGAGTTCTCTGCCAGATCCTTGGGTGCCTCGAATATCCTTGTCTCTTCCAGTAAAACTGATGTCTTTGCAGTTTCTTTTTCCTCAGCCAAATTTACAGCCTCCTTTAAAATCCCCACGTCTTCCCAACTCTCCGCCTGATCTGTCCTGATGCCAGGCAGCCAGCCCAACGCAGCCATCTGGCATTCCTTTTATTATCGCAATAGGGCCAAAATCCCAGCCAGCAGGAGCCATTGGAAATATTGTAGCGATCGATAATTAACCTGTTTTTTCATTTATAAATCTATCGAGGTGACTTAATATTATGATTGATAATTATCATTATTTAACATTATTAACAAAACACTCGGCTTTTAAAAATTACCATATTGTACAGATGAGAACGCAACAGCAATCAATCGAGACTTGATGAAAAAAAGAAGACTTAGCTCCGCTAATCTGATAAAAAAAATGGGATCCCCATCAGACGATCTTCGGGATCCCATCCACTGCTTCCGGATTCATGAGTGTCGATATGTCCCCAACAGGGTTTCCAAGGGCCCTCGCCTTGACGACACGGCGCATTATCTTGCCGCTCCTCGTCTTCGGGAGGTCGTTGACGAAGTGGATCTCCGTGGGCGCAGCCACCGGCCCAAGGGTCTTCCTGACGAAAGCGATCGCATCCTTTGCCAGCTCAGGGGACGGTTCATTGCCGATCCTCAGGATGACGAAGGCAACGATCGACTCGCCCTTGATCTCATCGGGCTTTCCAACTACTGCAGCCTCGGCAATCTTGGGGTGAGCCACCAGAGCGGACTCGACCTCGGCGTTGGCTATCCTGTGGCCTGCGACGCTGAGGACGTCATCGATTCTGCCCTGGATGAAGAAGTAGCCGTCCTTGTCCCTCTGCGCCTTGTCTCCGGCGAGATAGACGCCGCGGCGGCCGGGAACATCCCAGTAGAACTGCCAGTACTCCTTCATGAACCTCTCTTTGTCGCCCCAGAACGCTCTGAGCATCGACGGATAGGGCTTCAAGGCCACTATGTTGCCTCCGGATCCCAGAGGAACCTCATTCCCTTCCTCATCCAGGATGGAGATGTCATATCCGGGGAGCGGGAATGTGCACGATCCGGGCTTCAGTGGCGTGATGGGCAGCGGAGAGTTGAGGAAGGTTCCGGTCTCAGTCTGCCACCAGGTATCCATGATCTGGAGCTCGCCTCGTCCGATGTGCTCACGGTACCACATCCATGCCTCTGGATTGATCGGCTCGCCTACAGATCCCAACAGCCTCAGGCTTGAGAGATCGTATTTGGCAGGCCATTCTGGGCCCTGCTTCATGAACATCCTTATCGATGTGGGGGCGGTGTAAAGGACGGTGACCTTGTGGTCCTGGATGTTCTTCCACCACCTGCCGAAGTCTGGATAATCTGCAGCGCCCTCGTACATGAGGCTGGTCATGCCCAGAATGAGCGGAGCGTAGACGATGTAAGAGTGACCAGTGACCCATCCGATATCGGCGGTACACCACCAGACATCGTCGTCCTTCAGGTCGAAGACCCAGTGAAGCGTCTGAGCGGGTCCGACGGCGTTTCCGCCTGTGGCGTGCTCGATACCCTTGGGCTTGCCGGTTGTGCCGGAGGTGTAGAGGATATATAGCCTGTGCTCCGGATCAACCCATACCGGCTCGCACTCTTCGGACTGGCCCTTGACGAGATCGTGCCACCAGATGTCCCTGCCCTCTTTCATGGGGACATCAACGCCAGACCGCTTGAATATGATCATCTTCTCAACCGTGGGGGCACCAGCTGCGGCCTCGTCTGCATTAGACTTCAGGGGCACCGGCTTTCCCCGTCTGTAGAATCCGTCCACGGTGATGATCGCTCTGGAACCGCAGTCAGCTGCTCGGTCCATCAGGCCTTTGGAGCTGAATCCTGAGAAGACTACGCTATGAATGACGCCGATCTTGGCGCAGGCGAGCATAGCGATGGGAAGCTGGGGTATCATGGGCATGTAGATGCTGACCCGATCCCCCTTCTTCAAGCCGAGGCTCTTGAGGCCGTTTGCGAACTTATTGACCTCCTTATAGAGCTCGCCGTATGTGATCTTCTGGACTGGCTGGTCTGTCGGCTCTGGTATCCATATGTATGCGACTTTGTCCTTCTTTGCGCCCTTGGCGTGCCTGTCCACGGCGTTGTATGTGATGTTGATCTCACCTCCAGTGAACCAGTGAAAGTAGGGCATCTCCGAGTCGTCCATCACCTTGGTATAGGGCTTGTGCCAGTCAACGTACGTCTTTGCCATCTCGTCCCAGAACTCGAGGTAATGCTCGTCAGAGGAGCACCAAGCACGCATCTCCTTCTCAGTCTTGAACCCTTTCTTCTTCATCCACTGCATTACGTTGGAGTTCTCCACCAGATCCTTCGGCGGATTAAAGACTCTAGTCTCTTCCTGAAATACCGCCGTCTTCATCTTCTTTTCTTCTCCAGCCAATTTTCACACCTCCTAAATCAAAGCCTAATATTTCGCGCACTTTTCTCCTATCCCAGGGAAAACTTGACGCGAAGAACATGCCCGCTGTCCACTCTAATTCGTCACAGAGAACAGCAGTTTTGCACATTTCTGATTTGTCTTTCAGATAAATAAGGTTTTTGCTTGTTAATAATTATAAATAATAATGATTGTAGATCATATGGCTTGAAGAGACGGTCTAATCTAGAAGAGCCTCGAAGCAGACGTGCCCGGTCGCCGGAAGAATACTGTTAATGCCAGCTCATTTATGGTCACAGATCTGAGGAAATTAATGCAAAAATAGCATCGCGAGAGACAACCAGGGCTCTTTTCCGCAGCAAAACCTAAATAAAAAGCTGACTATGAATCATAATTGGAGAATTCCACCTAAATAATATGGAGTGGTTTCCATGATCTTTATCTGGCACCATCTTCCCAGATCCAGCGCGCCGGGGATCACAATGCCAGCATAATTGGCAGATCGGGCCTTCATGGTCTTGCCTCTCCCACACTCCGTCACAAGAGCATGCAATACTTTCCCCAGATAACGGCTATTCCTCCTCTCAGCGATCTCCAGCCATATTCGGGTCATCTCCCTCGAGCGGTCTTTCTTAATCCTGTCCGGCATGTCGTAGAGCCTGGCGGCTGATGTTCCAGGCCGAGGGGAGAATCTGGTGATATTCACCTTATCCGGCTGCAATCTCTCAATCAGGCTCATGCTCTCCTCAAAATCCTTATCCGCCTCGCCGGGAAAGCCAACGATAATATCAGTTATTATGGAGATGTCTGGATAGGCAAATCGAAAGGCGCTCACAAGCTCGAAGAACTCATCGGAGGTGTATCCGCGTCCCATCCTCTGCAAGATTTCATCTGAGCCGGACTGAACGGGGATATGCAGGAAACGGTAGATCTTTGGGCTCTGAAATGCCTCAATCAGCCTATCCTGGATGAGCCGAGCGCTATCGGGATTCATCATGCCAACCCTGAGCATAAAATCCCCTGGAATCTCAGTCAGCGTCTCCAGCAGCCCGGCCAGATCAGATCCAATATCAGATCCAAATGCGGCAGTGTCCTGAGCAGATATCTGTATCTCGGCTGTGCCAAGCTGTGCCAGCCTTTCCACGGCAAGGACCACATCCTCAACCGGGCGGCTCTTCAGCCTGCCCCTGGCCTTTGAGACTATACAATAGCTGCATGAGCCGTTGCAGCCATCCGCCACATTGACAATGCCGCAGCTCTCTCCTCCGGGAGACGATTCGCGAAGATGAACAGCAATATGCCTCTCGCGCAGCATTTCTTCAGATTGAAAATTCTGAGATTGTAATTGCCCGGATTGCATATGCTGCGAAGGCATGAGCCAACCATCAAAGAGTTTGGCGATCCTGGCGGCATCTCCTTGACTCAAAGGTCCCAATTGCCCCCGGCAGCGCAGCGATTGAATCGACTGGGGTATTGCCGCCGCCAGGCAGCCGGCGACGACCAGCTTCTCACCCTCCAGCTGCCGCAGCCGGCGGAGGATCTTTCTCTCCGTCCTTTCGGTGACCGCACAGGTGTTCACTATCACCATGTCAGCCTCCTTCAGGCCGGAAGGGATATGACCCATCCCCCTCAGGGCCTCTGCCAGATCCTGGGAATTTCCGAAGTTCGATGTGCAGCCGAAGGTCTCGATATAAAACCTCATTCCAAAGCCTCACTTGAGGCCGTCTCCTCCCTTCTCACCTGATAAATACCACTGATCGCCCCTATGACCGCCGGGGCGAGGAAAAAGCCGCCGATCCCTGCCACCAGAGCCCCTCCAAAAAAGGAGAGCATTACCAGCAATGGGTGCAATGAGGATCTGGTGGAGATGATATAGGGCCTTATGAACAGCTCTGAGGGGAGATAAATGAGGGTGGAGCTGAGGACCAGGAAGAATAAAGCACCCTCCAGGCCCACGGTGAAGTAGCGGTAGACGGCCAGGGGGACCAGGATCGCCCAGGAGGAGAGGACCGGGACCATGCCGGCGATAAAGACGATGCTCGCCAAGGCTATAGGCCGGGGTATGCCGAAGAGGAAGAATATCACCGCTGCGATCAGGCTTCCCACGATTGATGTATAGACGGTGCCGATGAATATGCCGCTCAGAATTCGGTCGATTCTATCGATGTACCGCTCAAGAACCTTCATCTCTCCGTCTGGCAGAAGGGATATCAACGATCCCACAAAGCCCTCGCCATCCAGGAGGATGAAGTAGCAGATGGGGAAGGAGATGAGAACGTTGATTATCCCCAATGAGGCCATCCTGCCGATTTGGAGGATGGGAATAGATGCTGCCAGAGAGGCGATCAGGCCGAAGGCATTCTCCAGACCGGAGATCAGGCTCTCCCTGGCCCAGGGGGGTAAGTCAGTCGCCGTCTGCTGCATGAGATATCCAAGCCAGTACCTGAGCGCCTCCTGGTTCTTTGCCAGGGCTATTATCTGAGTGGCCACCTCAAGGCTTCCCAGGCCCAGCATCAGGAATATGGGGACCACGACACAGATGGCAGCAACAAGCGACCCGAGCTTTTTTCTCTTGCCGAACCGGTCCCTTATGGGCCGGCCCACATAGGCAAAAACGCTGCCCAGGATTATGCCGTCTAAGAATGGAAAGGCAAAGCAGGCGGTCATGAGGACCGCGGCCAGGGCTAGGATCAGAATGCCCGTATGCTCTCTGCACCAGCGGTCAGGGTCGTAGTCCATGGGTCACACCGAAGAATGAAGCACCTTGTCTTGCCGCGGAATTCATTCGCTTGATAGATATGGGTGACGCTTTATTTCACAGCTAATTATTTCACTACAAAGAACACAAAACGCACAAAGGGGCCATAAAAGAAAAGACGGCACTCCCTCGAAAGCTCATCTTCTCTCAGGCATATGCCAGCTCCAGCATTCCCTCCAGCCTCTCCAGCCTCTCTCCAGGATCTTCGTTCTGCTCACGCACCCAGGCAACCAGCTTCTTTATTGCCCGACCGCTGTCGATGATATCTCCCGACTTCCCCACTCCCTCTCGCAGGTCTTCTGAGCGGCCGGTGATGCAGAGCAATGGCGCAGCATTCAGGCATACAATATCCCTTCTGTCTCCGCGGTCAAAACCCGACAGAACTCGAAGGAGCCTTACTGCCTCCTCTTCGATATTCCCACGGTTGAGAAGAGCAGACTCATCCCCCTTCTCCAGGCCCAGGTCGCAGGCATTTAGGGCATATTCCCTGATCCTGCCATCCTCATCCAGCTCTGCCACATCCGTCTTTCCAAGAGTCGAGAGTTCATCCATCCCCCGCAGATCGTCCCCGCTCCGGCCGTGGACCACAAAGGCCCTCTTGTATCCGATTTCTCTCATCGCCTTTGCGATAGGCAAAACCATCTCTCGGCTGTAGACCCCGCGAACGCCGTAAGCGGGCAGAGCGGGATTGGCCAGAGAGCCAGCGATGTTCAGAACGGTACCGAACCTGGTCTGAGAGAGGATCCTGGAGAGGGCGGAGGGATGGACCTTGCCGCTCATGCCGTTGAATATGCCTATCCCTGCCACTTCTATGCTCCTTTTCACCAGATCCACATCGCAGTCCACCTCGATTCCCAGCATCTCCAGCATATCCACTGTGCCGCAGCTGGAGGTTATGGCTCGAGAACCGTGCTTGGCCATGTTGATCTTGTCCGCCGCCGCCACAATCGAGGCTGCGGTGCTGATGTTGAAGGTCTTGATCGAGTCCATGCCCGTACCGCAGTTATCAGCCAACGGCCCCTGGACGCATGGGCGGACCTTCAATGTGTCCACCTCATATATCGCCTCCCAGATGCCGGCGATCTCCTCGGCTGTCGCCCCCTTGGCGGTGATGGCGGCCAGGAACGCCCCCTGCTGCAGATCCGGCTGCTCGTCATTCAGGATTTGGCGGAATAGATCTGAGGCTTCACCTCGAGTCAGGTTCCGGCCCTTGATCAGAGCGTCCACCTTGCCCCCAAAATGCTTCAGGCTCTCTTCCGATACCAATTTCAGCAAATCTTTCGCCATCTTCCCCTCGATTCGTCCCTTAAAACACTATAAACTTACTATAATTTCGCAACAAATATATTCAAGCTGCTATTGCTGTTATCTGCCCTAAACCGCACAGACAACCGACTTCAATCCTGCTCGCCTGGAGGAGTGCTCAAATGCATCCGAGATTCGGGCTAGATCAGCTCTTTTGGTGATGATCCAGTCCGCCCTGATCTCGCCTGATTCCAGGAGGCTGGCAGCCATTCTGTTCTGCCGGCTGCTGCAGCCATATGCTCCTGTTATAGTCTGCTCGAGGTAATGCATCGAGCGCAGGTCGATCATCCCCTCGTAATCGCCCGGCTGGGGCCCGGAGAATATGCATATCCTCCCCCCAGGGGCAAGCAGCCTCATCTGCCTTTGGCCGATCTTCACCTCAGGGGTGGCGGTGAGGATAACATCCACTCCCCTGCCATCGGTCTCGCTCAGAATCGTTCTTCCCGCCTCCTCGAACGGGTCCTGCCCTTTTTTCCGGTTGCCGGTGGACAGGTCGATCACCTGGGCAGAGGTATGCCTCTTGATCTCCCTGATCCGTCCGGGCAGCCTCTCTGCCAGCAGGATCTCTCCTGCCCCCCGCATCTCCGCCAGAAGAGCATGAAGAGCGCCAATTGGTCCTCCGCCCCAGATCAGGACGCTGTCACCCTCTCTGACCCTGGCCTGCTCCTGGCCGTTAATGCAGCAGGCCAAAGGCTCGGCCAGGGTGAAGAGGGCCGGGTCCACTTCCTCGGGCAAGCGATTTAGAGCGGTGCAAATGCCAAAATGCTCAGAAAAGCTCTGCGCGGGCAGGGCCATGTACTCGGCAAACCCCCCATCCATGTTGAAGCCGATTATCTTCATGTCCCGGCAGCGGTTGTCTGTGCCCTGCAAGCATGCATGGCAGTGTCCACAGGCGATGCCCGGCCAGACCTGGACCAGCTCGCCTGCCCTGATGTGATGGCCATCTGCCTGCGCTTTGCGGTCTATCTCTTCTATCCGGCCCACGACCTCATGCCCCAGGATGCGCGGATAGCAGAGGTCTCTGTGCCCCTGATCGAGCATCTTTATGTCTGTGCCGCAGACAGCGCAAGCCTCGACTCTGATCAGCGCCCCTCCCGGTGGGCACGTGGGCGTCGGCAAATCCATCAGCACAAGCCTCTTTGGACTCTTCAGCACGGCCGCTTTCATGGCTCGATCCTTGGTCCTACTTCTTGGGAAGCTCGACCGTCATCAATACCCGGTCGGTCTCACGAACCAGCTGCTCTTGAGTGAATCCATAAAGCCCGGCCAGAAGGCTGGCTCCGCCCATGCCCACCCCCTCTTTGACGTAACCCTGGGCATAGACCTGCAGCCCGGGAATCTTTGAGCTCTCCAGGCCTGGATCGGCATAGTAGTAGGTCCTGCCCGTAGCCTCCACTATTTGCCGGAAGTTGGCGGTCCTGTCCTCAATGATGTACTTCGTAGTGGCAATGGAGATGTCGCCCTCCAGATCCAGGGCTTTCGCCAATGCCAGCACCGTAGCCATCTGCGTTCCCCCTGCCAGCACCACTCTGCACCCGGATAAGCCGCTGATCAATCCCAGGGCGCAGGGCATCATGGGGTCGCCCAATTCCCGTATCGCCTCCATTGGATCATCCTTCAGGCTGCCCGGTACCACTCCTGCCCTGGCCATTGCCTCTGCGGCCACCTGCTCCTTGAGCCCTGTTGGATTGGAGACGAAGCTGCTGCTGACCTTTTCTCTGTAGCCGAGGGCCCTGAGGACGGCAAGAGCAGTGGTTGTGCCGCCTGCTATTGACTCCCCAATGAATATGCAGTCGGAGAGCCTGGCAAGCTTGCTTCCCAGCCGCCTGGCCCTCTCAAATGTCCCCTGGGGATCTATGACAGCGCTCTTTTTTCGGATGTCGCCTCCCGGCTTGCCTCCCAGCTCGACATAGGGGACGGCAGGCTTCTTTCGCAGGCCCGAGGCTACGAAGAGAGAATTTATGCCCGTCAGGTTCAGCGCCGCTTTGGTGACCACCGCCGGGGTGGGCGAGCCTCCGGGTGCCTCAGGCAGCTCGGGCATGGTAATAATTCTATTAGTCTCCACCAGCTCAGCGTCTGCGCCTGGTGTGTAGTCGGTCAGCTCGGGTGTGGTTCCTGCAGCAGAGAGTCCCGGTATCTTTCCAGTGTCGGTGTTGGAGATGATGCAGAGAAATAGTGGCCGCAAAGGGCGTGGCCCGAAATCGGGGTAGATCCATTCTGGCATGATCTATAATCCGGCGATCGGGTATATTAAATCAACGCTACATTATTTAATTCAAGTTTATTTGAATGGCGTTAAACTAATTTTGAACTCTCGCGCAGATGCAACCGATCGCTATTGAAGAGACTCTCATCTTCTTTTTTCTCTATTCCAATCGATATTGAAAAATCCCCCTGAGGTCTTCCGCCGGGCATTGCTCGACAAAAGCTTATAAAGGAGAAGGTGAGACTGGGGTTTGTTGTAGGCAAATGACGAAAAGTCTATCGCCGAATAGTGGGATACTGGAGGTTTATAATTGAGCTTAAGATACATGATTATTCCCCTGTTGCTTGCATTGCTCACAGCAGGCCTGTCACTGGGGCAGACCGCCGATAATACAAGCATTGTAGATGACAATTCCAGCATAGAGGCAGCTTTGGATCTGAATGCCACCCTGCCCTTGAACGAGAGCGCCCCTGTTAATGGGACGGAGAATGCGACCGCTGTCGCAGTCAATCTGACGCCAGCGATCTCGGGGCCGAATCTGAACTACATCTGGCAGTTCTCCGGCATTGAGGCCGGCCCAATAACCATGGTCCTTGAGCAGAATGGCAGCGATCTCTTTGGCCGGGCAAAATACGAGCCAGAGGGCGGAAAAGCCTGGAATGCAGATGTAATAGGCTCAGTGGCAGGAGAAAAAGTTGACCTGACCATGAGCGCCCTGAAGGATAATGTGCCGATCATCACCAGGTTATCAGGCATCTTGGCCAATGAGGACATCAGCGGCAACTTCACCCAGGCGAGCGAGGGCAAGATCATCAACAACGGCACCTTCAATGCCATGTGGATTAATCCGGACACCTCCAGCTACACTCCTGCAACGGTTGAGGTACCAGCGGTGGTAACTCCTGCTCCCGCAGAGGTCACCAGTGCCGCACAGCCCGCCGCTGCTGCTGTGAATAACACTAGCAAGGAGAATAAGGATAATTATTTCACCGACGTCCATGAATTCAAGGACAAAATCGGTCCTGGCGGCGACCTGAGCGGCATCCCACCAGGCATGGGCTGAATTGGACTTCAGATTGCGAAATGATGCGCCAGAATGCTGGCGCAGCAAATCTTTTTGCAGATAATGTAGAATGTGGTGGTTCTGAATGAAAGTAAATTGCTTGATGAGGGGATGGCATATCCTTCCTCTAATGATATTTCTCATCTGTGCTGCCGGTCCCTCGCTCGCCCAGGAGGCGGCCAGCTCAGATGCAGAGACGGTAGCGCTCGATCCGACAGCATCGCTCTTGGCACTGCCATCAATCGATGAATCCATTCAGTCTATCCTGGACCTGAGCTATATCTGGTCGGTTTCAGGTATCGAGATCGATAACGTGATAATGGCTCTCAATCAGGAGGATGAGATCCTCTACGGCCAGGCAAGATACGAGTCGAACGGCCAGGGGGCCTGGAATGCAGTGGTCGTTGGATCAGTAAAAGAGGACAATGTAGATCTGGTCATGACCTACCTTGATGACGGCTCAGAGACCTCCACCCGCCTGAACGGGACATATGATCTCTCGAACCAGTCGATAAGAGGCGATCTCTTGAAGGTGAAAGATGGCGAGATCTCCGAGCGGGGCACCTTCGAGGCCATATGGATCAATCCCGATACCTCCAGCTACGCCCCTGCGGTCATGCCCCAAAAGGCTGAGCCCTCAATCGTCCAGAGCGAACCAAGCAGCTCAGTGGCTGCCATGAATGAGTCTGTTGCGGTAAAATCTGGCACCCGCTCAGAAGATTACTACCACGATGTCCGGGAAGATGCAGAGAGGATCCTGACCGGGGTAGGCGATCTCAGTCAGATACCCATTGGAATGGGAGGAAGCGGTCTGTCTTAAGACCCATTTGCTCCTTTTTCGTTTTTATCTCCCTTTTCGTCATTTTCATGGGACTCGATGATCTCAGAGAGTGCATTCAAGACCACCTCCAACTCCGGACGGCCCAGGCCATATGTGCTCAGCTTGAACTGGCGGGTGAGGCCAGGCTTGATGCCGCACACTCCCCTCTCTTTCATCTCCCGGTAGAGGAAGTAGCGGCCTCCCTTGGCGGTCTGAGATATATCATAGAGCCTCTCGGTCAAAAAGAACATCAGATCGTGGTTATGCGGCCGATCCCCCACCTGGACCAGATCCATCTTCTCCATCTCGCCGGAAAACCAGCGGGCATTCTCCAGCTCCTCGGGCCAGCGGCCCACCCTTTCTACCACTGTCGGGAATGAGGCCATCAGGGTTAAGAGGGGCGCTCCCCGCACAGTGCAGCCCAGTAGCTCCACCTCCTTGTTCTTCTTGGTGGCGGAGAGCCTGAATATGATCCGGGCGTACTCCTCCGAGGCCCCCAGGACTCCCACCGGCCCGCAGGCGGCCATGGACTTATGGCCGCTGCCTACGATTATGTCTGCCCCCAACTCCCGAGCCTTCACCGGCATCCTGCCGACGGAGTAGGCGCCATTGAGAAGGAGCGGCACACCGTAATCGTGGCAGACATCAGCTATAGCTCGCGCATCAGCCAGATTACCGTAGTTGCCATCGGGATAGGTCAGGAGGGCCAGGGTTACGTTTCCCTTCTTCTCATAGGCTCTCTCTATAGCCAGAGCATATCCCTCAGAGTTTATGGCATAATCCGGCTCCTTGCTGGAGGGCACATACTCCACATTCAGTCCCGCTCGCTCCGCTGCCAGAACCGAGGTGTAATGGGCGTTGCCATCCATCACCACGAAATCCCCCTTCTGGCATAAGCAATGCATGGCAGCGAACTTCCCCTCCCGCGCGCCATGGGTGACTCTGACCTCATCTATGTCCAGGAACTCCGGGAGGATGCTGTGCACAAACTCCTCCACCGGAGGGTTCCTTATGTGATCCAGCATCCCGGCGCAAAAATCGCAGATGGAGTAGCCATCGCCCCACTCCACCAGAGCGGCCCTTGCCTCGGGAGTCAATATTCCACCTCTCTGCAGGGGATCGACATTTATCTGGGCGATATCCCTCTTAAGCCTGGTGAACTTCTCAAGATTTTCAAGCATTTGCATATCGATTGTCCCTCTTGCAGTATAATCCTTTGCCAGAATCAGGCAAAAGGTGATATATTTTCCAGGCGAATTCATTTCAATGGCTCTGGTGATAGGTCACCGCACAGCCCGCGCGCTTGCCGCAGAAAATAGCCTGGAAGGGATAAGAGCCGCGAAGCGCTGCCTTGCGGATTATGTCCATATGGATGTGAGGCTCTCCAGGGACGGCAAGCTCGTGCTGATGCATGATGATAGCGTGGACAGAAGCACAGACGGCAAGGGAATGGTCCAGGATCTGAACTGCATTGAGCTTAAGGCGATCCATGCCGGAAATGAGGCAGTCCCCACTCTGGCAGAGGCTCTATCCCTGGCAGAAGAGCTGGAGCTGGGGGTGGTAGTGGAGATGAAAGAAGAGGGCCTGGAAGCCCTGGTGGCTGATGCAGTGCCGAAGGAAAAGAGCATCATCACCTCCTCCTATCACGCCAGCCTGCGCGAGATCAAGGAGATCTCCGATCTTAAAACCGGCATTATTATCACCTCACTGCCCATAAAGCCGGTAGAACTGGCCCTTTGGGCTGATGCGGATGCCATATTTCCAGAAAGGACCAATCCCCGTCTTTTCAAGGAGGCGCATCAGAAGGAGCTTGAAGTCTACCCGGGAGGGGTCAATACGGTAGCTCAGGCGGCCTGGCTTCTCCGATTGGGGGCAGACGGTCTGCTCACAGACGATCCCTGTCTCATAAGGGAGGCGCTGGATCAGCCGGTCAAGGCCACTGGCCAGTCCAACTGCGAATACTATCCCTGCCACCATTTCGAAGGTCAGGACTGCACCCATTGCTTCTGTCCCCTTTATCCCTGCAGGGATGAGGAGCTGGGCAGGTTCGTGAGAACAAAGAGGGGGAAGAGGTTCTGGAGTTGCATCGACTGCAAGCTCGTTCACCGGCCAATTGTGGCAAAATATCTGGCAGAGCACCCAGAATCGACTACAGAAGAGCTCACGACCCTGGCGGACTGATCGACTCTCATCTCACCATAATGCCTTCAGGATAACCGATCTTGATCGAGAATATAGTTTTGCCGACGGAAAGCTTTATTGATACCTGATGGATAATGCAGGGCTCATGAGACACATTATCCTTGTACTGATTGCTCTGATTGCTCTGGTTGGGCTTATGCCAGGCGGCATGAGCAACGATCCTGCACCGTTCGATAATGGAGAGATCAATGAAGCGGGGGATGAATCTCTGCTGACTACTCCTTCCATTGCTGCTTTCCTGAATGACAGCTGGGCGCCAACCCCATTCGTGGCACCTCTTGCCAGCGCCCCTCTGTATGCCAAGAAATCTTTCAACAATAATACCACCAACACCACATATGCTATCTTGGATTTCCTGCAAAACGACACCAACAATGCAACCAATACCAGCCTGGCCACATATATGGTCGAAGGGGGAAACATCTATCAGTTCCTGAAAGATGACTGGAATCCCTCAACGCCGGTTGAGGTCGTCAAGGGCACCCCCTACACCAAGGGCAAGATGAGCTAGGTTCTCATCCGCTGAACTTTTTTTCTCAGGATTTGGGCGGCAGCGGCTCGCAAGGGCGCACTGCTGTCCTGATTATTTGAATTTTATGCTTTTGCACCAGAGTATCTTTTGAGATTGAGGCTCACCACATCAAAGGGGATGGTGTGTTTATCCTGCTTAAGAAGGATCTGCAGCATCTCGTGTTCTTTGCTATAGGATAGAGCAACCTCTTTAGCGTAGCTTATTCCCTCAGCAGTGAGCATATACTCATACCTCTGCAGCCACTGGCCACGGATCTCATAGTGTCTTTGGTCCTGATAGATCATGCCATTGGCAACGAGGATCTGAATATCCTCGAAAAGCCTCTCGCTATAGGGGAATCCGTATTCAGAATGAAAGGAGTAATCAAATAGTCCTGAAAGCCCACCAGGGCCCAGGTCCCTGAGCCTGGCCACAGTCCTGTAGAGCCAGGTTATGTTTCTGATCCGGGGAACCAGGATCTTCTCACCGTATCTCTCGGAGAGCATATTGTGCAAAGCATAAAAGAGCAGCAATAGTCCATCGATGGGAAGATAGCTCTCGGAGCGAATAAAGGACAGCAGCTTTGCCGCTTGCTCCATAACTTCATCAAGGGAGATCTCCGACCGATCGTCGGAGAAGAAGGATATGGCGATCTGGCGGGTCAGCGACTTTACCAGGCCCGCAGCCAGGGCGGATTCGTCATAGAGAAAGCTATCCGCCTGGGTTCTCATGGACCTGGGCACTCCGCTGCCCGCGGTGATGCTCACCAGGGCCCCATATTTTTTGCAGAGGGTATCCTCGAAGAGCTTTCTCATCCTCCCATGGCGGGAGATGGTGGACAGGGCCATTCTGATATCCGGCGCGAGGGACCGGTGGTCGAACCTGGCCGCCAGCGGTATCTCCTGACCGAATTTTATACGCTGCAGGAGATCCCGTGAGACATCATCTCCCTTCTCCCAGATGAACCGCAGAAGGTCCGGATCGGTGTACTCCCGGAAGAATAGTTCTATCCTCCTTTTGGCATCATCCTGATTCATCCTGGACAGAGCGTTCTCCAGCGCCATGAGAAGCATGGCCCTTATGGATTGGACAGAAGGATGATAGATGAGGGCGTTATAGTGATGAGCCCGGGCGATGAGCATCGATTCCGCTGCCGTCTGGGACATCTCTGCCCGATAGTCACCCTGGCCGACGAGGACTATCCTGCCCTTGCAGATGGTGAGGGACTGCAGGATCTGGTCTGTATCCACCAGGCCCAGGGAGACGCCAGAGTGATGGGAGTCTCTGAGCAAAAAGTCCACTCTGTCTGCATCCAGGTCGCCAACTATGATCTGCCCCAGAGGCGGAATCCTTCCCCGGGCTATGTCTGCGACCTCTGCAAAGAGCTTGTCCGCATCGCCGAAATCCCTCTCTGCAATCCTTATGGCCTCTTGGCCGAAAGGATGGCAGGAGATTATATCCTGAGTAAACTCCTCGTGCCCGGAAGCTCTTTTGCCCTTCAACTGGGGCTGAATCTCGGGGTTGCGGCTTAAGACCCCCTCAACGGCATGAGAGAGAGCGGAATGACCCAGGTCGTGGAGCAGGCCGGCTAAGCGAACCTTTCTCACCTCCTCAGAGGAGAGACCCAGGTGCCCGGCCATTCGCCCGGCCATATGCATGGTTCCCAGGGAATGCTCGAATCGGGTGTGGTTGGCCCCGGGATAGACTGCTTCCACCAGGCCCAGCTGCTTTATCCCTTTAAGCCTTTGAACTGGACGGGATCGGATGATCTGCCACTCCAGCGGATCTGGCGAGATGGATCCATGGACTGGATCGCGAATGACCTCTCTTGCCTCGCTCACGAAGATCGCCTTATTATCGCTGATAGTTCGGCGGTTTTTTGATTATTCACTTCGGTGCGAGCAGCAAAATTGCCGCCGCTAGATCACCTTTTGCCTCCAGGAGGGCCGCTCTTGCATCTTCATGATTTGCACCCGTCTGGGCGACAACCAGGTCCACATCTGACTCGGGGATCTCAAGCTCCGGTCCCTCGTTTGCCTCCGTTCCGGAGAGAGGGCGCTCAGTGGCATCGCCGGATATTTGATAGCTGCGCTGCCCATGGGCATCCATTATCGCGACAGAGGCGTTTTGTATAACGATCTCCTTATCAGGCATGCGGATGACAACCTCAATGACTCCTTCCAGCTCATCGATGTCTATTCCCATGCTTTTGAGCATGCCTTTCATCTTCTTGGGGCTCATGCCGCCCCTTCCTCCTAAGCCTCCTAAACCAGGAAACATGTCAATCACTCTAATCTAAGGAGTCGATATTATCGTAGGTAAAGATATCTGTCACTATTGTGTGCAAAGTGGATTGGATATAATGGAATCGAGCTTATCAGTGGTTTCCTGCATCGGAATACAGCATCATCTTTATAAAGAGAAAATATAAACCTTTTATTCAGGGTGATCGCATGAAAAAGATGATCTTATTGATTCTGGCTCTATGCTTTGGATCCTTAGTGGGAGTTACTCTATCTCAAAATGATGAAGTTGACAATGCTGCAACCATGACCGTCCTTAAACAGGATAGCGGCACAAATCTCTCCCAAATGAATATGACTCTGTATAGCGTCGCTATGGACATGGACGCATTCTCTGTGGGCGAGGCCGTGAAGTTCACTGCACCAAATCCCGGCTGGAAATTGAAGCAGGTGAGGGTTGCAGGCTGGAATGGCTTCGATGGAAATGCGACATCCATTCCTGAATCTGAAAACTTCCTCATCGAGGTCAGAGACGAAAAAATGAATCTCCTCTACAGGATGGCAGATACCCAAAATGCTTACTTCACATTTCCTGCTATAATTCTCCGAGCCATAGACTTGCCTTCAGTTCCCGTGACGGATGAATTCTATGTGATCTTCTATGACCGGGGCTCGATGTTCATAGGTATGGAATTGGAAAATTCTACCGGCAGCTCTTACTTCTATGATAGCGTGTATTCGGAGCTGCTTCCAGTCGAATTCACAGACCAGAGCAATACCACAACCAGCATAAATTGGCTGATCAGAGCAGTTGGCGAGTGAAAGAGCAGGCTGTGTCCTGCAGACGAATTGCGGTCTGGTAAATGATCTGCCAGACTGCAATAAAGACTCTTCAAAATCTTTATATGGGCCAGATTCATCAGAATATACGGGGTGATCATTTGAATAAGATGATATTTTTGATATACGGGCTATGCTTTGTGGCATCGTGCTTCGGAGCCATGGCTGCAGATACGTCATCGGAATCCGGCTATACCACTCTTGCGCAGGATAGCGGCAAGAATGCCTCCTATATGAATATCAGCCTGTTCACCATAACCGATGAGTTTGAGATCGAAGGTCTGGATGTAGCAGAAGCCGTCAAGTTCAAGGCACCCAGTTCAGACTGGAAGCTTTATGGTGTGAAGGTCCTGGGCTGGAGCGATTATAACAGCACCGATTACAGCTACAACATGGATAGGAACTTCCTCCTGGAGATCAGAGATAAGGACCTTCATCTCCTGTACAGATTTGCTGATGCTCAGAATGGCTACTTCCTCACCGATCAAGGCCCAATCTGGGGAGTCATAGAGATCCCACCTTTGGCGGTCACCGAAGACTTCTATGTGTTATTTTATGATCGCGGAGGAATGGTGGTTGGCATGGAATATAACAACGGAACTGGCAACTCCTTCCTGTACGGCAATGGAATTCTCACGCCGGCACAATGGACCACTGAGGCCAATGAGACGATCGGAATCAACTGGATGATAGAGGCTGTGGGCAAGTGATATTCTGATTATGCCAGGAGGATCCACCAGCGATCCTCTGGCGATCATCCTGCGAAAATAAATTATAGCTGCACATCTCAAAACCTAAACGATGTTTGAGTCTCGAGTTGTCTGCATCTGCGGCCTTCCAGGAATTGGAAGCGTGGGAAAAGTGGCTGCCGACTACCTAAGCAATGCTCTGAAATGCAGTAGCATTAAACCGTTCTATTCCCACAGTTTTCCGCCCCAGGTAATGGTTTCTGATGGCCTGGCGGAGCTCATGCATGCAGAGCTATTGCGTTCCCAAGACATGGCGAACATATTCGTGCTCTCCGGGGATACCCAGCCTCTGGATGTGCAGGGGATGTATCAGCTGGCAGGAGAGATTTTGCAGGCAATAGAATCTGAAGGGGTAACGGATGTGATAACCCTGGCCGCATTTGTGGGAGATGCGACTGCGAAGATACTCGGCTCGGCCACAGATCCTGAATCGGCAGCTATTCTCCATGATTCTGGGATTCCCCTGCTACGCAGCGGAGCTATCGGCGGGATGAACGGCCTTTTGGCAGGGCTCGCGCCCCTCTATAATATGAGAGGCTTTTGCCTGTTGGGAACAAGCTCAGGAGCCGATCTGATAGATATCCCGGCGGCCACAAACCTTCTTTATGCCATCAGAGACCTGTTCAAGCTCGATCTTGATTTCTCCCTGATGGAGTCGATCCTCAATGAGCCGGATGAGCCCGTCCCGGAAGAAGTGGACATGAACTACTGCTAAATTAGCCTAGCTACCAGCGATCCCCTTGGAACGGCCATTTTAGCCGCCACAGGCTCGCACTTGGCTCGCAGTATGTAGATCAGCCTGCCCTTCAGCCTCTGATCGAACTCGGACATGGTCTCGAAGTTGCCCATGCCCTTGGACAGTATCAGCCATTCCGGATCGAATAGAAGGACCGAGGCCTCTGGGCTCAGGTGCTCAAGTGCCGTTCCCACCACATTGCCGGTTGGTATCACATCCACGTCAGAGAAGCTCTTAAATTCATCGGCGGTGACATCATTGATGATGGGCTCGGACTTCGATCCCACCACCACGGTCTTGCCCATCTCCTTTAGCTTCTCGATTACGAATAGATCGAATATGACCTCGCCGCAATTGTCTGTCAGATAAAGTATCTTGTCAAAAGACTGGAGCCGTCTTTTCAATTCAGCCATATCCGCATGCAGGTTCTCTTGAAGGGTGTCAGCAAAGACCCTGCCGAATGTCAGGTTATCAAAATCGTGGCCCTTGACCCCAAACTCCATGGAGTTGGCAGCCGAGGCAATTCTGATCAGGGCCTCGATCTTATCCTGGGACTGTTCATAGAACTCCATTGCCCGCGGCAAGAGGTCCCTTGCCACCCGATTGCTCTCCTCCTTCAGTTCCCGATATGGATCTGAGCTTCCGCTTCGCCTTTTAATGATGAGCTCTCTTTCCGTGCCCATAAGAGCCGGAACACCGCCCTTATGGCAAGCCATGAAGTCCAGCAGCTCCTCTACTGCCGCTTTCTTATCCTCCTCCCGGGTGAAGACCATATCGCACTCGAACTTCGCCCGGTCCAGAAGGCAGGGATAACAGTTGGAGGCCACCCTCAATACGGCCACCTTCCCGACAGCACCCGAACGATATCGGGAATGACCCTCTCACCTACGTGCACACAGGATCCGCCGCTGAGAACGAAGACCAAACCCTTATCGCCCACAGCTTCCTTTACTATCTGAGCCATCCGGTGATAGGCCTCGAAGGTTAGGTTGAACCCACCGTAGTCGTCCTGATGGGAGTCGTGCCCGAAGATGACAAAGGCTATCTGAAAGTCGAAGTCTCTTGCCAGCTCCAGACTGCTCTTGAGGGCAGAGAGGAATCTCTCATTATCTGCTCCGAAGGTGAGGCCGATATCGTAATTGTTCCTCAGTGGATCATGCTCCTCACCGGTGCCGCTGTGCAGGTTGATGTGAAATACATCTGGATCGTCCCTGAAAAAGTCGCGCGTACCATCGCCGAAATGGGGATCCACGTCCACTATGAGAAAGCGCTCGAAGCCCATCTCCTCAAGACGCAGTATGGCGATCGCTACGTCGTTGAAGTAGCAGAATCCCCAACAGCTTCCTCTTGAAGCATGGTGCCCGGCGGTTCCGGTGAAGGCGAAAGCGGACTCTGCCTGGCCAGAAGCCACCATCTCTGCGGCCATCATCACGCTCCCTGCGGACAAAATGGCCACATCCCGGTATTGATCCGTCTCCATGTTGGCCATGTGCGCCTCGGTATGAGCCTTCGCCACCAGCTCTATTGGAGCGGGTTTGGCCCGAAACACCTGCACCTCAACCCCGTCCACCAGCCCGGACTCCATCAGCTTCTCGAAGGATGGTTGAATCCTTTCCTTCAGAACGCTAAAGCCATGCCTGCCGAAATCCTCATGATATGTAATTGCAACCTTCATAGGGCGACCCCCAAATTCTAAAGCTCGGTTATGCGGGGATACCTCTCCAGCAGCATTCCTTCTACCACTATTGGCATAGACCTCTTGGCATCCCTGACTGCGCTATCCAGCTCCCAGTCCGATGAGGAGCAGATGGTGATCAGAGGCTCGCCCTTCTTCACCCTCTCACCCATCTTCTTGTGGATTATGACTCCCGCTTTCTGGTCCGAGGGGGCTCCAGCCATGCGAGCCACCTCTACAAGGCGTTTATTGTAGAAGGCCACCACATATCCTCCTGCCGGAGCTAAAATTTCCTCGCAGTTCTCGCCGATGACGATATCCTCGCTCTTCACATTGGGATTGCCTCCCTGGGCTGCGATGATCTCCATCAGCTTGGCATGAGCCTTTCCACTGGTGAGGATCTCTTCTGCAGCAGAGTAGCCTTCTCCCCGTCCTGCCACTCCACCCATCTCCAGCAGTATGCCAGCTAATGAGAGGCTCTTTTCCCTCAGGCTATTTGGACCCGGCTTATTCTCCAGAAGGGTAAGCGCCTCACGCACCTCCAGAGCCGGTCCTATGGTTCTGCCTACGGGAGAGCCTCCAAAGGTCATGGCGCATTCCACCCGAATTCCCAGCTTATCACCCAGGTCTATCAGGTCCTTGGCCAGGGTCCTGCCTTCAGCTGGCGTGGGCAGCTTTGTGCCCGGCCCTACGGGCATATCCACTACCACTGCGTCAGCGCCCACGGCCCCTTTCTTGGCCATGATGGAGGCCAGCATCTGGCTATATGGGTCTATGGATAATGCATACTCCGCTTTTATCAGCTTATCATCTGCAGGGGCAATATTTGTAGCTCCGCCCCAGACTATGACTCCGCCCACCTTCTCTGTGATCTCCTTGATCTCTGCCGCACTGAACTCCACCGGGGCCAAGACCTCCATCAGGTCGGCTGTACCGCCCGCCCCGGTTATGGCCCGAGAGCTGGTCTTGGGAATGAGAAGGCCTGATGCTGCTACTATGGGCACAATGAGAAGGGATACTTTGTTCCCGGGAACGCCACCGATGCTGTGCTTGTCCATGACCGGATGGGTGTCATAGTGGATCCGCTCTCCGGTCTCGATCATCGCTTTGGTCAACCAGACCACCTCCTCAGAGGACATGTTATGGATATAGGAGGCGGTGACATAAGCAGCAAGCTCAATGTCGCTGAGGTTGTTGTCCACGATGTCCTGCACAATGGTTCGGATCTGATCCTCGCTCAGCTTCTCGTTATCCATCAAGCTTTTGATATGACAGATGGAAGCAGGCCTCGGTGCAGGCAGGATATCCACATCCACAGGATTATTGAGATCCTTAAGAGCCTCGGTGAAGATCCCGATCTCCCCAGGCTTGACCATCTGCATGGTGGTATCAAGCAGGGCGGTGGTTGCAGCCCCCTTGGCCCTCACCCGGACCCGGTCTCCAGGATTCAAGCCCCTCTCCCGGGCATCAACGATATTGAGCATGACTTTATGCTGACCTATCTCTATGTCAAAGGGTCGAACTAGCAGCATTTTTATAACCTCTTTTGAGTAGCTTTTTCAAGCAGCGAAAGCGATCTTATCCATTCTCCCCGCGCTTCGCGGGTGGTTCCCACCACAAGCCGAAGACCGTTGGCAGTCTCCTCCAGTACGCCCTTGGCTTCTATCCTCTCTCCAGGGAGGGCCTGGCCGGCGTAGGTATGAGTGAAGCAGAGAATCTCCTTTACCTCCGGATGATCCAGCCGGAAGATGGCGGGGCTGTCAAAGGCGAACTCGCAATCTGTAACCTGAGCCTCGACCAGCCCCTGGCCGACGGGACGGCCCTCATCCAGCGGCTGGATCTGGTTCCAGTCGCGGGTGAAGAGCAGATCGAAGTAGGTGCCGTCGATCATGCCCCGGTTTCCTTTTCTCTTCTCATGGAGCATGAACTCCTCCAGGCTGATCTCGGGTTTTCTCTTGGCGTAGATTTTTTTCCAGGTATCTTCATCCAGGTCCTGGATGACACTCTCTCTCTTTGACCGGTCCACTATATCCCTTGCCTTCCACCACATGGGACCATAGACCACGAAATCGATATCCGAAGCAGGTGCCTGCAAGCCTATGAGCCTGGAGCCGGTGATTCCCATCTCCTCCCAGGGCAGACCCGCTTGATTGAGGATGAGGGCGATCTTCTCTGTCTTGGGATCCTTCTCTGCCACAGCTCTCAAGCCCTGGGAGGGATCGTAGAGCCGTAGGACATCGGATTCGGGGACCACATGAAGGTCCTGAATATAATCCGGCCTATTCTGGCGCAAAAAATCGAATGCCTGGTCGAAGTCCATCTTTCGGTAGCGTATGCCTCCGACAGCACGCTCCCCTGACGGATCGGGAATGTAGCGGAGCAGGGAGCGGAGTCCGTGAGGGTGGTTGTAGTCCGAGACAGCAAAGATCCAGCCCTCATTGGTTTCGAAAAAGTCTCTGATCCGGGCCTTCACTCTATCGCCTTCAACGCTTTGTCCAGGCCAGCGCCCGGCCGGATGATTTTTCTATTCTCCAGGTCCAGGAGGGTTGAGGGCTGGCAGTATTTGCATCTGCCACCGTCCACCACCAGCTCTACTCGATCCTCTATCTCTTTTGAGACCTCCTTAGCGCTCACCGGCGCTGGCTGGCCGGTGCGATTGGCGCTTGTGGAGGTGATCGGTCCGGACTTATCGATTATCCTGAGGGCAGACTCGTGGTCCGGGAACCTGATGCCTACCTGGGATGAGCCGGCGGTGAGAATGTCCGGAACTATGCTCTTTTTTCGCAGCAGGATGGATATCGGTCCCGGCAGAAGATCCTCCAAAATGTCCATGTCCTCATCGCGAACCTCGGCCACGTCTCTGAGCATCTCCAGGCTCGAGACCGCCAGAGAGATGGGCATGGAAAGAGGCCTTTTCTTGATCAGAAAGACCCTCATAACTGCCTGCTCATCCAGAGCATTGGCCCCCAGGCCGTAAACGGTCTCAGTGGGATAGACTACCACACCCCCTCCAATGATAAATCGAGCTGCACTGGGTATCATGGATTATTTCCGCTTGATGTTGGCTATGTCCCCTAAAGTGAGCCCCCTGCCGGAGCCTCCGGACTTGACCTGAGCCTCGCTGGCCTGATCGGTGAGCTTGATCTTAAGCTCCCTCTCCAGCTTCTTTCTGACTTCATCCTCAGGTGAGATATCCTCTCTCTCGATCTTCTTCAGGAGCGTGGCCTTCTCCTTGATCCTCGCTCCCAGCTGCTCTGGCGTGAGTCCCAGGCCCTCCCGAGCCTCTCTGATCTTGCGCCCGAAATCCGGAACCAACTCCACCAAATCCTTGAACTGGTCGCGTGGTTTAGGCCTCATGACGGTGAAGGCCCTCTCCACAGGAACCATCTTCCGCGGAACTGGTGTCCATTTGTCCTCTGGTTTTCCGAAGCGCGCACAGCTCTTGCAAACTTCCATAGTTGATCGGTCAATAACGATCTTTTGGGGTGAACCTGAGATTTCGGCGCCGCAAATCTCACATTGCTTCTCGGTCATTTCGGAAACCTTTATACGGGTCAAAGTTTAATAACCTTTGTAATTATGGATAGTGGAGAAGGCATGAATGAGTCACAGGCTGGCGCGGATTTCTCGCGCTACATCCTGGACCGGATGCGCCAGCTGGAGGAGCGTAACCTGGCGCTGCGTGAGCAGAAGGACCGCGTGGAAGGCGAGAAGAGGCTCATAGAGAACCAGAAGCTCAAGTTCGAGCGTGAGGCCCGGAAGCTCAGAAGCGAGCTGGAGCGCCTGCGCGTCGGTCCGATGATCGTGGGAACCATCGTCGATGTTCTGGATGAAAACCGGGTTATCGTCAAGAGCAGCACCGGCCCCAGATTCGTTGTTAGTTTATCCCAATTCATAGAGGAGGAGATAAAGGTCGGGGCTCAGGTAGGCTTAAATCAGCAGTCATTCGCGGTGATGTGCGTTCTGCCCTCTCCCCGCGACCCGGCGGTATTCGGCATGGAGATCGAGGAGGCTCCAAATGTACAGTTCTCTCAGATTGGCGGTCTGGACACCCAGATATCCGAGATCAGGGAGATCGTGGAGCTCCCCCTGAAGCGACCAGACCTTTTCACCTCGGTTGGAATCGAGCCGCCCAAAGGAGTTCTCCTCCACGGCCCACCAGGCACGGGCAAGACCATCCTGGCCAAGGCAGTTGCTCAGAGCACTGAGGCCACATTCATGCGGGTGGTGGGCTCGGAGTTCGTGCAGAAGTACATCGGAGAAGGGGCACGCCTGGTCCGCGAGCTGTTCGAACTGGCCAAGAGCAAGTCCCCAGCGATAATATTCATCGATGAGCTTGACGCCATAGGCGCCCGCCGCATGGATGGTGCGACCAGCGGGGATCGGGAGGTTCAGAGGACCTTGATGCAGATCCTGGCGGAGATGGATGGCTTTGATGCCAGAGGGGAGGTCAAGCTGATCGCTGCCACCAACCGTCTGGATATGCTAGACCCAGCTCTCCTCCGGCCAGGCCGCTTCGATAGGGTGATCGAGATTCCCCTGCCCAGCAAGGAGGCGAGGGAGTCGATTCTCAAGATCCACACCCGGGGCATGAACCTGGACCGGGATGTTAACCTGCGGCTGATAGCCGAGCTCTTAGAGGGCTCAAGCGGAGCTGATCTGAAGGCGCTCTCCACTGAGGCGGGCATGTATGCCATCCGGGAGGAGAGGACTACCGTCTACCAGAGCGACTTCGAGAGGGCAGCAGCCAAGATCCTGCTCAAAGAGAGGAACCAGATGGCTGAGCCTGAGGGGCTCATTCAGCAGTACATCTGAAGCATCGAGAAGCACGAGCGCAATTGAATACCCAAGACTGTGATCAGATCAGGCGATCAGTTCATAGCCGGCCGCTCCGGTGGTGTGGTCGGGGCGATCATTCCCTGGCGCGGCGGCTTTGCGGGCGTGGCTCCTGCCCATATTTTTCAACAGGTGGGGACAAGAGAGTTGAGAGTGGGTGGGATCACCTGCCGGGTATCCTATATTCCGGATGATGCCGATCTGGCCTTTTTTCCCATTCACGCTCCCTGCCAGTTGACGGCTCTGGGCAAGCCTCATCCGGGCGATGCAGAGCTCGTGAACGCCCGCCATTCCATCGCCTGCCGGGTATCCGATTCCTCCTGGTCGATCGTATATGTCATCCTTCCTCCTGGGGACCTGCCGGGACCTGGGGATAGCGGCTCAGCCCTGGTGCAGGATGAGAGGGTTGTAGGGCTGCTGCTCTCCTTAAACATGCACACCTGCCGGGGGACAGCGGTATCGGCGGAGATGATAGAGAGGGAGATCGGGAAATGATGCTGGGTTCTTCGCTGTTTTCTATGCCACTATCTCTCTCCCGTTTTTGTGATTCTGTCCCTCTGGTAAAATTGAGATTATTGTACATTACCAACACAATTTAGCGAAGAGCAAAATATTATGAGAAAGTATGAACAGGTGGAGATGGAAGGAGCTGGGGCGGCTGCAGCCATAGAGCAGGCCGGATGCCAGGGAATTACCACCAGATTCATGATGATCCGGGGGATCTCAGATCTGCCTCGTGCCAAAGGGAAGAATAAGGGCAGAAAAGAGCGAGATGCTTGGAAGGCTTACGCATCCAATGCAGCTGCTGCTTTTGTAATGGGATGGATCGCTGAGGGGCTGACGATGCCGCCTTCGGCTAGAACTCCCGATTTATGAATGTCTTCGCATTGGATCTGGATGTTCAGGATATTCTTCATTCAGATGCTTCTTCTCTGGGCTGGTGGCCACGAAGTTGGCGACGGCTATGGCGATCTGGAGATCAGTGCAACTAATATGCTTCCTGGACAACTCTCATATTGCTTTTTTAAATTCTGCATCTGCAGAACAATTGTGTCCAACCTATCAAATCCTCAACGGCTTCATTTATATCTAAGCCCCCCCGGCGTTGAGGGGGCCCCTTTGGCCGCGGCCCGAAGGGGCGACTCGCGGCGTGCGCAAAAAAAACAGTCTGTGTAGATCAATCTTAGCCTTGATAACAGCACTCGATTCGCGAAATCGTTATATTCCGAACCTCTTAAAAAAAGTTCAAACTTTCACCTGGGCCCGCCTGGCGAATTTTTCATTTAATTGCTTTATGACCTGAACAGCGTGGCACTTACTCCCCACTAAAATTTATCCGTCTGTTA
>WOYI011137211.1_pt1 | contig 33298 bp, 32 predicted proteins | sample 6423411 | NCBI WGS metagenome assembly WOYI01 (sample SAMN13441803, study PRJNA592873) | oil field metagenome | biome: oil field; feature: oil-well bore; material: oil-contaminated soil; isolation source: oil-contaminated soil from oil-well borehole | place: Germany: Wietze | collected 2016-10-18 ...
AACCTACGTTAAGAGCCAGCATGACTGTTGGAATAAACAATCCCCCGGGAGACATATTGATTGCTATCGCAGCAGTTAACCCAATCGACACGGCAAACAATGGATTATTTGTAGTCCGATTTACAGTTCGCTCAATTGCGATAGCAAGCAATACCAGAACAAACGTCATGCCAAACATAATCACGAGACTGTTCGAGTAGTACCAATAGGCAAACATACCTGGCAAGGTGACATATGCAAAATTTGTTGTGTCCTGCGTTCCTGATCTGCTTATTTCAGATGTGTATAAATCGGCTTTTCCTCTCACGCCTTTTTCAGTTATAGCGCGGAGCAATAATGCCGTACCTTTCTCAGGGTACGAATAAACCGCCATCAGGCCCTCCAATCCGATCCACCGATCAATTGGAAGGTGCATTACGTATACGAGCGTCTGGGGGCTAAAAATAAAATTGGTCGCCGCCTGTTTTACTGCCGCCTGTTTTTCTGCCGCCTGTTTTTCTGCCGCCTGTTTTTCTGCAACCTGTTTTTCTGCCGCCTGTTTTTCTGACGCTTGCTGTGCTGCCGTTAGCTGGGCGGCCACCTGCCACCAAGCTTCTCTGCGCATCTGTGAAGCGACGGCAACGATTAGTACCGCACTAGTGCATAACAATACGAGTATGGCGATACGCTGCCAATTCAACCATCGAATTTTGTCCCGGTATGTTAGTGCAACAAGAATTATCCAGGCACTCTGATAGGCAACGGTACCTCGGCTTCCAATTGAAATGGCAATCGCGGCACCTGCAGCGAGAACAATTGCTGTCGGCACAAACAGCGACCTTCCACTTACCATTTCAAGATATAACGGGACTAGTAATATTAGTAATGTTGCTCCAGTAAACCAATTAAACAAACCCTGCATGGGCCATGGCACATCTAATACTGGGGAGGCCAGACCTGCGTGATTTATAACAAAGTATTCGTTTAGAAAAACGACACCCATTACAACTGATAAAGTGGTCACCCACACTATCACGCGGGTACGAGTTGATATATCAAGATCAATTGGGTGCCAATTTTCTTCAACGCGCCCCTTCCAAACCAGCCCGGCACACATTACAGCTAACGCCCCTAAAGAAGACAGGAGCGCAACCTGATCCCATGAAGACGGAGAGAAATCAAATAAGCCCGTCGGCTCCATCCATCTGAGCGAATTGTTTATCGTGTGGAGGCTCATCTTCAGCCAGAAACCTAACCATAACGTAACTGTCAGGAATATGAATCCAAAAGAGACTCGTCTCTTTATCCCCACTGCGAGCATCATAAAGAAGGCCACACTGAAAACGACATATACCCAGAGCTCCCCTTGCCAAGCGAGTGCCGCGGCTATGAAGAGCGCAACAATGGCAATCAAAAAAACTGTGATCAATAATTTAGTTGCTTTCTCTCGATTGGACATATAAAACCCATCATGATGACTTCGTGAATATTTATTTGCACGTGCAAAGCGCAGTCGTAACATTTGCTACCAACTGCAGTCCTGCACTTCGACGTTGCTAAATCAGAAATGATGCTTATCCCCAGATTGCCTTGCATCAAGCAGGTAATCTGCGCTCGCATCCCATTGCGAGCTCGCTAATTATTTTGTTTGTTCTTATTATCTTGTTAAATCAATTCGAGGCAAAACGGCTTCCCCAAAATCTCTTCCATCGAATTGTAGTACTTCAAGAACACGTCACTATCCAAAAACTGACGCCCTGCCTCTCGCATGGCAGTTATTTCAGCGTCTGTCATACGCCCAACCGCTTCCCACATTTCTTCCCATGAGGAGTATTTCCTCACATCAACATATGCTGCCGCGGGAATCAGTGCTTCAATATCAGGCGCCCCCCAATACAAGGGAATTGTTCCTGAATACAGGCAGTCGAATATCTTTTCTGTCACATAGCCCTGCATTTCCATGTTTTCAAAGCACAGGCAATACTGATATTGGCTCAATACCGCATACTTGGACTGACACTCACCCAGATAAATCGACATCATTTTTTTGCGATTCGTCCAGTATGGCAGCCACATGGAACTGCGTGACCACCACTTGGCCCAACCCCGGCCATAGAGATCCACAACACCGAGCTTTGACAGTGATGCCATTGCCTCAATTCGCTTGCTATATAGCTCGGATGTACGCGCTTTTGGCTTGTGGTTGCCATTGATCACGACAATTCGCTTTGCTCGATTGGTATTAGACCAGTATTCAGGGATGATCCCCTTGCGCGGCTGCGGCCAGTATAGCTTTCTTAGCTTTGACTGATCCACTCCCTCCAGCGAGTATCCATCGCCCACGGTGTTATGCACATAGACGTTGTCAAACTTGTCCGTCAGTTCCGGCAGCGCGCCATATAATTCAGGCGCGACAATAGGCGGCTCCATAATCAGGAAACCCTTAAATTCAACATCAGTTCGGGCTTCAAGCGCGGAAATATTGGATAACATGCCGAGCGAATAGTATTGGTTATGTTCTTCCACTATTTCGCCGTGCAGGAGCAGATCAACCGTGTTTATTTCCACCCCGCGCGCATGCAAGGCAATTTGCGCCCGAGAAAAAGGCTCCAGCGTGCCGTCGCGATTCAATTTTGAATCTGCAAGGTCGAACAGCCTATTACCACAATAGTGAGTAGATGATGGGTCAATTACGACCGATTTGATTTTGGAGTTCCCCAACATTATCTCCAAGAGATTTTTTTTATCGCCTTAACAATTCCGGCACCATTTCTGGTTCCTCCAACTTGCAGCAGAATTCGCAGCAGCGTCCCGCCCGCCAGCGTCACCACGCCCCTCCGCCCAGACATCGCCGCACGGACTGAATCCCAGCAAAACAATCCCTCCAGCAATACCTTGGCCTCGGCATTTCTGGCCAAACCAAAGAGGTTAAACGCACAAGCTACCCGTTCGTGACGATCAAGCCATTGATAGTGTCGCAAGTCATTTTCGGTAAGAATTGCCCGCACTTCGGGCTGCGCCAAATAGTTGTCCATGACCAGAAAAAAATCGGTGCGCTCGGTGCGATTGCGGATTCTATCCGAGAACTGTGCCTTGCTGATTCGGTACCCCATTAGTTGTTCGCCCAACACCGCGATGGGGTTGATTTTGGAAAGCCTTAACCACACATCAACATCCGAACTGGATTTATAGATATTGTTGCCCCACTCCCTGATCCCTTCCCTGTATATTTCAGTTCGAGCCATTGCGCTTGGGCATATCAAGAAATTGTGATGCAGGAGCATCGTCTGCAGCAAGTGCTGAAAGTCAAATCGCGACACCGAGCTTCTGGCACCCGGAACATGGCCCATGGCGCCGAATGTCACTCCCCGTTCATCGATTGTGTCCGCCGCGGTAAAGACAGCGCTTATATCGGGATTCTTCTCAAGGAATAAAACTTGCTTTGCCACCATGTCAGGCTTGTAAAGATCGTCGGCATGGAAGATCGCGGTGTATTTCCCCTCTGCCAGTTGAATGCATCGCGTAAAGTTTCCCTCGGCCCCGAGATTATTTTCCGTTTTATGGATTGTTATGCGGGGATCATTAATCTGCTCAATAGTTTTTACGGTTTCATCGGTTGAAGCATTGTCGGAGACATGAATCAGCAGATTGGGATAGGTCTGGGCCAGGATAGACTCCAGCGTTTCCCGGATAGTCGCCGCCGCGTTGTAGGTCGGGATGCAAATGCATACCAAAGGTTGCTCAGTCATTCTCCAGCCCCATTCGTCTGAGCACGGTTTGGAATCGCTGCGCGTAGGTATGGTCGCGCAGCGTGCGCGTGTATGCCGCTGCGGCCATCGATTCGCGCAACACCTCGTGTTCAAGGTAGAACTTGATTTTCTCGATCAGATCGTCGGCATCGGCATAGACCGCGATCTCGCGGTCTATGCCGTAGCAATTGGCCAGGCCCTCGACGAAATACGATAGTTGAAATGCTCCGCAGCCGTTCACCTCGAAGATGCGCGCCTTCATCTGCTCGATGTTCTTTTTGCTGCGCACGCGGTTGATCAACGCGCGGGGGGATGTGGCCAGATAGCGTGCGTCCCACGATGCAGAATTGGATAGATTCAGATTGATCTTACTTTCGTTGAATATTCTGACCATCCCCTCTTGGTCGACTTCGCCTTTCGGCCAGCGGTATCCCATCACCTCAACGGCTATGCCCGCCTTCCTGATGCGCTCGATCAGCCATTCGCGGTAGGGATGCCAGCCGCCGACGAACGACACGTCGAATCTCTTGCCGGTTTCCATTTTCCGGAACACTTGCTCGTTGCAGCCGAAGGGGAAGTAGATGGCGTTCGCCAAGCCCATTCCTCGATATTTCATTTCTCCGTGCAGATCGGGGGTCGAGAAGTAGTCGAACTGTCTTGCCCAATATCGCGAATACTCGACGCGCCAAGTATCGTCATGAAAGAAGCAGAAGGTCTTGGTATGTGTCCGCAAGGCGTTGATGGTTTCCGCTTCAAACTGGTCGGTGTAGAGCGAGAACACCGCTGCCGCCGGTTGCCAATTACGCACGCGCTCCAGCAATCTGCGGTTCATCCCGGCCTTGCCGTGCGCCTGTATCTCACCCATGTAGTCGAAAAGCTCGACCTCATGTCCCATTGCTTTAAGCACCTGATAGAAGTTGAAATATTCAAATGAATATTCGCGCTTCGGATCACCGTAGGTATGCAACATGCAAACGACCAATATCTTCATGCTTCACTCTTTTCCGTCAGGTGTTGTCGCAGAAACAAGAATTGCAGGGCCAGATAGGCAATGCCTACCAGCATCAGGACACCGATGACCTCTCCCCATGGCGATACCGCCGCAACCAGCAAGTAGCGCAGGCCCAACGTCATCCACCATAGTGCCACGGCCGCGCCCCCCGCCATCACCACGGGACGTATCGGAATACCTCCTCCCACCCATCGAGCCAGCAATACGTGCATCGTTGCCACCACGGCAAATCCCGATACCGCCAATCCCATTCCCGCACCTGCTGCGCCAAGGTGCGGAATCAGAAGAGCACTCAACGTGATCGCAAGTACCGCTCCAATCACATTAGGCACGATCAGCCAGCGCGTTCGCATATGTACGTGAGCAATCATGGAATAAATCCCCATCAATACTCGCGCCGCCTCAGCGAGCGCGCCCCAAACTACATAATCTGACGCAGGCTGGAATCGCTCCCCGAGGAATATCCGCGTCAGCTCTGGTGCCAACATCACGATCAATGCTCCGGTCAGCAGCAGGGATGGGATCACCGCAGCAGCATAGCGTTGCCATGCCTGCGCTTGCCGAACTGGATGTTTACTGCTTGCATCACGGTACAGGCGAGGTTGAAAATAGGTTGTCAGCACCGATTCAAAACCCGAGATCATGCCTGCGCTAATTCCGTATCCCGCAACGAACAGGCCTAACTGCGCCAATCCAAGCTGGCCTTCCACAATGTAGCGATAACCTTGACCCTGCACCCAAGCCAATCCTGCCGCAATTGCGACAGGCCAAGCAAAGCTAAAGAGTGTTCTTATATGTCGCCTAGTGATAGGCCCTGAAACAGGGTTTGCAATCTGGCCTTGCAAATGTACGAACAATACCCTGACTCCAATAATCGCAAACAACACCTGTCCCAAGAGCAGTCCGAACAGCCACCATTCTGCGGAGGGGCGTTCAATCTTCACCAGAAATACTGCGCAAACGAGACTGGCCGCGATGGTGGAAACAGACAACAACACAAGTTGTCCTCTATGCCCCAAAAAATTGAGCGACGAAAGTGTAGTCTGGCTGATTGTATTGAAATATAACGAACCGCATACCAAAATCACTAACCAAGCAATTGAGACCCTGAAGTTCATGATGCCGCTAATGTTCAAAAGGGGCAAAAATATCCCAGCTATAATTGCCACCAACAATAGATAGCCCGCATAACGAATCAAATAATTCTGAGCCACTCCATTGAGCTGCCAAATCAGCAATCGTCGATTGATAAACATCCCAACGGGATTCACAAAGAACATTGCAAAGAATCCAACCGAAGCTGACACCATCGCAACCACCCCCATCTCCTCGGGAGATAAGAGTGTTGTTGCAACACGCATCATCACTAGCGCAAGTAGGTATTGAATTGCCCTGCCTAAAATTAGAAGAATCAATTTAAATCTACCGGTGAATAATGTCTCTATCTACATCCAACATAAATCTTCTACTCACCGAATCAGCACAGTTAGGAGAGGTTCTTCAAAGAATTGATGGCACAGATATTTGCAAGAAGTGCAGTTAGCGCAGGGCGCTCCTAAACCTTCTCACACTGTTAATTAATCCATCACTAATTAAATTCGGCACAAACAACAACGGCAAATGAAGCATCCAGAAGTTGGGTTTTGCCTTGAAAAAGTGAATCATCAATTTCGCAATCTTTATCTTGTCCTTCATACCTGATGGCTTTAGAAACAATATACTCTTCAGGTTGTCGGAGTACCTGCTTTCACGAAAACATTGAAATGTTTGGCTGTCATAGCCAAGTTTCATGGTGCTCTCGAACACAGCGAGATGTTTCAATCCAACCTCCAATTGATTGCCAAAGTGTCCAGACCATCTTGGATTCTGCACCCTGACAACAACCATTTCATCCGCGAAAATGAAAGCCCTTACAGGATGCTTCATGATTTCCAGCATACCGCCTATATGTATCCACTGACTTCCTATGTATCTATCGAGAGATTCTGCATTCCAATCCATTCTTCGTATACACAAGGAAGAAACTGCGGAGGTGCTCCATAATGATCGCTGTAAAAATTCATTACCGTCATTGCACAGAATGTCTGTCTCAAATTGACGATTCCATGTTTTCTTCTCATTTTCGATATTTAAGAAGGAAGGGGAAAGGCAAAATATGGCAATGTCGCTATATCTCGCAATTACCGAGAATAATTTTTGGAGTGCTCCGGGCATCAACATATCGTCGTCACCTAATAGCCAAAGATATTCACCTTTCGCGACTTTAAATAAATTATCTACATTCCTGTCGTAGCCGATGTTTTGAGAATTGCATGTGTACCTAACGATGTGGGGAAACTTTTCAACATATCTTTTGGCGATGGCACCCGTTTCATCAGTCGAGGTATTATCTGAAACGAGAATCTCAATCTGCTGGCCTGGATCTTCTAGTAATTGCGTCAAGACGCTTTCAATCGATTGAGCCAAATACTTCTCACCGTTATATGTCGGGATCCCGATACTGATCTTGACGTTAGCGGGCATCAACGGTCACTCCGTAACTATGCAGGATCCTCGACAAGCCCTCTCGTATTCCAATTTTTGGGGCCCATCCTAATTCTGCCAAAGCGCTGATGTCCGCCTTGGAATCCATGATCTCGTCGCTACGATATGAGACATCTCCGAAGCCCAGAATCGACGGGCTGTGCGATAGATCCTTAATTGACTGCGCCAAATCACGCACTTGAACACTCTCGCCCGTCCCTACTTCAAAGTTCTTGAATGTGAATTCGTGAGCGCGGCCATATTCGACCAGTTTTATGAAGGCATCGGCGACCTCGTCGACATAAACAAAATCTCGTTTCTGATGCCCATGAGTGAGATGAACTCTCGAAATATGCTCGACTGCGATCTCTTGGATCAGGTTCTCGACAAATTTTGATCGACTGTCGCCAGGTCCATACATATGCTCCAGTGTCACATTGACGATCCGTATCTGATTTGAGAGGTGCTTGAGCCATACCAAAAGGCTTTTCTTTGATAGTGAATAGTTCAGCAGATTGGAATAAGTGCTACCACCCTTATTAAAATACGAGTCGGTATTGATGAAACACGCTGTGTCGTGCTCTATGCCAAGCTCGATCAGTCGAATTGGAAGTATCAGGTTGGGTTCCAGGATCTTGGAGATCGCACCGCCTCCTCTTCCATACTCCGTGGCTGTATGCACGATCACATCTATCTTATTTTCTTCAAAGATGATGCGCGGATTGATTTCCTCGACATTGTAGAGCTTGATTTTCGGATGGCTAGTCCATTTCTCAATCCGGATAAGACTTGAGTTCGTTCTTACGATGGCCGCCACCTCATAGCCATCAGCCAGCAGCTTGCCGAGTAGATTGCTGCCCAAGAATCCAGTTGCACCAGTCAAAACTATCAAAGTCCGCTCTCCTTCCAATTCGTGCTTGATTTACCTTCGCCCAACGCTACTACCTTCGCCATCTCTAGTTTCATTCCAGCTAATGAGGTCAACAAGGGCTGATATCCAAAATCGGCGGCACGTGTATTCAGTGAATAGTAATGAGGCTTGCCGCCTGTCGCATTGATGCTGGCATGCGATCCCGTCACTTCGTACCGCAGCCCGAATTCGTTCTGCATGGCCTGCAGCAGGCCCGGCTTGTCTATGGGGGCCTTGCTGTAGCAATCGACAGCCGCATTGGCGGCTGGCGCGGTCAGCAGGGCCGTCACCAGACGATGGAAGTCGGATGGATGCAGATAGTCGCGCACGATGTACTCAGAGGAAGTCTTCAGCACCGTTTTGTCACGGATAGCGCGCAGCATGTCAGTGACGAGGAAACGCGCATCGATATCCTGCGTGCGGCTGAAATAATTGAACACGCGGATATCGATGATGTGCAGTTTGGGATGGGCACGGTGCCTGCATTCGGCATGTAACTTCGCCACTCCATACCATTCATGGGCGGCAAGGTCGTTGATCGCAATGATCGCCGGGGTCTCGCGCCGCGCTGGTTCGGCGAAGTTGGAGCCGTAGGCAGCACCGCTGCTCAGGAACAGATAGCGGCATGACGGGTGTGTCTTAAGATATTCCAGCACCATCTCGTCGAAGCGCAGAGTGACTTCAAGTATCTCGCCGCCCATCTTCGCGATTTGCGCGGGATCGCCCGCACCGACGAAGTTGATGACGGCATCGAATTCCTGTTTCCCGAACTCGGCAAAGCCTTCAACGCGATACTGCCCCGCCATTCCGTTGCTAGCCAGCCAACCCGATACTTCTTCAGTGCGGCGCGCAAACAGATGAAGCTGATTCCCGGTTGCGCCTGAAAGCGAGATGATCAGGTCTCTGGCTATCTGGCTGGTGGCTCCGAGGATCGCTATCTTCATCGTAGCGATGCTCAAGCATCCAGCTTGGGAAATTGTTCGTCCAGTTTCGAGCCGAAAGCCAGGCGCGGTCGGCATTCCGTGGCTCCGCTCATCATCAGTTCGATGAGCAACGGACCTTTATGGTCCGCGAGCATCGGCAGGATGCCATCCATTTCGGCGGCATTGCTAATGCGTTGTGCGGCGATGCCATATGCGGCTGCAATGTCGGCAAAAGCGGGGCTGCTGTAGCCTTTCTGCGTGGACTGGTTGCGTCCGTCAAAGTACATGTCCTGGAAATTCTTGACCATGCCCAGTACGGCGTTATTCATTACGATGATGATCACATTCAGATCCAGACGCTTCAAAGTATCGAGCTCCTGGATGTTGAGCTGCATACTGCCATCGCCGGTGATCACGACAGTTTTACTCCGCGACTGGAAAGCGATGCCCAGTGCTGCAGGAAAGGCGAAACCCATCGCCCCCATGCCGCCGCTGTAGTGCACAGCCTGCCCCGCATTCAGCCGTAGACTTTGTGCGGCCCACATCTGATGATTGCCTACATCACATACGTAATCGACTGCCTGCTTGGCTAGGATTCGATTCAATCCCTTGAACAGCTCGCTGGGACTGATCTCCCAATCTGCATATTCGTTGAACCGGGCGCGCTCGCGCTTTTCGGACAACGTTCTAATCCAGTCAGGTGCCAACCGTGGGAATGTTTCGGAGCCGAGTGAGAAGCGCTGGAAGAAGTTCTCTGCCGTCGTGCAGATGTTCAGGTTGGCAAGCACACGGTTATCCAGTTGCGCCGGATCGATGTCGATCTGGACGATGCGCGCCTTGCGGGCAAAGTCGCCAACATCCGCTCCTGTTTGCCTGACATCGAGACGTGCCCCGATCACGATCAGCAAATCGCAGTTCTGCACCGCCCAGTTCGCTTCGCGGTTGCCATAGCTGCCGATCATGTTGAAATAGTTCTCGCGGGCGACTACGCGCTCATGGCCCATGAGCGTCGATACATACGGGACACCCAGCCTGTCGGCTTCCTGCAACCATCCATCCATCCCATCGGCCCAGCGCGCTCCGCCGCCGATGCAGATCAGCGGATATTGCGCATCCTTGCACAGGGAAGCCAACTCTTGCAGCGCGGCAGGCGACGCTTGCGGACCCGCTTCTATCTCCAGTGGTGTATTCACCCATTGCTCAACGAGCTCATCCGGAATATCGAAGCGCTGCACATCGTTCGGTATATCCAGCAATACTGGCCCTTGGCGTCCGCTTATCGCTGCAGACAATGCTTTGTGCAACTCGGGGAGTAGCGTTTCCGCACTATCGACTCGTGCCGCGTACTTGGTCAGCGACTTCACCACCTCGACGATATCCAACTCCTGAAAGCCTTGCTGGCGAACTCCTCTCGACCCTTTGAGTTCGCGTGTATTGACCTGGCCGGTGATGAACAGGCACGGCACGGAGTCGAACCAGCAGTCACCGATGCCGGTGATCATGTTGGTCGCGCCCGGACCGCTGGTGCCCATCGCCACGGCGATGGTCTTCCCTTTTGTGTACCGAGCCACGCCCTCCGCTGCGAATGCAGCAGACTGTTCGTGGTGCATCGAAACGATGTTGAACTGCCCTGATTCGGCGAGGCTGTCGAGCATGTGGGTGATCATGCCGCCCACGAGTTCAAAGCATGTCTGTACCCGGTGGGCGATCAGGAATTTGGCGAGTGCGTCGGATGCCTTCAAAGCTTGCCTCTGTTGTTTTGTTCTAGAAATTCACGCCGAAGAACGCTTCCAGCTTGGAGATGACGAAATCCAGCATCTCTTTGCTCAATCCCGGATACACGCCGATCCAGAAGGTGTCGTTCATCACAGTATCGGTGTTGGTCAGTTCACCCGAGATGCGGAAGTTGCGGCCTTTCATGTAGGGCTGGCGCGTCAGATTGCCGGCGAACAGCAGGCGCGTGCCGATCTTGTTCTGGTCGAGGTATTGCAACAGGTCGACGCGGTTGATGCCTGCGCTCGCCTTGATGGTGATGGGGAAACCGAACCAGGACGGGTCGCTGTTCGGCGTGGCTTCCGGCAGCAGCAGGAATTCTTCGCAGTTCTTCAGGCCGTTTTTCAGGTAGGCGAAGTTCGCCTTGCGCGCGGCGATGAATTCTTCCACGCGGTCCATTTGTGCCAGAGCGCAGGCGGCTTGCATGTCGGATATCTTCAGGTTGTAGCCGATATGAGAATAGGTGTACTTGTGGTCGTAGCCGTGCGGCAGGTCGCCCAGCTTCTGGCAGAAGCGCTTGCCACAGGTGTTGTCCTTGCCGGGCTGGCAGTAACAGTCGCGACCCCAGTCACGGATTGATTCGACGATCTGACGCAGTTGGTCGTTGTTGGTGAACACTGCACCGCCTTCGCCCATGGTGATGTGGTGCGCGGGGTAGAAGCTCAGCGTGCCGATGTCGCCAAAGGTGCCGCACAGTTTGCCGTTGTAGGTGGAGCCGAGCGCATCGCAGCAGTCTTCGATGAGCCAGAGGTTGTGCTTCTTCGCCAGCGCGGTGATGGTATCCAGATCGTAGGGATTACCCAGCGTGTGCGCGAGCATGATGGCCTTGGTCTTGGGTGTGATCGCCGCTTCGATCTTGGCCGGGTCGATGTTGTAGGTGCCGAGTTGCACATCGACGAACACCGGCACGGCGCCGAATTGCAAAATGGGATTCACCGTGGTGGGGAAACCCGCCGCCACCGAGATGACTTCATCGCCCGGCTGGATCGCGCGTTCGCCCAGCTTGTGCGAGGTAAGCGCGGAGAAGGCCAACAGGTTGGCGGAAGAGCCGGAGTTGGTGGTGAGCGCATGCTTTACACCGAGAAATTCGGTGAGGCGCTTCTCGAAGGCGTCGTTGAAACGGCCGGTAGTCAGCCAGCCGTCGAGCGAGGCTTCCACCATGTTCTGCAATTCGGCAGCGCCGATCACTTTGCCTGAAGGTGGCACCACATTCTTGCCCGCTTCAAATGCGCTGGGCGCATAAGCGAGGTCGGCATATTGTTTGACGAGATCTGCGATCTGGCTGCGGAGTTGTTCTTTTGTGCTCATGTTGTTTATCTCACTGTGCGTATTGTTCGATCTGTTTCAGGGTGAAGCTGCGCATATCCTGCTTTGCCAGCCAGGCCTGCTGCCAGGACACGATCATCTCAAGCGTGTGGCCCAAGTGCCAGCGCGGTTGCCAATCGAGGCGCATCTTGGCCTTGGAGCAATCCAGCTTCAGGTAATGCGCTTCGTGCGGATGCTCGCCGCCGTCGAGCTGCCAGCTCGCGCCCTCGCCCCACTGTTGCGTGAGTTGCTCGACGATCCACTGCACCGGCTTAGCATCTTCATCAGCCGGGCCGAAGTTCCAGCCTTCGGCGTAGGCGACGCCTTGCGTGTACAGCTTTTCCGCCAACAACAGATAGCCGGATAGCGGCTCCAACACATGCTGCCAGGGGCGGATCGCGTGCGGACTGCGAATCACGACCGGCTTGTTATCGCTGATGGCGCGCAAAATATCCGGGATCAAACGGTCGTCTGCCCAGTCACCTCCGCCGATCACGTTACCGGCACGGCCCGACGCGAGCGCCACACGATGCTCTGCGTATTTCTCCGGATTGAAGAATGAATTGCGGTAAGCCGAGGTCACCAGTTCGGCGCAGCCCTTGCTGTTGCTGTAGGGGTCGAAGCCGCCCATGGCTTCGTTCTCGCGATAGCCCCATACCCATTCCTTGTTGTCATAGCACTTGTCGCTGGTGACGTTGACCACGGCGCGCACCGAGGGCGCCTGGCGCACTGCTTCAAGCAGGTGCACCGTGCCCATTACGTTGGTGGAATAGGTCTCGACCGGGTTCACGTAGGAGTAACGCACCAACGGCTGGGCTGCCATGTGGATGACGATATCCGGGGCAGCATCGCGCATGGCTTTATACAACGCTTCCGCATCGCGGATATCGCCGATGATGGAAGTCATACCCTGCGCGACATTCGCGACTTCAAACAAACTGGGATTTGTCGGCGGCATCAAGGCATAACCAGTCACTTCGGCCCCAAGCTGCTGTAACCAGAGACTCAGCCAACTGCCTTTGAAACCGGTGTGGCCGGTGAGAAAGACTTTCTTGCCGCGCCAGAATTCGACATTCATTTCCAGACCTTCCAAGGCGCATTGCCGGATTGCCAAAGATCTTCGAGGTGCAGCTTGTCGCGCAGAGTGTCCATCGGTTGCCAGAAGCCTTCATGATGAAACGCCGCCAGATCGCCTTCTTCTGCGAGCCGCTCCATCGGGTCGCGTTCCCAAGTGGTTTTGTCATCGGTTATGTAATCGAGGACTTGCGGCGACAACACGAAGAAGCCGCCGTTGATCATCGCGCCGTCACCCTTGGGCTTTTCGCGGAAGCTGTTGACCTTGTTGCCCTGCATGTCGAGTGCGCCAAACCGCCCGGGCGGCAAGGTAGCGGTCAATGTGGCTTTGACTTTTTGCGCTTTGTGGTAGGCGATCAGCTCGGTGATATTCACATCGCTCACACCGTCGCCATAGGTAAAGCAGAATGCTTCTTCATCCTTGACGTATTCCGCCACGCGTTTCAAACGGCCGCCGGTCATCGTTTCTTCGCCGGTATCCACCAGCGTCACCTTCCAAGGTTCCGCATAACGCTGATGTACTTCCATCTTGTTATGTTCCATGTCGAAAGTCACATCCGACATGTGCAGGAAGTAATTGGCGAAATACTCTTTGATGACATAACCCTTGTAGCCGCAGCAAATCACGAAATCGTGAATGCCATGGGCAGAATAGGTTTTCATGATGTGCCACAAGATAGGCTTGCCGCCGATTTCGACCATTGGTTTCGGCCGAGTGGATGTTTCTTCGCTGATCCGCGTACCTAGACCACCGGCAAGAATGACAGCCTTCACTTTATTCTCCTTATAGCTTGGCCAAAGACTCGAATGCTTCCGGGATCGGGTAGTGATGATTGCCCACGAACAGGCCGTTTTGATCGATATGATCGGCATTCTTCAATGTGCCGTGCACTTCAGAGTCGAAGTATTTCACCACTTCGTTCTTGGCAAAATTGCCCGCCACAATCGGTCGGCATTCAAAACCCAGTTCATTTAACTTCGCCACCAGCACTTTGCGTGTGAGCTTGCTGCCGGGGCGGATCACCAGGCTGAATCCGAACCAGCTGCTCTCGCCGATCTCCTGCTGGATGATGATATCGGGATGATTGGCCAGTGCCGTTTGCAGCAATTTGCCGTTCTTGCGGCGTTCTTCGATCAACATCGGCAAGCGCTTCACCTGTTCGACACCCAGCGCCCCCTCTATCTCCAGCGGGCGCACGTTGTAGCCGGGCAACACGAAACGGAACGACTCCTCAAACGGATCATCGCTTTTATCGCTGCACACCAAGTTCTTTTTGGGCAGGTTGCGCGTCCATCCGTGCGCACGCAGCGACAGCAGGATTTGGTACAGCTCTTCGTCGTCAGTGACGATGAGGCCGCCTTCCATGGTGGAGATGTGGTGGCTGAAGAATGAACTGTAGCCGCCCATCACGCCGAATGTGCCGGCATGCTTGCCTTTGAATTTGGCACCCATGGATTCGCAGTTGTCTTCCATCAACACGATATCGCGCTTGCCGATGATCTGCTGAATGCGTCCGAAGTCATTCGGGTTGCCCAACAGGTTCACGGCCATGATGGCGCGTGTTTTGTCGGTGACTGCTTGTTCCAGTTGGTCAAGATCATAGTTCAGCGTGTTCAAGTCGATATCGACGAACTTGATCTTCAGCCCATATTGGTACAGCGGATAGAAAGTCGTACTCCATGACACTGCGGGCACAATGACTTCATCGCCTCGTTGCAATTTCAGTTTGGCGTTCTTGGTATAAAACAGCGCGGCCACCATAAGCAAGACCGCCGATGAACCGGAATTCACCATTACGCAGTGCTTGCTGCCAACGTATTGCGCGAAATCGCGCTCGAAAGCTTGCACGTTCGTGCCCATGGTGAACATGCCGGATGCGATGACACGTTGCATCGCATCTTGTTCTTCTTGCCCCCAAGTGGCTGTGGCTAACGGGAATTTGAAACTCATTGTAAAAACTCCTTCAGATAATATTCGTATGTTTTCTCGATACCGCTTCGCAATTCATTCTGCGCGCGCCATCCCCATGCCTGCTGGCGTTCTACGCTGACCAGTTTGCGCGCCATACCGACGGGTTTACTCAGATCATGGATGAACGTGCCCTTGTAGCCCATCACATCAGCGGCCGCTTGGTAATACTCGTTAATGGTGTAGTCATGCCCCAGCCCGATGTTCATCATGGCGGGCAGCGCTTCAAATTCTTTGATCGCGCGAACCAGCGCATCCGCCAAATCACCCGAGTACATGAACTCGCGCCGGGCTGTGCCGTCGCCCCATATCTCCACCGATTCCTGCCCGTTTTGCTTGGCCTGATGTACTTTATGGATGATCGCCGGGATCAGGTGGGAATGCGCCGGGTCGAATTTGTCATGACGTCCGAAGAGATTGCAGGGGATGAGTGTTTTGTACTGATAGCTCGCATCTTCGCGCATGATGTATTCGCACAGCCGTGCCGTAACCACCTTGGCCAGTGCATAACCTTCGTTGGTCGGCTCCAACTCACCTTTGAGCACCATCTCTTCGCCCAGCGGTTCATTGTGATTACGAGGATACATGCAGGAACTACCCAGATTGAGCAGGTGCCTGACGCCCGCCTGACGCGAAGCCCAGACGATGTTGCGCCCCATATCGAGATTCTCCAGCAGGAAGCCAACCGGCTCACGCATATTGGCCTGAATGCCACCCACTTTACCTGCCGCATGGATCACCATGTCTGGCTGATGTTCATGCAGATAGGCTTGCACCGCATTGAAATCGCGCAGATCCAATTCACCACTACGCGGTGCCAATACCTCAAACTCACCAATAGCTGGATGTTCGAGCAGATTGCGCCCGACCATGCCGCCGCCGCCCGTCAGTACAATTTTCTTTTTGCTCATGCGCTGACAGTTATTCGTGCGGATTAAAGGCTGCGTAACCGTGCTTTTTCACCAACTCGTCGCGCTCTGCACCCTTCAGGTCTTCTCGCACCATCTCGGCGACCAATTCGTCGAAGCTGATCTTCGGTGTCCAGCCGAGCTTGTTCTTGGCTTTGCTCGCGTCGCCCAGCAATGTTTCGACTTCGGTAGGACGGAAGTAGCGCGGATCGACTGCAACGACGCACTTGCCGGAAACATCGTAGCCCTTCTCATCTACGCCCTCGCCTTTCCAGGTGATCGCCATACCAAGCTCTTTAGCGGCCGCATTTACGAAGTCGCGCACGCTATATTGCACGCCAGTGGCGATGACGAAGTCTTCGGGCTTTTCCTGCTGCAGCATCAGCCATTGCATCTCGACGTAGTCTTTTGCATGGCCCCAGTCACGCAGCGAATCCATGTTGCCCAGATACAGGCATTCTTGCAGCCCAAGCTTGATACGTGCCAGCGCCCGGGTGATCTTGCGGGTGACGAAGGTCTCGCCGCGAATAGGTGATTCGTGGTTGAACAGGATACCGTTGCAAGCGTAGATACCGTAGGCTTCGCGGTAGTTGACCGTGATCCAGTAGGCATAGAGCTTGGCCACGGCATAGGGGCTACGCGGATAGAACGGCGTGGTTTCTTTCTGAGGGGTCTCTTGCACTAGGCCATACAACTCGGAAGTGGAAGCCTGATAGAAACGCGTTTTTTTACTCAGACCAAGGATGCGGATCGCTTCAAGTATACGCAATGCACCCAGCGCATCGGAATTGGCAGTGTATTCCGGCTCTTCGAACGAAACGGCCACATGGCTCTGCGCTGCAAGGTTGTAGATCTCATCCGGCTGCACCTTCTGGATGATATGCGTCAGACTGGAAGAGTCCGTCATATCGCCGTGATGCAAGAAGAACGGCTTACCCGTTTCATGTACATCATGGAACAGATGGTCAATGCGGCCCGTGTTGAACAATGAGCTACGGCGCTTGATGCCGTGTACTTCGTAACCCTTGTCTAGCAACATTTCAGCGAGATAAGCGCCATCTTGGCCGGTGACACCCGTAATCAATGCAACTTTTTTCTTACTCAAAATATTCTCCTAATCTCAATCGTTAATTCTCAAACCGTCATTTCAATCAGCCTAGCAATCTCAGCTACGCGCTCTTTCATCAATCCTTCATCTCCCCGCGCCTCCACATTCAACCGCAACAAAGGCTCGGTGTTCGAACCGCGCAGGTTGAAGCGCCATTCAGGAAATTCCATGCTCACGCCATCGGTGCGATCGACTGCCGGGTTCTGCGGCAAGTAATGCTGCAAGATGCGCTCGATGGTCTGCTTCACGTCCTGCACTCGGTAATTGATCTCGCCGCTGCATGGATAGGCGGCGATACGTTCACCCACCAACTCAGACAACTTCTTGCCGGAACGGCTCAGCAGTTCGGTCACTAGTAACCACGGAATCATACCGCTATCGCAGTAGGCGAAGTCGCGGAAGTAATGATGGGCACTCATCTCACCACCGTAGACGGCGTTCTCTGAACGCATGCGTTCCTTGATGAAAGCGTGACCGGTCTTGGACTGGATGGGGACGCCGCCGGACTGTTGTACGACCTCCACGGTATTCCAGGTCAGACGCGGATCGTGGATGATCTTTTCACCCGGATGCTTGGCGAGAAAGGCGGCAGCCAGAAGACCCACGATGTAATAGCCTTCGATGAATTCGCCCTGCTCATCGAACAGGAAACATCGATCAAAATCGCCATCCCAGGCGATGCCCATATCCGCACCGTGCGCTTTGACGGCATCGCTGGTGGCGGCTCGATTTTCCGGCAGCAGGGGGTTGGGGATGCCGTTGGGAAAACTTCCATCCGCCTCATGGTGGACCTTGATGAAGGTGACGGGGATATTGAGGGCTTTAAAACGCACCTCGATCTCGTCGATCACATGGCCCGCCGCGCCGTTGCCTGCATTCACCACCAACTTGAGTGGCTTGATGGCTGCCGCCTCGATATAGGTCAGCAGGTGTTCTACAAAAGGATTGAGGATCGAGGATTGCGTCAGCGTTCCGCGTTTGCCTGTTGGGCCAAACTGGTTCGCTTCCGCCAAGGATTGGATGGCTTTGAGTCCGGTATCGCCGCTGATGGGCACCGCGCCGCGCGCGACCAGTTTCATGCCGTTGTAATCCATGGGATTGTGGCTGGCGGTGACTTCGATGCCTCCATCCACATCCAGATGGAAGGCTGCGAAATAGATCTCTTCGGTACCTACCATGCCGATGTCGACGACATCCGCGCCACCATCCATCAGGCCATTGGCCATGGCTTGCTTGAGCGTGGCGCTGGTTGGACGGACATCTCCGCCGACCACAACACGTTTCGCCTTCTGCTGCTCTGCATAGGCGCGGCCGATGCGATACGCGATGTCGTCGTTCAGTTCTTCGCCGAGCTTGCCGCGGATGTCATAGGCCTTGAAACATGTGAGCTTCATTGCGGGGCCCTGCCGTATTTGTCGTCAAAACGGACGATGTCGTCTTCACCCAGATATTCGCCGCTCTGTACCTCGATCATCACCAGCGGCAGCATGCCGGGGTTTTCCAGACGGTGTTTGTGGCCGGCCGGAATGTAGGTCGATTCGTTGGTCTGCACATACAACTCTTGTTGGCCGTTGACAACTTTTGCCATACCCCTGACCACTATCCAGTGTTCGCTGCGATGGTGGTGCATCTGCAAACTGAGGCTGGCACCGGGCTTGACTTCGATGCGCTTGATCTTGAAGTGGGATCCTTCTTCCAATACGGTGTAAGTCCCCCAAGGCCGGTGCACGGTCGAATGCAAACGGTGCGCTTCGTGCCCCTCCGCCTTGAGTTTGGCAAAAATATGTTTGACGTTCTGCGAACTGTTGCGGTCTGCGACTAGCAGCGCATCCGGCGTATCGATGATGACCAGATCCTTTACGCCGACTGCGGCGACCAGCCGGTCTGCACTCTGGATGTAGCAGTTGCTCGCTTCATACAGTATCGCTTCGCCTTCGACGCGATTGCCCGCTGCATCGGCTGCGGTCAGGTCCCCCAAGACCGACCAAGAGCCAATGTCACTCCAGCCGATCTCACAGGCTACAACGGCTACGTTCGCTGATTTCTCCATCAGTGCATAGTCAATCGAGTCGTCTGGGACTTCCTTGAATGTGTCTGCATCCAGTTCCAGCTGGCTCACCGCCTCCCCTTCCATCTTTTTGGAGACGGCGGTGCTGCGCTTAACGGCCTCCAGCACCCTCGGGCAGTGCGTCTGCATTTCCTTCAGCATTGCACCCGCTTGGAAACAGAACATGCCGGAGTTCCAAAGGAAGCGGCCGGATGCCAAATATTCGCCCGCTGTTTTCAAGTCGGGTTTTTCGACGAAGCGTTTGACTTCATTACCATTTGCTTCGATATAGCCGAAGCCTGTTTCCGGTCGATCCGGACGAATGCCAAATGTCACTAATTTGCCTTGTTGTGCCAAGCTCATTGCGCTGGTAACTGCCTCGGCGAAGGCTACCTGATCTGCGATGAGATGGTCTGCGGCCAATACAAGCAGGCAGGCGTCCTCGCCGTGCTTCTCCGCAACTTGCATGGCTGCCGCAGCAATCGCCGGCGCGGTATTGCGTCCGAACGGCTCCAGGATATAGCGGTTCGGTAGCCCCGCCTTGCCGACCGAGCCCGACACCTCGCCATATTCATCTTCGGTCTTGAAAAACAATTCGCGGTTGGTAACAGTCAATATCTCCGTCACCTGCGATAACACTGCACCGCGCAGCCAAGCTTTTTGCAGCAGGCTCTGCCCGTCTGCCAAGCGGATGAAAGGCTTGGGGTGCGCTTCTCTGGATACGGGCCATAACCGCGAACCGGCTCCGCCGCACAAGATGGTTGGTATCAATTTCATGCTTGTTTACTCGCCTGATTTTGTTGTGCCGCTTCGCGCTGCAATGCTTCGATCTCGGCCTTGAGACGCTCGTATTCCTGCACCTTGGCCTTCAGAAAGTCCACGGTCATGCGCGTCTTTTGCTCGATCCCACTCGGGGTCAGCAGGTAGGCATAGGCCAGTTTATTGTTGTTGTTGCGAAAGTTGTTGATCTTCACACTGCCCTTTTCTACCAGCGCATTCAGGCAATAGTTGACCTTGCCAAGACTGACGCCCAGCTTCTTTGCTAAGTCGCGCTGGGACAAGCCGGGATTCTCTTCCAGCGTTTTAAGCAGCTTGTAGTGTGTGTTTTCGTCGAGCATTCGCCTGCGTTCAATCGTTGAACGGGCGGCATTACAACAGGCCCGGATGAACCGTGTCAAGCCAAGGAGCGGGGGATTTGGCTACAATGCGGGCCTGACTCCTCAGAATATCGCACGTGACCGCTCCGCTTCCCTCTTCGCCGCGCATTGCCATCGTCCGCTTCTCCGCTCTGGGTGATGTGGTCATGGTCGCGGCGGCTGTGCAGGCTTTGCTCGGCGCTCTGCCTGCCGCCAAGATCACATGGATCACCAGTCCGCTTGGTTACTCCTTATTGAAAAGCTTGGAAGGAGTGGAATTTCTGGTGACGGACAAACCGCGCAGCCTGTCCGATTATCGTGCCTTCTATCGCCTGCTCGACGCACAGCGTTTCGATGCCGTGCTGGCGATGCAGGCCAATCTGCGCATCAATCTGCTCTATCCGGCTTTGCACGCGCCGCTCAAGATCGGCTTTGATCGCACCCGCGCGCGCGAACTGCAATGGCTGTTCTGCAACCGTCGCATCCCGTTCAAGAACGATCATCTCGTCGACAGCTTCCTTGCTTTCGTAGGCGAGCTGACCGGTACAGCGCCCCAAGCGGAATGGAAGCTGCCGCTCACGCATGACGAACAGGTTTGGGCAAGGGAGAGGATCGCTGCGCTGCCGCGCCCGCTGATTGCTCTGCACCCCGTCTCCAGCAAGGCCGAGCGCAACTGGCTGACGCCGCGCTACGCCAAGGTGATCGAGCTGGCGGTCAAGTTCTTCGATTGCGGCATCGTCATCACCGGCGGGAACGCGGCCGACGAGCGCACGACATGTGAACGTCTGGCCCAAGTCGCCCCACAACATACTTTGAATCTGTGCGGCCAGACCACCCCGAAACAATTGGCTACCGTACTCGCCGAAGCGGACGTGCTGATTGCCCCGGACACTGCCGCCGTGCATCTCGCCCGCGCCGTTGATACGCCGGTCGTCGGCCTGTATGCCGTCGCGCCCGCGCAGCTCACCGGCCCGTACCAGCGCACTACTTATTGCGTGGACCGTTATGACGAGGCGGCGCGCGAGTTCCTCGGCAAGGACCCGGCGCACTTGCCGTGGAATACCCGCGTGCACCATGCCGGCGCGATGGCGCTGATTGAGGTCGATGAGGTGATGCAGCAGTTGGCGCGCGCACTGGGTGACTGCACATGATTTCGCCAGACTCGCCATTCCAGCGGCTTGATGCAAATTGCTTTTATGATTCTGCCTCCGGCTTGCGGAGAACTTATAAATTAACTGGATTCCCGCGTTCGCGGGAATGACGGCACAAAAGAGAGCGCATGAAATTCCTCGACAACCGCCACGCCTACACCCTGCTGCTGTGGCTGCTGCTGCCTTATGCACTGCTGCATCTGCTGTGGCGCGCGCGCAAGCAACCTGAATACCTGCAGCACATCGACGAACGCTTTGGTCGTTACCGTCTCCGTAGCGACAAGCCGGTGATCTGGCTGCACACCGTCTCGGTCGGCGAAACGCGCGCCGCCGCCACACTGGTTGAAGAGCTGCGCACGCGTTACCCGCAGCTCCATATCCTGCTCACCCACACCACCCCGACCGGACGTGCCGCCAGCGAACAGCTGTATGGCGACGATGTGCTGCGCGTCTACCTGCCTTACGACTATCCCTTTGCGGTACGCCGTTTCCTGCAGCATTTCCGGCCGCAGGTCGGTGTATTGCTGGAGACCGAGGTGTGGTTCAACCTGATCCATGCATGCCGGCGCACCAAGACACCGCTGTTGTTGCTCAACGCAAGACTGTCCGAGCGCTCTGCGCAAAAATATGCGCGCTACCCACGACTGACTCATGGCGGCCTGCATGCACTCACGCTGATCGCCGCACAGACAGAGGATGACGCCCTGCGGCTGACTTCGCTAAGCGGCCATTCTGTGCCTGTGATGGGCAACTTGAAGTTCGACATCGCCCCGCCGCCCGCGCAACTCGAACTCGGCCGTTACCTGCGCGAGCGCTTCGGTGCGACGCGGCCGGTGTTCCTCGCCGCCAGCACACGCGAGGGCGAAGAAGTCTTGCTGCTAGAAGCACTGAAGAAGACAGCCGTACATAACCTGCTGACACTGATCGTGCCGCGCCATCCGCAGCGCTTCGACGAAATCGCCGCCCTGATCGAAAGCCATGGCTTCCGCATGCAGCGCCGTAGCGCCGATGAAACCATCGCATCCGATACACAGGTGGTGCTGGGTGACAGCATGGGTGAGATGTTCGCCTACTATGCCGCTAGCGATGTCGCCTTCATAGGCGGCAGTCTGCTGCCGCTGGGGGGGCAGAACCTGATTGAAGCATGCGCAGTTGGCAAACCGGTCATGGTTGGTCCGCATACCTTCAACTTCGCGCAAGCGACTGAGCAGGCTTTGGCTTGCGGTGCCGCACTGCGCGTTGGCGACGCGGACGAACTGGTGATTCAATTGAACTCCCTGCTGCACGATGCACAGCGCATGCGGCACATGGCGCACAGTGGAGAGCGCTTCGTCAGCGACAATCGCGGCGCGACCGAACGTGCCGCGAATATGATTGATAGCGCCCTGCGCCATAGTCATTGAGGCAAACATCAATCCATCCGGTAAAATAGCTCCCATGAAAAAGATCCTCATCACCGGCGGCGCCGGATTCATCGGCTCTGCCGTCGTCCGGCAGTTCATCAACGATACCGATTGCCATGTCGTCAACGTCGACAAGCTGACCTATGCCGGCAACCTGCAATCGCTGGCTTCGGTGTCGGACAATCCCCGTTACGCCTTTGAAAAAGTGGACATTTGCGATGCTGCAGAAGTGGCACGCGTGTTCCGCGAACACCAGCCGGACGCGGTGATGCACCTGGCCGCCGAGTCGCATGTGGATCGCTCGATCAGCGGCCCGGCGGAGTTCATCCAGACCAATATCTTCGGCACCTATACCCTGCTGGAAGCGGCACGCACCCACTGGAACAGCCTTGAGGGCGACAAGAAAGCAGGCTTCCGTTTCCACCATATTTCCACCGATGAGGTGTATGGCAGCCTGGGCGATGAGGGCTTTTTCACCGAACAGACCGCCTACGAACCCAATTCTCCGTATTCAGCCAGCAAGGCATCCAGCGATCATCTGGTACGGGCATGGCATCACACTTATGGCTTGCCTGTTGTGACCACCAACTGTTCCAACAACTATGGCCCCTATCACTTCCCCGAGAAACTGATCCCGCTGGTGATCCTGAACGCGGTCAACGGCAAGCCTTTGCCGATCTATGGCAAGGGCGACAACATCCGCGACTGGTTATATGTAGATGACCATGCGCGGGCTTTGCGCCTTGTGCTGGAAAAAGGCACTGCCGGAGAGACGTACAACATCGGCGGCTGGAACGAGAAAACCAATCTGCAGGTGGTGCAGGCTATCTGTACCATTCTGGATGCGCTGCATCCGCAAGGCGCACCGCACAGCCAGCTCATCACTTATGTGACCGACCGTCCCGGACACGATATGCGCTATGCGATCGATGCCGGCAAGATCGCCAAAGACTTGGGCTGGAAACCAGAGGAGACCTTCGAGACTGGACTCCGCAAAACCGTTGAGTGGTATCTCTCGAATACTGATTGGGTACAGGGCGTGACCAGCGGCGATTACCAGAACTGGATCAAAACACAGTATGAAACATAGTTCTGAGTCAAAAAAACAGTTCTGAGGGCAAAAGGCAGTTCTGAGTTCTGAGGGAGTGGCTATGGGGGTTTCTCGATTTGAGGATCTGATCGCTTGGCAGAAGGCTCGCGAGTTGGCTGCGGCGATCTAGCGACTGACGTCGCAGGGTCAATTTGCCAAGGACTTCGGTTTGAGGGATCAGATCCAGCGTGCGGCTGTTTCAGTCGTGTCCAATATTGCCGAAGGATTTGAGCGGGGTGGCGTTGCTGATTTCCACCAATTTCTGGTGATTGCCAAAGCTTCTTGCGCCGAATTGCGCACTCAGCTTTATGTCGCCCTTGATGTCGGCTACATTGACAAACATCAGTTCGAAACGATTTTAAAACAGGCGGATGAGGTTGCGCGAGTAGTGGGCGGACTCAGGGCATCCGTAAAACGACATGGTACAGCCAAATGACTCAACACCCAGCACCCAGCACCCAGCACCCAGCACCCAGAACTCAGCACTCATCTAAGGGCATCATCCTCGCCGGCGGTTCCGGCACCCGGCTGTATCCGGTGACGCTGCCCGTTTCCAAGCAACTGCTGCCGATCTACGACAAGCCGATGATCTACTATCCGCTGACCACGCTGATGCTGGCAGGAATCAAGGACATCCTGATCATCTCCACGCCGCAGGATACGCCGCGCTTCGAGCAACTGCTGGGGGACGGCAAGCAATGGGGCATCAATCTTTCCTATGCGGTGCAGCCGTCCCCGGACGGGTTGGCGCAGGCGTTCATCATCGGGGAGGATTTCATTGGCAGTGATAGTTGCGCACTCGTTCTCGGGGACAATATCTTCTACGGCCACGGACTCGATAAACAGCTCGCAGCCGCTGCTGCCAGGCAAGAGGGCGGCACTGTGTTCGCCTACCGCGTGACCGATCCGGAGCGCTACGGGGTAGTCGACTTCGACTCCGGCGGCCATGCGTTGAGCATCGAGGAAAAGCCGCTCGAACCCAAGTCGAATTTTGCGGTCACCGGTCTTTATTTTTACGACAATGCGGTCGTTGGTATCGCAAAGTCTATCAAGCCCTCCGCGCGCGGTGAGCTGGAGATCACCACCGTGAACCAGATCTATCTGGAACGCGGCAAGCTGGATGTGCAGGTCATGGGGCGAGGGAGTGCATGGCTGGATACGGGCACGCACGATTCGCTGATGGATGCATCCTTGTTCATCCAGACTTTGGAGAAACGGCAGGGCTTGAAGATCGCCTGTCCTGAAGAGATCGCCTATCGTCGCGGCTATATCACGCGCGCGCAGCTTGAGGCGCTGGCACAGCCGCTGGCGAAGAACGGCTACGGCCAGTATCTGCTCACCATTTTGAAGGAGAAGTTCTGACATGCAGGTCATCCCGACATCCATTCCTGACGTGCTGATCATCGAGCCCGATGTGTACGGCGACGCGCGCGGGTTCTTTTACGAAAGTTACAACCAGCGCAAATTCGAGCAGATCGTCGGTCGCGAGGTCCGCTTTGTGCAGGACAACCATTCGCGCTCGGCACAAAACGTGTTGCGCGGCCTGCATTACCAGGTGCAGCAGACTCAAGGCAAACTGGTGCGCGTCACGGCTGGTGAGGTGTTCGATGTGGCGGTGGACATCCGCAGTGCGTCGCCCACTTTCGGCCAGTCGGTCTGCGTCAATCTGAGCGAGCAAAACAAGCGCATGCTGTGGATACCGGAAGGTTTCGCGCATGGCTTCATGGTGTTGTCGGAGTATGCCGAGTTCCTGTACAAGGCCACCGACTATTGGGCGCCGGAGCACGAGCGGTGCATCCTGTGGAACGATACGGATCTCGCCATCGAGTGGCCGCTCTCTGCCGACCCGCTCTTGTCCACCAAGGATGCGTTTGGCACGCCGCTGCGCGGCGCGGAAGTATTCGCTTGAAGACCATCCTGCTCACCGGTGCCAACGGCCAGGTCGGCTGGGAATTGCAACGCGTGTTGCCCGCCGCAGGTCGCCTCGTCGCATTGACGCGCGAGCAGCTCGATTTGGCGAATCCCGATGCCATCCGCAATGTTATTCGGTACTACCGGCCCGACATCATCGTCAACCCGGCCGCTTACACCGCCGTGGACAAAGCCGAGAGCGATGCGGCAGTTGCTCAGGCAGTGAATGGCACTGCGCCGGGTGTTCTGGCGGAAGAAGCAGGCAAACTCGGGGCGCTGCTGGTCCATTACTCCACCGATTACGTGTTCAACGGCAACAAGTCGGGGCCGTACACCGAGACCGACGCCACCGATCCGCAAAGCGTCTATGGCAAGACCAAATTGGCGGGTGAAGAGGCGATCCGTGCCGTGGGCGGCAAGCATCTTATCTTGCGCACCAGTTGGGTGTATGGCGTGCACGGGGGTAATTTCGTCAAGACCGTGCTGCGGCTGGCGCGGGAGCGCGATGCGCTGCGCATCGTGAACGACCAGTTCGGCGCGCCAACCTGGGCACGCTTGCTTGCCAACGCCACCGGACAGATTTTGCAGCAATGTTCCGCTGCCGATTTTGACGAGAGCCACTACGGCCTGTACCACCTCTCTGCCGGCGGTCGGACCAGTTGGTATCACTACGCGGAAGAGATCGTGCGACTGGCAAGACTTTACGATGCCGACCTGCGCGAAAAGCCGCTGACCATAGAAGGCATCCCGACCAGCGCCTACCCGCTACCTGCATCGCGGCCTGCCAATTCGGTGCTGGCGAATGACAAGATCAGGCATGCCTTCGGCTTGCACCAGCCGTTGTGGCAAGATGATTTGGCCGAATGTGTGCGACTGATTAAAACGAGTCCTGAGTCCTGAGTCCTGAGTCCTGAGCTGTTTTTACTCAGCACTCAGCACTCGTTTAATGCAGCGCCAGATTGACCTGCTCCAGATCCGCTTCCTGCAGCTTCCCGGCGGCGGCCTTCAGACGCAGATGGCTCACCAGGTAGTTGTACTGCGCCTGATACAGGTCGCGGCGTGTCGAATACATCTGTTGTTGCGCGTTGAGCACGTCGAGGCTGGTGCGCACGCCGACTTCCTGCCCCAGCTTGCTGGCGGCCAGCAGGCTTTCGCTGGATTTCAGGGCTTGCCGCAGCGCCTGCACCTGCGCGATGCCGGTCGCTACACCCAGGTAGGCTTGGCGCGTCTGCACCGCCACATTGCGGCGGACATTTTCCAGATCCTGTTTGGCTTTTTCACGGTTCGCATCCGCTTCGCGCCATTTTGACTGGGTCGCGCCGCCCTGAAACAACGGCACATTTAGCTGCAGGCCGACCGATGTGTTGCGCGTTTCGCCGCAGCTGGTGAATACACAGCCGTTGTTTTTGGAATAGCTGCCGACCAGATCCAGCGTCGGCAGATGACCGCCACGGTTGCGCGCGACTTCTTCGTCCGCAAGTTGGTAGGCCGCTTCGGCGATCTGCACTTGCACGTTGTGCAGCTTGGCTTCCTCTACCCATTTCTGCACGTCAGCCGGCTCTGCCGCCACCGGATTGAATCCCGCACCCAGCACATTCAGCGGCGGCAGATCTCCGTTGATGAGCTGCTGCAGGTCGCGCTGTTTGACTTCCAGATCGCTGGCTGCGGCAAGTTCCTGCGCAAGGATCAGGTCATAGCGTGCCTGCGCTTCGTAGGTATCGGTGATGGTGGCAGTGCCCACTTCGAAATTGCGCTTGGCCTGTTCCAGCTGCTGGGCGATGGCCGACTTCTGCGCCACGATCAGCTGTACCGTGTCCTGCGCGATCAGCACGTCGAAATAGGCTTGCGCACTGCGCAGGATGATGTCCTGCCGGGCGGCTTTGAACTGCGCTTCGGAGATGGCGACCTGCAACTCGGACTGGTTATACATGGCCCAGTTTTGTTCGCGGAACAGCGGTTGCGTGACCGTCACGCCGTAGCCGTGGCTGTTGTATTTGTTCGCGCCGTAGGGTGCGTTCACGTCGTTGTACGCGGTATTGGCGTTCAGGTTGACGCTCGGTAGCAGCAATGCCCGTCCCTGGCTCAATTTTTCCTGCCCGGCCTGTTGCGCCGCGCGCGCGGCCGCGAACACTGCATCCTGGGTCTGGGCCGCGCGGTAGATATCGATCAGATCGGCCGCCGAAGCCGGCGCGGCAAAGGCGGCTGCCAGCATCGCGCTCAAAATGGTTCTGGACGGTTTCATGGTGTACTCCATTGGCATATTAGAATTGACTAATATTATATGTTTGCCCCGATCAGGGCAAACATATGTGATCAGTCGAACTTTAGAATACGAAGCGTTGCGGCTGCTGTACGTTGCGCAGCGGCGCAACCACTGTTTCGAACAATACCCTGGTTTCGAAAGTATCGGCTCCGCTACGAGTGATCAGTTGCGCATGCATCGCCGGTGCATCACCAACGATAACGAACAGGCGGCCGCCGACCTTCAGTTGCTGCTTGTAGGCTTCCGGCACCATCGGCACCGAAGCGGTCAGTATGATGGCGTCGTATTCCGCTTCGCCCCAGTTATGCGCTGCATCGCCCACTTGCAGTGTGACGTTGTCGATATTGTGCGTGGCCAGGTTGCGCGAGGCGGCGGCACTCAGTTCGGGCACGATCTCGACGCTGGTCACCTGCGCGGCCAAGCGCGCCAGCAGGGCGGTCACGTGGCCGCTGCCGGTGCCGATCTCCAACACGCTGTCGGTCGGCTGCAACGCCAGTGCCTGCACCGCGCGCGCCTCGATCTTCGGTTGCCACATGCTTGCGCCGTGGCCCAGCGGAATCTCGGTGTCGGCAAAAGCCAGCCCTTTGCTGACTGGCGGCACAAACTGTTCGCGGCGCACCGCTTTAAGCAGCTCAAGAACACGGGGATCGAGTACGTCCCATGGGCGGATCTGTTGTTCGATCATGTTGAAGCGCGCTTGTTCCACATTCATTTCTCTCTCCTCGTTGTTCAGTGTATTGCCGTCCGATGGGCCATATCGCGCGGGAGTATAACAACACCCCCTATCACCCTCAACCTGCCTTTGCCGCGCTTGCCGGCAGCGTGGCGCCTGTTGCCTTGTTAAACCCAGATTGTCCGTTAGAAATATCACGTCATTCCGGCCCTTCGATAAACTCAGGACAGGCTGAGTTTATCGAAGGGCCGGAATGACGGCCTAATGGACGATCCGGGATTAAGGCAAGCGACTGAATCGCGTTCTCAATACGTCCGTTTTCAGATGCTTGCGTCACGCTTGCCGAATTGCTGTTTGGCATCGGCGCACTTCCCGACGGTCGACGCAAGGAGGCATTGATTCAAACGCTGGATGGCCTGTTGGCGCTATTCGGGGATCGCGTGCTTGCTTTCGATACCGACGCAGCCCGGCACTATGCCGCGCTGGCCGTAGCTGCCCGAGCCGGCGGCAGGAGATTCCCCACACCGGACGGCTATTTCGCCGCCATTGCGACCACTCGCGGTTTCACCGTCGCCACACGCGACGTTGCGCCATTCAAGGCGGCCGGCCTCAACGTCATCAATCCTTGGGAAGCGACGCAGTGAGCCGGCGTCTCCCCACGAAGTTCAATATTTCCCACGCATGTGGGCCGGAATCATGGCTTTGTCCGCTTCGCGGCGTATTTTTCATCGCTGGATACCGGCCTAATGGACGATCCGGGTTAATCAAACCTTGCGTTGACAACTCCAACATTGCTTGTATATAGCCAATGTAAGCGCATCATCTGGAGGTTAATATGTCCATCACTACAGTGTTTAACAACAACCGCACGCAAGCGGTTCGCTTGCCCGCTGAGATGCGTTTTCCCGATTCGGTAAAAAAAGTCGAGGTGCGCAGCTATGGGTTGGAGAGGATCATTTCACCGGCGACTTCTTCTTGGGATAGTTTCTTTACCGACTCAACCATGCCGACGCCGGATTTCATGTCCGAACACGCAAGCCAGATTCAAGCCGAGCGCGAAAGTCTGTAGCAGCGCCATGTTGAAGTATCTGCTCGACACCAACATCGTCATCTACGTGATCAAGCAGCGACCTTTGGCGGTGGTGGAAGATTTTGTAAGTCGCCTGGATGTGCTTGCCTATGACGATAAGGCCGCATGGCAGTATGGAAATATCCGGAATTATGTAGCAGCCGCACAAAGCCTCCAGATGATGCGCGACTAGAATACTACCTGTCTTCTAACCAGCCGGGTGCATCATGCCAACATCCCCAGTCATATCCGGTCTTGCCACCAAACATAGAGAGCTTGGCCGGGAACTAGCCCAACATCAGGAAGATGTCCGGCAGCTATATGCCGCGATAGAGAGCATCGACAACGCGATCAAACTATTCGATCCAAACTTCGACCTCACCACGATCAAATCCAAAGCTAAATATACCGTCAATCCGTGGTTCGATCATGGTGAAATTGGAACGCTCGTACTGGATACACTCCGCACAGCCTCTGAACCGCTATCAACCCGTCAGATTGGCGAGTTGATTGTTGCTGTCAGGGGTTTGCGTGTTGAGGAACGAAGGAATGGGATTGGGTGTTGAAGATGGTACTGAGCGCAGCGCAACGGCTGGAGAAGAAAGGAATCGTCAAAATGGTTGGGCGCGTCAAGTGTATCGGCAACGGCCCGATGCTCTGGCAACTCGCCTAAGCTGCCAACCGTTCTGCCTGCCGCTTGTTCCCCTGCCAGTAGCCACACCAGTCATTGTTCGTCCGCGTGTGGGCGCATTTCTTTGCGATGTCGTTGAAGATCGCGCCGTTGCTCCAGCGGCGTGTGTCCTCGCGGTATGCCGCCTCGTTGGCGTAGTTTGCCAGATACAGATTCCCGAACTTGTGAACTTGCCCGTACTGCATCCGGCGGAAGCGCGCAAAGTAGCTTTCAGCCAGATTGTTGGTCGTGCCATCATCGGCGCGGTACTCGACACTGTGATTCACGCGGTGCGTATCAAACTTGGCGTGCAGCACGTCGTAGGCGTTGGACTCGTCGGCGCAGATTGTTGAGCCTTGAGTGACATGGGCATCCGCCAGCTTGCTCACGTCAGATTGATTCTCGGACTTCAACACAAAAGTAATAGTCTTGCTGGCTCCGGCTGCAAGTTCCTGACACTTTTGGCGCATCACGAACACACAGCGCTTGCCCGGTTTCTGGTGGATGGCAAGGCGGCGGTCGATGCGGTCTTCCTTCTTGTTCTTTGGGCGGATGTGGCCGTTGACGTAAGCGCCATCCATGTGGATCTCACCATCCAGTTTTTCTAACTCACGTTGTTCCATCAACGATTCACGAATCTTGTGCGCCAGCACGAAGGCCGTCTTGTACTGCACGCTCAGGTCACGGCCAAGCTGCAACGCTGAAATGCCCTTTACTGCGTTGGTGTAGATGGCGATGGCCGCGAGGTACACCTTCAACGGCAGTTCGTGGAAGGCGAATATTGTCCCGCTGGTCACGGAGAACGTGTGGCTGCAATCCTTGCACTGCCACTGCTTCCGGGTTGGCTTGAAATAGTGCTTGCCGATCACACCGCATACCGGGCACGTCACTTCTTCGCCATTGCCCCAGCGCACTTCACGGAACAGCGCAAACGCTTCGTCGTTGCTCATCTCAAACACCTTGCGCACGGACAGCGTGCGGGCTTGGGCTGAGAGCAGGAAGTGTTGTTTGTGGGACATGGCACACCTTGTACATAAATCTATGACGCGGAGAATAGTCACTAATTTATGTCCTGTCAAGAAAATTGAACATTTATTAGTGAATTATTGACATTCTTATATGTTCTGTATATATTAAGGTATGACTAAAGGGAAATTGTTATGATGCGCGCCATGACATACGAGGAATTTCAGCGCCAGATTGGAAAGGCGGGGCTAACCATCCGTGAATTTGCGGACATGGTTAAGATGAACCGAATTTCAATCAGCAACTACGGACAAAAGGGAGAGGTGCCTTCCCATTTAGCCGTGATAGCGGCATTGTTAGGAGAAATGGCTGAACGCAAGATTGACTACAGAGACACTTTGTCACGAATTGATATTCTGCCCAAAAAACCACGCGGCGCAGGCATTGGCAAGTTCGGCGGGGACAAGCAAATGAATTTCTTAGTGGCAGACGTAAAAAGGGAAGATCAGCCATGAATTTCATTGAGAACGAAACTGCTCAAAAGCTCCGAGGCGGGTATTACACACCACCTGACCTAGCTGTTTTCCTAGCTCAATGGGTAAAAGAAATTTGCCCCACGCGCATTCTGGAACCAAGTTGCGGGGATGGTGTTTTTTTTGATGCACTTGCCAAGGTTAATGGATTTCAAAAAGCCGATATTGTTGGCTTCGAGCTTGAGCCAGATGAAGCAGCCAAGGCGCAGTCTCGCGCTAAATCCGTTGGCTTGAAGGCTGCAAAGGTACATACCGAAGATTTTCTTCAATGGGCTATCAATCACATGGATGATGGCAGCACCAAGTTCGATGCTATTGTTGGCAATCCCCCGTTTGTTCGATACCAATATCTTCCTGCGCCATTTCAAGTATGCGCGGAACAAATCTTCAAGGAACTTGATCTGCCATTTACAAAACACACCAATGCATGGGTGTCATTCATTCTTGCTTCCATGTCACTCCTGCGCCCTGGTGGACGATTGGCAATGGTGGTGCCAGCAGAAATTATTCACGTTACACATGCACAATCATTGCGTTCCTACTTAGGGCGCGAATGTCGTCGCTTAGTCATCATTGATCCAGAAGAACTTTGGTTCAGCGACACGCTGCAAGGCGCAGTGATCTTGTTCGCCGAGAAGAAACATAGCAAGACTGATAAAGTCGAAGGGCTTGGTATGTATCCAGTTAAGGGGCGCGAGTTTCTTAAACTTGATCCTGCAACTGTTTTCAATGCACCACAGTCCATCAATGGCAAGACCGTGCAAGGAAAATGGACGCGCGCCTTACTTGATTTAGAAACGCGCTCACTATTTGATGAACTCGCAAATCATAATGCGGTGCATCGGTTCGAGGATATAGCTCAAGTAGATGTTGGTATTGTCACTGGCGCGAATAAATTTTTCCTCGTTACAGATGATGTTGTGAAGAAATTTAAACTCGACAAATGGGCACACCCAATGTTTGGGCGAAGCGAGCATTGCCCTGGCATCATCTACGATGACAACCAACATGCAGCGAATGCGGAAAAGGGGAATCCTACAAATTTCCTTCTGTTTAGAGAAGACGTAAATAAACTCAATGCTTCCGCAAAAGCCTATATCAAGTTGGGCGAGGATCAAGAACTCAATACTCGATATAAGTGCCGTGTACGTGC
>WOYI010411566.1_pt1 | contig 33288 bp, 28 predicted proteins | sample 6423411 | NCBI WGS metagenome assembly WOYI01 (sample SAMN13441803, study PRJNA592873) | oil field metagenome | biome: oil field; feature: oil-well bore; material: oil-contaminated soil; isolation source: oil-contaminated soil from oil-well borehole | place: Germany: Wietze | collected 2016-10-18 ...
CCCCGACAGCCATCCTGCCGACGGCCACTCCGGCTATCACCGAAGCGCCCACCACGACGCCAGCCGGTCAATGGGGCGATCTGACCTACGCGGCCACGCCCCTGCCCGCTCTGGGCGGTGAGATCACCCAGGCCAACGCCTATCAGGTGGTCCCCCTGGCCGTCTGGGGGAACCCGCGGGCCAACGCCATTGCCCTCTCCGCCGATGGTCAGATCCTGGCCGTCGGCACGGACCTGGGCGCGGCCTTCTATGACAGTCAATCCTACGCCCTGCTCGCCCAACTCCGCACGCCCTACCCCGTGACGGCGATCGTCTATTCGGCAGATCAGGGCCTGATTGCGCTCGGCCAGCGGCAGGGCGTGGTGGATGTGATCACCAAAGCTGATCTGACCCTGCTCATCCGGCTCATCCCCTCCGGGCCTGAAGCCTTTGAAAATGCGGAGATTGAGCTGGCTTTTTCTCCCAACAGTGAAAGCCTGGCCCTGATGGCCCGGTCCGCTACGGAAGTCCGCCTCCTGCGCTGGTCCACCGAAAGCTGGCTGATCACGGCCAGCCAGACCCTGAATCAGGGCCGGGTCAGCTATTTGAGCGCGCCGCTGGACCTGGCCAGTGTGATTGACAGCCAGAATGACCTCCTGCTGCAATCCCTTTCCTATCCAGAGGAGAACGACCGCGTGAACCTGCCCGCTTCCGTCTCGCAGGCCTTTTGGAACACGATGGATACCTACGGCGGAGAAGTGGCCCCCGCCAGCGATGGGACTTTCATCCTGATCCATAACGGCTCGGCGGTTGCCGCCTGGCAGATTCTGGCCGATGAATACGATTACCTCCTGGATAACTACCCCAGCAGCATCCCCGACCCCTGCACCCAGGCCCCGGACAGCTGCCAAAACAGTGCGGGCGGCTTCTCCTGGGCTTGCCCTGCCGCCGAACCCATCCCGCCGATCGGATTGATCGCCCTGACGCCGGATGATGTGATGGTGCTGATTTCCCGCAACGACGGTTTGACCGAATTCCGCAGCGCGGCCGACGCCCGGGTCCTGTGGACAGTGGATGCCCAGTTCACCAGCGTCAGCTTTTCGCCGGGCGGCGAGTTCTTCTTTGGGCTGCGCCCCAACGGCGTGATCGAAAAGCGGGCTACCCTTGATGGCGAACTGATCGACTTTTTGGAGCAGTACCCCGGCGAATTGGCCGAGGTCCAATTTGCCCCGGATGGCAGCATCCTCGCCGCGGCCTACAGCGATGGCTGGGTGCGCGTCTACAGCACCGCCGATGGCCAGCTGCTCGGAGTATTAAATGGAAACGCCCGCTCGCTGGCCTTCACCGGCGACGGCAATTTCCTGGCCGCAGGTTTGGAAGATGGCACCATCCGCCTCTTCGATCTGCTGGCCGGCAGCTTTTCCGACTTGACGCCGCGGCACCTGGCTGCCGTCAATGATCTGGCTTTCTCGCTGGATGGCACCCAGCTGGTCGCCGGCAGCGCCGACTGCACCGTCAGCCTCTGGCAGGTGGCTGGCAGCTACCGGATCCGCCTGCTGAAACCCGGCGGACAGAACCCCTTCCAGGTCAGCCAGGTGGCGCAGGCCCGCAGCGGGAAATGGTTCATCGCGGCCGGAAACCAGCCAGGTTCCGTGACCTATGACCGGGCGGATTTTGCTTCGGCTGTCCTGGTGAACTTCGGGCCGTATACCGATCTCGACCTCTCGTCCGATGATGACTATTTGGCCCTCGCCGGGGAGCAGGTCTGGCTGCGCCGCCAAGCGGACAATCAACCTGTGCAAGCGCCGGTCCCCGTCACCGCAGCGGGCCTGGGCCTGACCTACAAGCTGGCCTTCAGCCCGGATAATTCCCTTTTAGCGGTCGTTTCCGAAGAGGCGCTGTCTTTCTGGTCTGTCGCGGACCAGGAAATCTTCGCCAGTATCCCCTACCCCCAGGCGGGCCATTTCTTCGGCGAGCCGGTGAGCCTGGCTTTCTCTCCCTATGGTGACCTGATCGCCCTGGGCATGGAGAACGGCTTGATCCAGATCTTCGGAATCCCCGCGCCGGCGGCGGAATAAGAGCCAAAACTTCACCCCCTCCCATCGAAAGGAAAGACCGATGTCAGAACGAGTTCTTTGCTATCAAAACAACGCTTTCCAGACCGGGTCCCCGGCGGCCGAAAGTGAAAACGGTCAACCCGAAGAGTTGCAGGACGTTGCCCATCTGCAGGAACTGACCCCCTATGGTCTGCTGCTGGCCAGCCTGGCCTTTGAAGGCAACCTGACAGCGAAACAACGCCAGGTCCTGCACCAGGTGGCCAAAGCCTTTCCCACCCGGCGGATGATTAAAACCGGCATTCAGGTCCAATCCAATTAACCCACTCACTTGAAAGGGACGACACCCATGAAACCTTCTGAACTGCTGACCGCCAGTGGCATCCTGTTCACTGACCAATATCAACTGACCATGGCCCAACTCTATTACAAGCTGGGTCTCCATGAGATCAATGCCCAGTTCGACCATTTCTTCCGCAGCTATCCCGATTACGGCATCCACAAAGCGGGATACTGCGTGAATGCCGGGCTGGACACGCTGATCGACTGGCTGCAGGAAGCCCGTTTTGGCGAAGAGGAGATCCAGTTCCTGCGCGCCCAGAAGAGCAGTTCGGGCAAACCGCTCTTTGAGGAAGACTTCCTCAAATGGTTGAAGGAGGGCTATTCCTCCCTGGCGATCAACCTCTATGCCATGCAGGAAGGCCGGGTGATCCATCCCAACGTACCGATCCATGTCGTTGAGGGGCCTCTGGCCGTGGGCCAGATCATCGAAACGGGACTGCTGAATATCGTCAACTATCAGATTTTGGTGGCGACCAAAGCCGCCCGGATCAAACACAGCGCCCGAGGACAGCTGCTGCTGGAATTCGGCATCCGGCGGGCGCAGGGATTCGGCGCCGTCCCTGGCACCCGCGCCGCCCTGATCGGCGGAGCGGATTTCTCTTCCAATGTCGGCACATCGCATGTCTTGGGTTTCCCGCCCAAAGGCACCCACGCCCACAGTTACGTGCAGGTGTTCCTTGGGCTGGGGCAGGGAGAACTGGCCGCCTTTGAGGCTTACGCCGATCTCTACCCCGATGACTGCCTCCTGCTGGTGGACACCATCGACACGCTCGGCTCCGGCGTGCCCAACGCGATCAAGGTCTTCGAAAAACTCAGGAAACAGGGCCACCAACCGGTGGGCATCCGCCTGGATTCCGGCGACCTCGCCCATCTCGCGATCAAAGCCGCCAAGATGCTGGATGATGCCGGTTTCCCGGATGTTTCCATCGTCCTATCCAATGACCTGGATGAGATGGTGATCTGGCAAATCATTACCCAGGTGCAGGAGGAAGCCGCCCGTTACGGGGTCGATCCTGACAGCCTGATCCACCGGCTGGTCTACGGCGTTGGGACCAAACTGATCACTTCGGGCGGCGATTCAGCCCTCAGTGGCGTTTATAAGCTGGTCGCAATCCAGCAGGAGGGCAGCTGGACTCCCACTCTCAAAATCTCCGAGAACATTGACAAAACCCTCAACCCCGGCAACAAGCGGGTCTGGCGGGTTTATGATGAGCGCGGCAAGGCCACCGCGGACCTGGTCTCGCTGTATAATGAGGACATTCCCAACCAGAGACCGCTCGAACTCTGCCACCCCACGCTGGCGACCAAACGCCGCACGCTGGAAAGCGATCAGATCGACCATATCGAAAAATTGCTGATCCCCGTGATCAAAGATGGCAAAGTCGTTGCAGACCGGCCGGAAATTCGAGAAATGCGGTCGGTGCGGGATAAGGATATCGACGCGCTCGACCCCGGCGTCCTGCGGATCATGAACCCCCATACCTATCACGTCTCCCTTTCCAGAAAACTCTGGGATTTGAAGCAGGAGATGATCAAAAAGACCCGGGACGAAGCCTGATATGGGATAACGAAAAGAGACCTTGCCCAAAAATGCAAGGTCTCTTTTCTATTTAATCCCTTCCGGAGGCGGCTAGCGAATGTCCTTCGCCCCTCCCAGATGGGCGGTGAACCAGTAGACCTCACCGGACTCAAAGCCCAACAGCACCCGATGCACCTCCTCCGCCTCGGCATAGAACCGCGCTCTCGGGAGCAGGTCATCATATGGCGGGTAGAAGGGCCGCAGATCGCTGACCAGCGTCTCGCCATAGTGCCCGATCAGGCTGCCAAGATCCGCTGCGGGGTCGCCAATTCCAGCCATGGCAAAGTCGATCACCCCATTGAGCCGCTGATTCTGGTGGTCATAGAGCAGGTGGTAGGGCCCAAGGTCGCCATGGATCAGCGCGGGCTGGAAATCAAAGAAATCCTTCTGATCCAGAGCCGGCCCGAAGACATCCGCCAGCCACTGCACCTGATGCGGGAGCAGGGCGGGGCAGACTTTTTCCTTCGCCCGCTCGTAGATATCCATCCAGGTCTCACGGGTCACCGGCGCCAGGGTTGACGGGATTTCCCAGCCCTCGGTTTGGACCGGGACGCCATGCAGCTCCCGCAGGAAGGTCCCCAGCTGCTCAGCGATGGCCTTCTGCTGATCTTTGCCGGCCTTCAGCCAATCCCGCCGCTGGAAATCCTCCCCTTCCAGAAGCTCATAGACCAGGATGCCGTTTTCATGCTTCACAGGACAAGGCACCTGCAGGCTGAGTTTGGGCTGCAGATAGCGCATCAGCTGCGCCTCCATCGCCATCAACTCTTTGCCGTAATCCGTCTCCGTGAAGCGGATCACCCATTTACGGTTGACGATCAGGACATCATTGACCAACCCTTCCTGAAATGGTTCAACATCCTGGATCTCGAGATCAGGCATGATGCGGTGGATTTGGGCTTGCCAGTAGTTTTCAGAATAAATCATTAAAGTGGTTCCTTCCTAACTACTGTTATAGTGGATTTGCTGTGATTAAATCAAGCAAAAAAAACATCTCCTGTCAGGATGAAATTCACTCCCTGTAAACAGTTGAACCGCCGGGCATAAACCTGGCGGCCAGCAGAACAATGATTTTGCGGTCCTCTGTCAGGGGGATTTGCCCATCTTCCGGTCAGGAGGCGTGCCGCTGCCCGTGGCGGTACTGGTCCAGCATGGATTTATCGGGCATCAGGATCGCCTGGGGATCACAGGCGCTCTTGCAGAAACAGCATCCGACGATGCAGTCAAAAGGCTCCACCACCTCCACGACCTTGGAGTCTTTCAGCTGAAATACCTCTTTGGGACAAACCTCGATACATTTTCCGCAGCCATTGCAGAGTTCGGATGAAACGGTCGGGAACCAGGGGATCTGCTCCCTGGGGATGCCTTGCCAGGTGCCGTAATTCTTTGGAACAACTTTCCGCCCCTGAGACCGCTGCTCATAATACTGCTGATATTCCCTGCCCAGGGCCGCTTTGTAATCTTCGATCGCCGGCCGAGGGATGAAATTATGCTGTTTGATCGTCCTGATCAACCGCTCCAGAGTCTCGGGGGTTGCCGGTGGGCATTGCGCCTCAAAAAGCTCTGCATAAGCCTCTTCCAGCCCCAAGAGACCGGCGGGCGCACCGCCAATCTGGACCATCCGGTAGCTCAACTTATTCGCCATGACAACCCTCGCTTTCCACCATGAGATCAGCCGCTCGCTGTTTGAGATGAGTCAGCATCGCCAGCAAGCCATTATTCCGTTCAGAGGCCAGTTTCCAGATCTGGAGCTGGTCGAGGAACTCCAGGTTGAGAGATGGCAGATCAGCCGGATCGCAGTTTTCGACTACTCGGACCAGTAAGGCGGCAATCGCTTTGATTACCAGGGAGTCCGAATCCGCCTGGAGCTTGAAACGCCCCTCTTCACAACTCAACCGGAACCACAGGTCCGACTGGCAGCCATGCACCTTGTTCGCCTCCGTCTTCAGCCCCGGCGGCATAGAAGGCAGGGCTTCCCCCAGGGCGAATAAATGGACGTATTTTTCATCCACCGTGTCAAATCGTTCAAATTCCGCGACAATCTCATTTGTGATGGCGTCAATGGAATTCACTGTTCTTCTCCTCTAATTCCTTACCGTTATTATATCAATCCATGCGGTTATTTGCATATATAAGATAAGGCCTATCTCAAATTGGACAAACCTCACACACAACCCCGATCAGATAAGAAGTTCACGGGCGTTCCATCCACAGAATCTTATAAAATCGAAATCTGAACGTCCGTGCCCGACTTGAGGAGACCATTCATCAGAGCGGGGCGATAGGGTAAGTCGAATGGCGGAAGTCGAATGCGGAAAGTCTGTCAAGGCAGGAACTGTTAAGGTGGGAAGTCTGCACTGGATCAAGATTTTACGATACAATTAATTTCCCTGGAAAGATAGGCCATTTTCCACACAACTCAACTCTTGTGAAATTCTAAAACAAGGAAGAATGCGATGCAATGGATTCGGGATTATGAGCCCAACCCCGGAAGAACAAAAGCTTATCGAACAGCCATGATCATCACGCTGGCTGGAAATATCCTGCTGGCTGTGGCGAAAGGCCTGGCATCTTACTACACAGGCAGTGTCGCCCTCTATGCGGATACCGCAAATTCAATCTCGGATGTAATCTATTCCCTGGCGATGGTCGTCGGGATCTGGATGGCCATTCAACCCCCTGACCTTTCCCACCCTCAGGGACATTCCCGGTTTGAGCCGCTGGTCGGCCTCCTGGTGGCCGCGATGATGGCAATTGCGGGCTATGAAGCCCTGCGCTCCTCCATTGCGCGTTTCCTATCCGGGGGTGAAGCCATTGCGATTGACCTGCCGATGATCGTCCTGTTGGCCAGCGCGGCCTTGAAAGCGGGGATGTTCCTGATCATCACCCGGATCGCAAAACAGGTTCAGAGTCCCTCCCTCAAAGTCACCGCAAAAGACAATTTAAGTGACGTCCTGACATCCATCGCAGCTTTCGCCGGTATCCTGGGGTCCAACTGGATCCACCCTTTGCTGGACCCGGCCGCAGGCGTCCTGGTGGCCCTGTGGATCTTCCGGGCCGCCTTTGAAGCCGGCAAGGAAAATATGGCCTACCTGACCGGCGCCGGTGCGAACGAAGAACTGCGGGATAAGATCATTGACACCGCGAAGAACGTCCCAGGGGTGTTGCGGGTTCACCACATGATGAGTGATTATGTCGGCCCTAAGCTGGTCGTGGATATGCACATCAACCTGCCCGGAGATAAAGCTTTGGACGAAGTCCACAAGATCACGGATCACGTGATCGAGGCGCTGGAGGCGCTGCCTGAAATTGACCGGGCCTATGTGCATGTCGAACCGGATGAGGATTCCCCCGCTGCCCGACCAAAAGTAGATTAATCCATCTCGATTATAAAAACCGGAGACGAAGTTGAAGTCGTCTCCGGTTTCCTTGTTTAGCCATAAATCACATTTTGGAGCAGGAAGCGCTCAATCGCTTTGTAATAGGCCTTGAGGGTGTCCGATTTGCGGAAGCCATGCCCCTCACCGGGATAGAGGTGATATTCATAGGTCACGCCGTTCGCTTTGAGGGCGCTCACGATATCTTCGGATTGGCTGGGCGGGACGACTTTGTCCTCCTCGCCCTGGAAGACAATCACCGCATCCCTGATCCGGTCGGCATGGAAAACCGGCGACCATTCATGGTATTTCTCAGCCGCTTCCGGCAATGCCCCCACCAGAGAATCCGTATAGCGCTCTTCAAATTTATGGGTGTCCATCGCCAGCGTGAAGAGATTGCTGACGCCGTAGGAACAGATCCCGGCTTTGAACAAACCAGGATAGTGGATCAGCGCGTTCAAGACTGTATAGCCGCCGGCGCTGCCTCCTTTGATAATCAGTTTCTTCGGGTCTGCCAGGCCCTGGTCCACCAGCGCTTTAGCCCCTTCCGCCGCGTCCAGCACATCGAAATGCCCCCAATTGCCTTTGAGGGCGTCCCGATAGCTGCGGCCGTAACCGGTGCTGCCGCGGTAGTTTACTTCCAGATAGCCATAGCCGCGGCTGGTGAAAAAAGCGGCATCCAGGTGGTAGCCGATCCCCACCGCGCTGGTTGGTCCGCCGTGAATATAGATCACGGCCGGAGGCAGCCCCGGCCCCTCGTAGCAGCCGTTGGCCGGAGGGGAATAAATCCCATAAACCCTTGCGCCATCGCTCGCTGCCCATTGGATCTCGACCGGCTGCGGCAGGTCCACCTGGGGAATCGATTCCGCCGTGCTGCGCTGGTGAATTGTGATGGACTCTCCATCCAGGCTGATCACCCGCCCGGAGATCTGCGGCGAACTCGCCAAAAGCGCAATTTGCCCCCTCATGCTCACATGCGGCTGGCTCAGTGAGGTGTATTCCGCCAGGCCCAAATCCGTGACCTTGCCGGAGACGATGTCCACCTGCCGGAGGCCAACCCTGCCGGAATCGCCCTGCAGGAAAACGATCTTCCGGCTGTCGGGCATCCACCCCTGTACCACCACGCCCTGCACCCAGGCCGGGTCAAGCAAAGAGGCGTCCGCGATCAGGGTTCGAATTTCACCAGTCTCCAAGTCCCGCAAGACCAGCTGATCCCATTCCCCTTCGTTCTGGATGTAGCTCAGGTAACGCCCGTCCGGGGAAAAAGCGGGCTGCAGGATCGGCGTCTCCGGCCCGCCAGCCCATTGCTCGACCGAGGTGATCCGGGGAATATCGCCCGCCAGGTCCGCCGCCATCAGCCGGGCGCCATCCCAGGGCATATTGGGATGATCCCACTCCACCCAGGCCAGACGCTTGCCGGAGGGATGCCAAACGGGCTGCATATAAAAATCAGCGCCCTGAGCGAGTATCTGCGGCCAGAGCTTGCCGGCCGTATCCACCCAAGCCAGGACATCGCTGCCCTCATAGGTGTGAACAAAAGCGACAAAAGCGTTGTCCGGCGAGAGCGCCGGAGAAGCCAGCCCGCCAAAAGCCGGCGTGATCGGCCGCGGGAAGCCTTTTCCCAGGTTACGACGATAAAGCCGGCCATCGCTGGCCGAAAAAATGATGAGGCCATTTTGGATCGCAAACTCGCCGCCGCCATAGCCAACCCCGCCGCGCACATTGACCTCACCCGAAAGTTCATAGGGCGCTTCGCCCAGAGGCTGCGCCATCAGGACTCCCCGCCCGGATCGTCCCTCGAGCCAGACCAGGGTTTTGCCATCCGAATCCCACTGCACATCGTTCAGGCGGGTTTCAGCCCCGATCAGCTCAGGTGTGATCGGGCTTTTCCAGGTGCCATAGGCCTGCCGAATTTTCTTTTGGGCTTTATCCATTTTTCTATCCTTCCGACTGGGTTGCTGCTTACAGATTCTTGAAAAAGGTCTTTTCGAGAGCTTTCCGGGGTTTGTAACCGGTCATCCGTTCCACCAGCTTGCCATCCTTGAAAAGCATCACCGTGGGTACACCCATCACGGACTGGTCCATGGCCAGCTGAGGGGATTGGTCCACATCCACAGTGTAAAAATCTACCCGGTCCTGGTATTCGCCGGCCAACTCCTCGAGCACGGGCTCCAGCAGCCGGCAGGGACCACACCAGGGCGCCCCAAACTCCAATAAAACGGGTTTATCGGCGTTTAATACTTTTGATTCAAATTCATCCTGCCCCAAGGGGGTCAATTCCGGCATGCGCGCTCCTTTCTTTTGCAGTAATGTTTCCTGACTTAAATTTAACTTTTACCTGGGCCATTGACTTCCGCCGTTTCATTATTCTATTCGACAATCCTGAATTTAACCATACCGGGTTTAATTAATCCTCAGAAAAATATGACAATAAGCAATCGCTAATTGTCCTGCCCGAGGAAAAAGCTGACAGCCGGCCTTATAAAGGCCTCCGGTAGAATAAACCTCTGAATCAAGAAATTAACCATCTCTATACCCATATACGCTAAGCTCTCTTGTGCTAGAATGACGGTAACCACTTTTTAAATAAAAAGAAACAACAATATGGATGGGGCAGCCCTATTACAAACGGGGCAAAACCGGCTTCGGGTTTGGAGGAACAGTCTAAGGGTTTGCACATCCAGACCAGCCGGGAAACCGCCATATAGACCTTGTTAACGGCTATCCAGCCCGAAAATTCGCCGACCTTCCGGAAAGGAAAAACAGGCGGGTGGCGGGAACATTTCAATGATGAACACGTCAAAATCTTCAAAGAAATCACTGGGGACTTGTTGATCACCCTGGGATACGAAACTGATAATGACTGGTAAATAACAACACGAAATTATTCTCTCCGCAGGCATGCCTCGGGCAGGCAGCGCCTGCGGAAGCCCACCATCCTCTCCTGGTTCCCTATCTCGTGCGGAAGGGATGCGTCTCATTAAGCTCTCTTAAAATTTCTCCCCCATATTGACGCTGGGTGGGTCGCGTGCTACAATAATGGCCTGATTATGGGCGTGTAGCTCAATGGTAGAGCAGTGGCCTTTTAAGCCATTGGTTGGGAGTTCGAGCCTCCCCACGCTCATATTTGTATTTAATCCCCAGCTCCATTTTGGTCAGCACGCGGCCTTCCAATCTAAAGCTTAATCACCCTTTAATCCCTAATCCAGCTTCGAAATGCAATTTATGGAGTAAGATTACTTCTGTTCCGACCCAACTCATCATCTTCAGGAATGATCTAAAATTTAAAGAAAATGAGTAAATTAAAAGAAGGCAGCAAAATCTTAATTGCAAATGACTCAGTGGGAATTACAGGCGTTCAGGTATCGACCAAGAATCTCTCCAAAGAAATGAAAAAAAGGGGGTACAAAGTTGTACTGCTGCAGCCAACGGATAAAGAATTTCTAAATATCACGGTCCCCATTGAAAAACAATTCCAATGGACTCTTTTCGCAACTCCGGTTGTTGCCAAAAGAATTTTAAATGAAAAACCGGATGCCATATTGATTACAACGGTTGAAGCTCCAATAGGTAAAGCAACCAGAGATGTCTGCCGGATTTTAGAATCCAGAAAAGTTGCCAAAGAGTGCCCTTTCACATTGATGTATACGACCAATCACGGCATATCGATTGATAAAAACATTGATAACGCAATTTTTAATAACACCCTGGCAGCCAAACCCAATCTGAAGAAGGCTGAAGAGCAAATCATTAACGCGATCGAAAGTGAGTTCTTAAGAAACCGGTTTTCTGGCGCAAAACGAGTCCTCGTGAATTCAAAAAGTTCAAAAGAAAAACTGAATGAAATTGGAATCGACAACGTCACCGTCGCACCCAGGGGGATCGATCTCAAGGTCTACCACTTTCCCACACCCAGGGACGAAAATCCCTACTTAAATTACGAGTGGTATCAGGAAGATCCAAAACCCATTCTCCTGTATTTAGGCAGAGTGGCTTTTGAAAAAGATATTCACCTTTTCCTGGAAGGCGAACATCCTGAATACCATCGAGTCGTTGTCGGTCCGGGGCCGGCACTCAACACTCTTAGGAATAAGTTTGGGGCCGATCAGAGTATTCATTTTGTGGGACCCGTCCCCAATAAAGAGGCCCCCAATTTCTTTATGCATGCCAGACTGAGTTTCTTCCCGAGCAGCTTTGATACCTTTGGCTTAACGATCATTGAGTCGGCGGCATGTGGCACCCCGGTGGTTGCTTTTAAGGTTCCCGGCCCCAAGGATGTGATCAAAGAGGGTGTGATGGGGATAATGGTTAAAGAGGGCCACTCCCTTTTTAAGGGCTTATCCAGGGCTTTGGAAATCAACCGCAGAGAGTGCTCTGAATATACAAGGAAAAAATATTCCTGGAAGAAATCAGCAAAGAAAATTTTGGAAAACCTTTATCCGATAAAATGGGAAAAAGAAAAAGATTGAGACCCTCACCCCACGCCAGCAGCTCTTCTAACAACTGGGCCTACAGAAACTCCGGGACCAGAAACAAGACTACCGGAAAACTCATTTAGAAAATCATTCATCCGTTGTTCATTCTTAAGCGGGATAGTAAAGACCACCCGCTTTTCGGCCCTCGAAGCAATCCGCCAAACCTTGGATTGCCAGCCGGGAGACATCCTCGAAAATCAAAAGGATGGTGAGGTATAAGAAAACTGGCAGGTGAGAAATATAATCGCTGGTTGATTTATTCCATAAAAAACCAATCTATGGATCACTCAACAGCACCCCTTGAGGTTTTGTTTTCTTTATCCCTCACTCTCTTCTTACGCTCGCCTTAAACTCTCTCTTGGTAAGATTTTAATGTAACCAACCTCAGGGGGGCAGCATGCTGCCCCCCATTTCGTAGTCTGCCGAAGGTTCTCTTTCGGCCACTATTGGTTTATTGATGGTGAGCTATGACCGGTGCATTAGATTTTCTGGTCAATTTAATGGTGAGGCTTTACGATCCGATGCACACCCTGGCGGTGATCGTTGGGCTTGTATTTACCATCAGCGGTGTGATGGACCTCTACATTGATTTCAGCCACATCGCTTGGCACATCCGGCGTTTCTTCCACCGCAAGGAGATCCAGCCCCTGACGATCGAACGCCTGGAGGCGCGCGAAGAGCAGCGGATAGCCATCTTCATCGCGGCCTGGCACGAAGCGGATGTGATCGCCAGTACCCTCACCAACGCCTGCAAGACCATTCGCTACAAGAACTATGACATCTTCGTGGGCACCTATCCCAACGACCCCGACACCCAGCGCGAGGTTGACAAGGTCGCCCGGGTGAACGCCCATGTGCACAAAGTCGTCACGCCCGACCCGGGGCCAACAAATAAGGCCTCCAACCTCAACCACGTCTTCAATGCGATCCTCGATTACGAGAGCAGGACCGAATCCTATTTCGACATCATCGTGATGCACGACTCCGAGGATGTGATCCATCCCTATTCCCTGCTGGTCTACAATTACCTCATGCCCCGGAAGGACATGATCCAGATCCCGGTCTTCCCCTTGCCGCTCCCACTGAATAAAGTGACCCACTGGACCTATGCGGACGAATTCGCCGAGAACCACACTAAGATCCTGCGGGTGCGGGAACTGAACGAGGGCTTCGTCCCCTCCGCGGGCGTCGGCACAGGCTTCACCAAGCGCGCCTTCCAACAGCTGGCCCTCTCGACCCAGGAGATCTTCTCGCCCGATACCCTGACGGAAGATTACCAGCTTGGCCTGCAGATGAATCTCCAGGGGATGGAGGCGGCCTTCGTCAATATCCGCATCCCCCCCTCCGAAGCCCACCCCAGCAAACAGGCCCCGACGGAATGGGTGGCCACCCGCGCCCTCTTCCCCACGGATTTCAAACAAGCCGTCAAACAGAAAACCCGTTGGAATATCGGCATCATCCTCCAAGGCTGGAAAAACCTCGGCTGGCGGGGTTCCCTGGGGGTCAAATGGGACCTCCTGCAGGACCGCAAGGCCCTGGTCTCCACCCCCATCAATTCCCTGGGCTATCTGGTCTTCCTTTATTTTGTGACCTATCAGTTGGTTAAATATTTCTCCGGCGCTTCTATGCCGGTCCTGATCCCGAAAGGGACTTTCCTCTATACGCTTGTGTTGATTTCCACAGTGTTCATGGTCTGGCGCTTAATAAACCGGGCTTTGGCCGTCAACAAAATCTATGGCTTCTGGCCCGCGGTCACCTCCATTCCCCGGTCAATCTGGGGCAATGTGATCAACTTTACGGCCATCTCCCGAGCGGTTTACCAGTATTTTGACAACAAACTCCACAAGAAAGAAGTGGCCTGGGATAAGACAGACCACGAATTCCCCTCCATCGTTGCGGATGAAGAACCGGAGACCAAAGAGACCAACGAGGAAAAAATCAACGACATTTTTCACCTGCCTTACGAGCTGCCCGAGAAGAATTTCATCCGAATGTTCACCGACCGGCTTGAGGCGGCGGATAAATGGGGCAAGATCAAGCTTCTGGAAAGCATCCCCCGGGAATATGGCAACAAGCTCTTCCCCCATTTCCACCCCTATCTCTCCGACCCGGATTGGGAAGTGCGGGCCGCGGTCTGCCGGAGCCTGAGCTTCCTCCAGCTGCCCCAATCCATCCCCTACCTCAAAACGGCAGCCACCGATAAGGATTGGGTCGTGCGCAGCAACGCTGTGCGAGCCTTGGGAAAATTCGGTGAACAAGGCGAAACCGCGCTGCTGGAACTCCTGGAAGGTGAGGATAATTACGCCCGCGATGCCGCCCGGACCATTCTAGAACAGCAGGGTTTCCTGGACCAGCATCTGACCGCTCTAGACAGCGCAGATTTCAAGACCAGGAGCAGGGCACGCCACTTCTTCCTGAAACTGGCCGAGCTGGGACAATCCCCCATCGCCAAAGAAGTGGTCAAGAAATATCATCTGGATGAAAAACCCCCAACCTTTGGGGACCGTCCGGAATCGGAGTCAAAAGAATCCGAGCATCCTCTGCCCGGCGAGGCATTGAATCACCGGGAGAGTCCCTAGAAACAAACTATCCGGATAAACGCAAGCTCATGGTGGGGAAGGACCATGAGCTTATTTTTGTCTGATTCGCCAGGCTAGGATCACGCTCGCTGCGGTCAGCAGGGTCAGGATGACAATCCCCAAAGCCTCTGGGCTAAAAGCCGGCGGTTCGTTATCGAACAGGCTGGCAATGATGACGATCAATAGGCCGCAGCACCAACCGACGAGATAAGCCTGCCAAGGGCACATGGAATCCCTTTCATCAGCTGCTCCTCCTGAGTGAGAAAAGGGGTATTCGGTTTGCGATGGATTGGGTTTTTGTTGCCTGCCGCTGTCTGTCACCTTCATCAAATTAAAATCAGAGTCAAGTGGGCAACCTCATCCCCCTTCAAGCGATCAGGTAAATCCTTTGGCCCTCATCTTGCAACCTGATTTCTTAATCGTTCGATCAAGTATTTTTGGAGCCGGCATGATCCCTTTTCGCAGAAATGTTGCCATTGCCATAGATGGAGGCGGTATCCGGGGCGTGATTGTCACCCAGGCCTTGGCCGTGCTGGAGGATCACCTCCGCCAACCCGTCCACGACATCTTCCGCCTGGCCGTGGGCACTTCCACCGGTTCGATCATCTCGGCCGGGATCGGCGCGGGACTCACAGCCCGGCAGATGACCCGGCTTTACCGCGAAATCGGCGCTTCGGTCTTCCCCAGCACCTGGCGCAAATGGTTCTTCCCCCTGACCCGTTACCGCTATTCCGCCCGGCCGCTCAAACACGCCCTGAAGAATCACTTCGGCGCAATGAAAATGTCCGAATTCTGGCAATCCCCCTCCCCGACGGATGTCGTGATCACGTCCTACGACCTGGTGGAAAACCGCACCCGGTTTATCAAGCCCTGGAAGGAAGAATACCAGGCTTGGTCCGTCGCCCAGGCTGTGCAGGCCTCCTGCACCGTTCCCACTTATTTCCCAGTGGTTGATGGCCGCTACATTGACGGCGGCGTGGGCGCCTACAGCAACCCCTGTTACGTCGCGGCCTATGAAGCGCGGGAGTGCCTGAATTGGGACCCCAGCGAGACAACCCTGATCAGTATTGGCACCGGCCGATCGCCCTACAACTTTGACCCCCGAAAGACGCCCAAACTCTGGGCATGGGACTGGCTCGCCAAGACCGCCGATGTCTTCCTGCAATCCGCCTACGACCAGCAGGTGCACCTGGTGGAGACCCACTTCAAAGGTCTGGATTTCCGCCGCTTCCAGATCGACCTGGACGAAAACATCCCCATGGACAACACCCATCAAATGGACCGCTTGGCCGGTTATGGCACCGCCCTGGGCCGGATGATAGTCGGCGACCAGGTGGACCCGATCCAGGGGATCAGCCTCAAAGAGCGCAGCGGCCGCTAATCAAAGCGGATTTTGACTGCCGCAAACCCCAAAACTTTACCCGCCTGATAAATTTTCCCGATTCCTGAGCTTTCTGATGACCACCCGGGTTGCCCAGGCCAGCCTCCCGATCGCGCCGACAGCCAAATAGAACAAAATCACCTGATAGGACCCGATTCCGAAATAGAGCGGATTCGTTTGCGAGAAAGGCCAGAAGGGGGTCATCTCCGGGTAAATCAACGCGTCCAAAAGCACATGACTGACCGTTCCAAAGAGCGCGCTCAGGTTGGCCACCTTCCAGGGGACTGCCACCGCCCGTCCATCCCGGCCAATCTTGAGGAGTTTCGCCAACCCTTCGATCGCGAATTTCCCGCTGACCGAGGTCAGCGCGCCCAACCCGAGCGCCGCGAGAAAGGTGTGCGACCAGCCGTGAACCTTGCCGAGCTGCGTGAGCATCACGACCAGCGGCTGCAAATCCATCACCACCTGCGCCCAGGCAAAGATCAAGAAGCTGAATTTCTTTTCGGAAACAGCTTTAACAGGAACAGCAATCCCCAGATGAATAGGCGTGAATGGCATGGTTCCATTTCCTTGTTGTAAATGGACTGTTCATTGGCTCGTTAATCTGGGCGCTTACTCCGTTATGCCACGGTCTGGATTTTTGTTGGAATCCTTCTTCCAGAAGAAAATGATCCCAATAATGGGGACTACCACGAAGATAAGGTATTCGTAAATCTGCAAATTATCATAGCCCCTGATCCCAGGTAAAAGCAGGAGAATCACAATGCACAAAACTTTTAAGGCAATAAACTTGATGTGTTCCCAGGAAGTTTTTATTTTAGCCTCCCAATTTGCCATTGATTCTTCTGTAATTATAGGCCTAAAAGGAGTTCTTTGCCTTTTCTGTTACCTTATGTTCATCACAAGACAGCAATAAATAGATAGATGTTATCCAAATGCCCATCCCCCTTTCATAACTCCTACACATCTTCTTCACAAGCGTCCCCTATACTGTGTTCAGTGCGTTGTGATAAAAAATCCATCCGCCCTGGCGGATTGACAGCTGCAACAAGGAGTGAAGATGAACACCAAAAAAACAACTGCTTTAAAATTTGCGGGGTTAGCCCTGCTGATCGGATTGGCCCTGACTGCCTGCTCGACAGTCAGCGCTAACCCAGAAGCGAGTCTGGCCGAACCCGTTGCCGCAGAAGCCGCGGCTGATGAGGACAAGGCTGAAATTGAAGCACTGTCCATGACTGAAGAGGCGCTTGAGGAAGAGACCGCTAATCCCAGCCCAGCCAACGCAGCCCTGCATGCCAGCGGCCTGACTCTGGCCGAGGTGGACAGCCTGCTCTATATGCGCGAAGAGGAAAAATTGGCGCATGATGTCTATGTGACGCTCTACCAGGCCTGGGGAACCCCTGTTTTTCAGAACATCGCCAACAGCGAACTGAGCCACACGGACGCCGTCAAGAAGCTGCTCGATATCTACGGCCTGGAAGACCCGGCCGTCAGCACACCCCTCGGCGTCTTTGTCAACGCTGACCTGCAAGCCCTTTATGATGAGCTGATCGCCTGGGGCAGCCAGTCTCTGGCCGATGCCCTCAAGGTCGGCGCAGCGATCGAGGAGATTGACATCCTTGACCTGCAGCAGAGCCTGGAGAAGGTGGGCGCCGCGGATATCCGGCAGGTTTATGAGAACCTCCTGGCCGGCTCAGAAAACCACTTGCGGGCTTTCACCTCCGTGCTGGCACAGCAGACCGGCGAGACTTACGTGCCCCAGTACATGGACCAGGCCGCCTATGATGCCATTCTGGCCGCCCCCGCTCAGACCGGTATGGGCCTCAGCCAGGGCGGTGTGCGCGGCGGCGGAAAACGGCCGTAAGGAATTGAAATTCATTGAGATCCATTGGCCGCCCAATAATTGGGCGGTTTTTATTATTAGTCAGGAGAGGGTGGGATTCGAACCTGAAATACCTTGCGGCATCAACCAAAACATCAGGCCAACAAAAGACCACCTGCATTCACAGGTGGTCTTTTTAAGAGCGGAGAGGGTGGGATTCGAACCTGAAATACCTTGCGGCATCAACCAAAACATCAGGCCAACAAAAGACCACCTGCATTCACAGGTGGTCTTTTTAAGAGCGGAGAGGGTGGGATTCGAACCCACGGTACCTTGCGGTACACACGCACTCCAAGCGCGCGCATTAGGCCGGACTATGCTACCTCTCCATCAGCGCCCTATTTTAAAGGCGACGGCTATTATACCAGATTAGTGTCAAGGTGGGAACACTTTTTCAAGACACTGTTTCAACACACTTTTTCAAATTTTCGGAGAGTTAAGCTGCATCAGCCTTGGTCTGGTCGCACTCCGGCAGAGAAAGTGTACCGGACCCTTCCCCTTCATAGCCGGGTTCAACAGCCGACCAGCTATAGCCATCAAGTCGTATACTATTATAATAAAGGAGGCAAAATGTCTGAACACAAAAAGCACGTTCCCTGGCTGCTCTATCCCTTCTACCTGATCTGGCGTCTGCTGATCTGGGTCATCCGGACCACTGGCCGGCTGATCGGCGCGATCCTGGGCCTGGTCCTGCTGATTGCGGGCATCGCCATCTCGCTCACCGTGGTCGGCGCCATAGTCGGAATTCCGCTGGCCATCTTCGGTTTTCTCCTGATCCTGCGCAGCCTGTTCTAACCACCCTTTGAAATAAAAAAGAGAGACGTCTACCAGGGGTAGAGGTCTCTCTTCGGCTCTCATTTTCCTAATATCAGGGGATAGTCCAGGTCAGGTAATCCAGCGAGAGGCTCTCACCAGCCGATGCTTTGATCAGGAACCTCCCGATCAGGTCACCGGAGGTCTGATAACAGACCGCCGTCCCGGCCGGGACGCTTGCAAAACCGATCGCATTGCCATTCAGATTCGCATTCACACAATCAGCATACGCCGGGGCTGCCTCACTCACCGCCGCCCAGAGCACAGCGTTAAGGGGCGTCAGCACATAGTTCGGGTCACCGCCGAACGTAAAGCTGAAATCAGCCCTTGTTTCGTCGGCGGGGTTCAAAACGCCGGCATCCAGGTCCAACCGGTCGCCGTCCACCAGGCTGACGCTCCCCTGCTGATAAGGGGCGGGCGTGGACGTGACCGTCGGCGTGAGGGTCGGCGTGCTGGTGACAGCCTCAGAAACCTCAATCCGCACCCAGAAAGGCGCATCGCCATTCGGGCCGATCCCGAACAGATTTCCCTCCGGATCGCTCAACATCCAGTTGCTCTGATAGACGCCGGGCTTGGTTGGGGCCTGCATCTCCACCGTCACATCAATTTCCTGCCCCGGTTGGACTTCGCCCGTCAGCGCCTGGGTCTGATAAGCGCCCAAGCTGTTGCCGGAAAAGAACACCACCGTATAAGCGCGGGACCAGGCGCAGGAGCCGTCGTTTTCCAGCCGCCAGGTCTTGGAGAAGGTCTCGCCAGGGGCCAGGATGGTGTCATCAGGGATGGTCACGTCAAAGGGATGACCGGCTGCGGCCTGGTTGCAGGTTTTTTCCGCGGTCGGAGTCTGGATCGAAGGCCGCGTCCGGTCAATGGTCGGCTCCGGAGTCCACGAGCCAACCGGCGTGATCGTCGGGCTTGTCAGCGCATTCTGCGTCTGGACGGCATCCTGGGTGACCTGATATTCAGCGGTCTGATACAATGCCGTCGCATCCAGAGTGAGCGCCGCGGTGGGCGTGTCACTTTGTTTACAGGCCGCCAACAGCGCAGCGCAGAGCAGGCCGATAAATGCAACTTTCCTTAATTTTTTCATTCTTCTGGATTTTACCTTATTCAGTCCGTTACAAAGCGGGCAATTATAATACAATTAGGGTGCCTTGTCAGGAACTGGAGATTCAAGTATAGTTCTAAAATCACCTGGGAACCCAATAAAAAACTGAGATTTCGCCAATCCAGAAAAAAATATGATGACATCAAACTCAAAAATTAACACCTGGTTGGACCGGCCGGTTTTTTCAATCTGGCCGCGCTTCACGATCTACCACCTGATCGTCAGCCTGATCCTGATCACGACCGTCCTCAGCCGCTTTATCATGCTGGGCGAGCGGGTCATGAGCCACGACGAGACCAATCATGTCGTCCCGGCCTACACCTACTATCAGGGCGGCGGCTACACCTACGATCCGGTGACCCACGGCCCCCTGCAATTCCACCTGATCGCCCTGTCCTACACCCTTTTCGGCGACAGCGATTTTTCAGCGCGGATGCCGGATGCCGTCTTTGGCGTCGCGGTGGTGGTTTTTGCAATCTTCGCCTTCAGGCGCTATCTCGGCCGGCTGGGCGCGCTGATCGCCGGTTTCCTGCTCACTATCTCGCCCTACATTTCATTTTACAGCCGCTACACCCGCAATGAAATCTATATCGTCTTATGGGGAATGGCGCTGATCTGGGGCGTGCTGCGCTATCTGGAATTCGGCAGGAAGCGCACTCTGATCTTCCTCACGGTCATCACCGCTTTACACTTCACCGATAAAGCGACCTCCTATATCTTCACAGCGGAGATCCTGATCTTCCTCGCGCTGGTCTTCATCACCCGCATCCTGACCAAACCCTGGGCCAAACAAACTCTCCGAACGCTGTTCCTGGTCGTCGTCGGCATCACGATCATCGCCGGGATGGCGGCCGTTGCGGTGGGGTACGATGCCCTCACCAATGCCCCCGAGAAGGAAGGCGACATCGGGGTAATGCTCAACACCCTTCCCGCCTCCACCCGCGTTCTGATTGGCGCACTGGGATTGTTAATGCTCGCCGGGCTGGTCGCCGCGGCGATTCTGCTGGTGAAAGGCATCGGCTGGCACGGCATCCGCGACGAGCGCACCTTTGACCTGTTGATCCTGCAGGGAACCTTCGTCCTGCCCCTGCTGGCTGCCCTCCCAATGGACATTCTGGGCTTCAACCCCCTGGACTATTCCAATGCCGGAATTCTCAACGCGGTCCTGTTCCTGATTCCCTTGTTTATCATCGCCGCGCTGATCGGTCTCTGGTGGAACTGGAAAACCTGGCTCGTCAATATCGGCATCTTCTGGGGGATTTTCATCCTCTTCTACACGTCGCTCTTTACCCAGGGCGCGGGCTTTGCCAAGGGTCTAATGGGCGCCCTGGGCTACTGGATGGCGCAGCAAGGCGTCACCCGGGGCACCCAGCCGCTCTATTACTATGCCTTCGTTCAAATCCCGCTCTATGAATACCTGCCCGCATTCGGCACCCTTCTGGCGGCCATCATGGGCCTCTCATTGAGCCTCAGGTCGCGCAGCAAGCGGCGTGAAGATGCCGTTCTCAGCGCCGAGGGCGAGGCCGCTGAACCGGCGCAGGAAACCATTGTTGCAGAACCTGCCCTCCCAGCGGAAACGGTGGATGTGGAAAACCAACCCGCGGGCAAATCCACCCGGATCGTGGACAACGAAGGGGAAGAGCGGAAACCGCCTGTCCTGGCTCTCCTGCTTTACTGGTCCGTGATGAGCCTGGTCGCTTTCAGCTTTGCCGGGGAAAGGATGCCCTGGCTGACCACCCACATCACCATGCCGATGATCCTCGCTTCGGGCTGGAGCTTCAGCCGCCTGATCGAATCCTTCCCATGGGAGCACTTCAAACGTTACCGCGGGTGGCTGGTCCTGCTGATCGGGATGATCTTCGTCCTGACCACCTTCCAAACCATCGGCAATCTGCTGGGGGCCACACCGCCCTTCCTGGGCAACACCCTGGCAGAACTGCAAGCGACCAGCACCTTTTTGATGGCCCTCCTCGGGATGCTCGGTTCCGGCGTCGGTCTCTACTTCCTGCTGCGGGGCTGGAAGTTCAACCAGGTTGCCAAACTGGGCCTGATCCTCTTCATCGCCATCCTCTCCGTGCTGACGATCCGCACGTCCTTCCGCGCCAACTTCATCCTCTACGATACAGCCGAAGAATTCCTGGTCTATGCCCATGCCTCGCGGGACCCAAAAGACGTCCTGGAACAGGTGGAAGAGATCAGCAACCGGCTGACCGGCGGCAAAGGGATCGAGGTCGCTTACGACAACGACCTGCTTTACCCCTACTGGTGGTACTTCCGCGATTACCCCAACAAGCGCTATTACGCCGATAACCTCACCCGTGATCTGGAAAACGCGCCGATCATTCTGGTGGGTTCGGATAATTACGGCAAAGTGGAACCGATCGTCGCGGATAATTACATCCAATATGACTACACCCGGATCTGGTGGCCCATGCAGGGCTACTTCAACCAGACCTTTACCAGCATCTGGAACGCGCTCAAGGACCCCCAGATGCGCACGGCTCTTTGGCAGATTTGGCTGAACCGCAACTATGAGCCTTATGCGACGCTGACGGGCAGCACCACCCTCACCCCAGAGACCTGGCAGCCCTCGGCCGGCTTCCGCATGTACATCCGCAAGGATGTGGTCTCGGAGATTTGGGAATACGGCGCTTCGCCGGTCACGCTCGAACCAACGGTGGACCCCTATGAGGAGAACACCCTCATTCTGGAAGCCGACCGGATCATCACGGGCAACGGGCAATACCTGCTGGACGCGCCCAGGGACATCGCTTTTGCGCCCGATGGCACGCTCTATGTCACCGATTCAGCGAACAACCAGATCCTGCATCTCGATCAGGATGGCGCCCTGCTGACGTCCTGGGGCGGCTTCGGCGCCAGCGATTTCAACCTGAACGTCCCCGCGCCCGGCGGCGCCTTCAACGAACCCTGGGGGATCGCGGTGGGGCCGGATGGATCGGTCTTTGTCGCCGACACCTGGAACCACCGAATTCAGAAGTTCACCGCGGAGGGTGAATTCGTCACGATGTGGGGCCAATTTGGAGCGGCCGAATCGGACTATCACCTCTGGGGGCCACGCGGCGTAGCTGTGGATGGTCAGGGGCGGGTTTATATCACCGACACGGGCAATAAACGGGTCGTCATCTACGACAGCGACGGCAATGCCCTGGCGTCCTTTGGCGGCGCGGGTCTGGGCGTAGGCCAGTTCGACGAACCCGTGGGAATCGATGTGGATGATCAGGGTCGGATCTATGTGGCTGACACCTGGAACAAACGCATCCAGGTCCTGATCCCGGAGGACAGCTCCCTCAGTTACCCGACCAACATCGAATGGGAAATCAAGGGCTGGTATGGCGATTCGCTCGACAACAAACCCTTCCTGACCGTGAATGAGGACAATCACATCTACGTCTCCGACCCCATCCTGGGCCGGGTTCTGGAATTCACCTGGGAGGGCACCTTCCTGCGGACCTGGGGCGCCTATGGCGCCGGGCCGGCTGAGATCGGCGTCGCTGGCGGACCTGCGGTGGCGCCGGATGGCAGCATCTGGGTGGCGGACTCTCTCAATGACCGCCTGATGGTCTTTACCCTGCCTGAGATGGGCGCGGTGGAAACGAATGAATCCAATGCCATAGTCGATCCAGCGGAAAACGGAGCCAATCCCTTCGGTGAACCCACGGGCGAGAGCATCGAACCCACCCATTAATCACAGCCTCTGATCTACCTAACCTTAGCTTCGCTTAGATCAATAAGGTAAAGTTATCATTTTTAAGCCTTCCCCCGCCCCCCACTTCTTTTCGGGGCTTCGTCGCTGTGCTCCTTGAGGTGGCGCATGGCGCCGGATAGGGGGAAAAGGAATTCCCTTTCTGCAAAACCAAAAAACTGCCTCGCTAAGCGGGGCAGTTTTATGATTCAACTTTGGTTTTTCTCTACTTCATCGCTTTTTCAACGACAGCGGAGAAAGCTTCCGGTTCCCGGACAGCCAGATCAGCCAGCATCTTGCGGTTGAGGTTGATATTGGCCTCCTTCATCCCGTGGATCAGCCTGCTGTAGGTCGTCCCATTCAGCCGGGCTGCCGCATTGATGCGGGCGATCCAAAGTTTGCGCAGGTCCCGTTTGCGGTTCCGGCGGTCCCGATAGGCATACCACTGACTCTTCAGATATTGCTCATTGGCCCGGCGGAAGAGCTTGCTCTTCGTACCGTAATAGCCCTTATTGAGCTTCAGTATCTTTTTATGCCTCTTGTAGCCGTGAGGGCCACTCTTTACACGTGCCATTTCACACTCCTTTGCGAACCCCTGGGCGCCGGCGGCCACTCACCTGCCGCCTGTTGCGAACACCCAACAGCCGCAATCATAAAAATTAATCCAACGGTTAGTCTTTTTTGCCCATATAGGGAGCGAGGCGGCGGACAGACTTCTTGATATTGCGGGTCTTGACCGGGATCATTTCCTCAAACATCTGTTTGGTCCGATCCGGTGTCCGACGGCGAAGGTGCCCTTTACCGATCTTGGTGCGCATAATCATGCCGGAACCGGTCATTTTGAATCGCTTCGAAGTCGCCTTATGGGTCTTCATCTTGAACTTGCCATCTTTTGGCTTGCGTGGCATTTTATAAAACTCCTCTCAAGAAAATCCTACGGCACAGGTTGGCAAGGCCGCAGGGTTTTTGATTGACTGATTTAGGATCGTACCTTTTTAGAATATCGACGCTGTTACTTCTTCGGTGCGAGCATCATGAACATGGTGCGGCCTTCCAATTTGGGGGCCTGTTCAACATCGGCGACGTCCGTCAATTCCTCTGCAATCTCTCTAAGGTCTTCCAGGGCAATTTCCGGATAGGTGATCTCCCGACCACGGAAGCGGATTGTCACTCGAACCTTCATGCCATGTTGCAGCCACCCGCGGGCATCACGCACTTTGAAGCCTTTGTGATGGTCTGTTGTTTTCGGGCGCAGCTGAATCTCTTTGATCTCGATCTTGGTTTGCGCCTTCCGTGCTTCGCGTTCCTTCTTCTCTTTCTCATAAAGGAACTTTCCAAAGTTCATGATTCTGGCGACCGGGGGATCAGCGTTGGGGGCAACCTCTACCAGGTCTTGTTCAGCAGCTTCCGCCCTGGTCAGAGCATCCCGCAGGCTGACAACGCCAACATTCTCGCCATTTTCATCAATCAAGCGGATCTTTGTAGCACGGATTTGTTTATTGATTCGATATTCATCTTTGTTACTTATAGTGATCTCTCTCCTTCTGATACGATCATTTCCTTTAACACAAAACGCATTCCCGATCAGGGAACGAGTTTTATCTTACCATACCATCCGGGGAATCGTCAACAGGCACTTGCTAGATTCCCAGAAGAATCCCCCCCCCGTCGCGGGCTGGTCAGGGCCGGAGAGCTGCGTCAGCTGCAGCTTTCCGGCCCAATGGTCAACCCCTACCCTTCAACCTTGTTGGCGACGTCCTCCAGCGCCAGCGCTTTGAAGGCGGCCACATCCATCGCACCCAGCCGTTCCCGGCTGCGGCGGCGGACATCAATCTGTTTTTCTTCCATTTCGCGATCGCCCACGATCAACATGTAGGGCACCTTGGCCTTTTCCGCATCGCGGATCTTCGCGTTCATCCGGTCGGAGCGGTCATCCACCTCCGCCCGCAGGCCGGCTTTCTTCAGCTCATCCGCAACTTCAAAGGCGAAGTCGTTATGCCGGTCGGCGATCGGGATGATCTTCACCTGGACGGGGGACAGCCAAACCGGGAATGCGCCGCCGTAATGCTCGATCAGGATTCCGAAAAAGCGTTCAATGCTGCCCATCAGCGCCCGGTGGATCATGTACGGGCGGTGCGGCTGGCCATCTTCGTCAATATAGGTCATGTCAAAGCGTTCCGGCTCGTTGAAATCGAACTGGATCGTCGAGAGCTGCCATTCGCGGCCCAGCGCGTCCTTGATTTTCAGGTCGATCTTGGGACCATAGAAAGCGCCGCCGCCCTCATCCACATCATAGGGCAAGCCGGAGCGTTTGAGGGCCGCTTCCAAGGCCTCTTCGGCGTCTTCCCACTGCTTGGGATCGCCCACGGACTTCTCGGGCCGGGTGCTCAGGTAGGCCTTGATCTCCTGGAACCCGAAGGAGCGCAGGATGTGCAGGCTGAAGGACAACACAAAGTCGATCTCCGCCGGCATCTGGCTCGGCGCGCAGAAGTGATGGGCGTCATCCTGGGTGAAGCCCCGCACCCGCATCAAGCCGTGCATCACGCCGCTGCGTTCGTAGCGGTAGACGGTGCCCTTTTCGGCATAGCGCAGGGGCAGGTCGCGGTAGGAGCGGATATCCGATTTGTAGATCTCAATGTGGAACGGGCAGTTCATCGGCTTGAGGTAGTATTTCTGGTTGTCAATCTCAATCGGTGAATACATATTCTCGGCATAAAAGCCCAGGTGCCCGCTCGTTTCCCAGAGCTGCGCTTTGCCGATATGGGGGGTATAGACAAAGTCATAGCCATGGGCCAGGTGTTCATCCTCCCAGAAACGCTCGGCGATATGGCGGACCATGGCGCCTTTGGGGTGCCAGAGGATCAGCCCTGCGCCGACCTCATCACTGATGCTGAAAAGGTCCAGCTCGCGGCCCAGCTTGCGGTGATCGCGCTTTTTGGCCTCCTCCAGCCTCCAGAGATACTGCTTGAGGTCCTGGGGCGTCAGCCAGGCTGTGCCATAAATGCGCTGAAGCATCGGCTTCTTCTCGTCACCGCGCCAATAGGCCCCGGCCACGTTCATCAGCTTGATCGCCTTCGGGTTGATCTTGCCCGTGCTCTCCACATGCGGCCCACGGCAGAGATCCACAAACTGATCGTCCTTGTAGATCGTGATGATCTGAGCCTCGTCGGTTGGGTTGCCGTGCTCGTCCTCGCCGCCTTTCTCTAGCCCATCGATCAATTCCAGCTTATAGGGCTGGTCCGCGAAGATCTCGCGGGCCTGGTCGGCCGAGACCTCTTCGCGGACGAAGGGGCTGTCGTTCTTGATGATCTCACGCATCCGCGCCTCGATCTCTTCAAGGTCTTCCGGGGTCAATGGGCGGGGCAGATCAAAGTCGTAGTAGAACCCATCCTCGATCGGCGGGCCAATGGCGACCTTGCCCTTGGGAAATTTTTCCAGAACGGCCTGAGCCATCACGTGCGCTGCGGAGTGCCGGACTCGATACAATTTTGACTCTTCGTACTTTTCATTTTCAGCCATCATATCCTCCTTCGGATAATTCAGTGAAGCGAAAGCCGCCTTTTTGGGGGCTTCTGGATATTTGTTGGAATTAAACAAAAAACCCTCGCCCAACTGGGGCGAGAGCAATCTCACGCGGTTCCACCCAGATTAGCCAGGGCCTTTCGACCGGGCCATCTCTTTGCGCCGCTAACGGGGCGAACCGATCACCATACTCAGCAGCAACCTTTGCTTTTCCGGATCTTGCTCCCGGGGGGTTTTCGCCAGGCCCACACCAGGGAAGACTTTCAGCCATTGATCTTCCCTCTCTTTTGGTCGGGCGCCGGTTAATCGTCCCGGTCATTGCAGTTTGAATATTCAGTGGGTGGTATAGGGCTCGAACCTACGACCTCCGCGATGTCAACGCGACGCTCTAACCAACTGAGCTAACCACCCGCAAGTCCCTGCATTATACAGTGTGAGAAAAGAAAAATCAAGGGAAAAGCAGGAAAAATTCCCTACCCTCCGCAAAATTAAAACCGCCAATATTTTTCAACCAGATAGTGGCGGTTTGGCTGCTTTGAGTGATTAAAGTTTATTTCTTAGCGAAAGCCCGATAGATCGCGAGGACGACAATTGAACCCGCGAGGGCAACCAGAATGCTGGTCAGATTGAAACCGGACATCAGGTTCACACCCGTGATCAGGGTGGAAATCCAGCCGCCAACGACGCCGCCGACGATGCCCAAAATTATGTCCAGCAATACGCCGGTCCTGACCTTCATGATCCTGGAAGCCACAAGACCTGCAATTAAACCAACGATGATCGTAACAAGTAAACCCATTTTTATCTCCTATTCTTTATAGATTGATTGATATTCGTTCATTCATTATAGAAATTCAAACTTATTTACGGCCTTCAACGACCCGCCGGAAGTTGTGCATAGCTTTCTTCACCCGCACAGCATCTTTGGGGTTGCCGCCAGCCACAAAATTGGTGATGATCCCGCCGCCCATCAAGGTATCGAGCGTGTATTCGATTTCGCATTCATCCTTGTCCATCCCGAGGAAACCCCCGACGGCTTTCAATTTGAACTCATGCGAGTCTTTATCCTTGCCCACCTGCGTCACGATCTTCAAGACCTTTTCGGGCTGGTATTTGATGATCTCGCCAGTGCCCTCGCGACCCTCGCCGAACCACTCAAAGGTGCCGTCCTTGCCCATCGCGGAGACGTTTTGAACCGAATCGATTCCTGGGAACCATTCCGACCAGTGGCTCGGGTCTGTCAGCGTTGCCCAAACCTCTTCAACGGGTGCATCTATATCTGTTTTTCGTTCGAATTTTGGCATATCTTCCTCCCTTTCTTATTTATTGACACGCTATTTTTTTTATTAAACCGGGATAGTGACGCCTTTTGTTTGTTTCTCATAACCCCAGTCTATATCTTATTAAACCCTATTAAATCAAAAAATTCAAGTATTTGATTATTAAATAATCTAATTTTATAATCTTGGTTTTTCTTAGTCAATGTGCCGGAAGGCGTTGCCAGCCGCGTTGAGGGCAATGAAACCGATCAGAATGCTGACCACCATCCCCCCGATGGCCCCAGCAAAACCCGGCAAGAGACTATAGACCGCCACAGGGATGACGGCGCAGACCGCAGCGATAAACACTCCCAACTCATTGATGCTGGGGGCCTGGCCAGAAAGCAGGAGGTCAATCCGGGAATACCGGAAGATCATAAATGCTGAAACCCCCGCTGTGCTGGCGATCATCCCGGGCAGGCTCAAACCAGCGGACAAAAGAGGTTGATTGCCCAAAAGGGATCCAGCCGCCATTCCTAAAAGGCTGACCAACAGCAACAAGCCACCCGGAAAAGCCAGGTCAGCCAGAATAAAATCCAGCGGTTTCAGAGGCAGCTGCCGAAGGAGCGCCCAATGGGTCAAATCTTCTTTCAGCCTCTGGGTCAGGAACCGGGTGGCCTGCAATGCCCAGGTCAGGATCAGAAAGATGCGGCCGCCAAGGCTGGGAATGAAAACCAAGCCCAAGCCGACGCTAAAGAAGATCAGCAAATGATAGAAGTAGGAAAGATTAACCGACCGCCAGGATTGCAGCAGATCTTTCCAGATCGCAGCAGCAGACCCCTGCCAGCGGGGCAGCCAGGCCGACCGCCTGACGACGCCCAAGCGCTTTTGGGTCTTCCGATCCTGACCTCGATTGGTGAAGCCATAGCGGCGCAAATTGCGGTTCGTCTCCTGGGATTGCGTCTCCTGGGCGGCCTGGCTGGGGCTGAACCGGCCGGCGGATAGATAGAGCAGGAGAATCACAACCAGGTCCGCCAAGCCAGCGATTCGCAGAGCGGAACCCAAGGCGCCTTCGGTGAACCCCGCCCGCAGGACCGCGGGCAAAACGTCTGAAATTGCGGCCATCCAACTCGGGAGTCCCGCACCAAACGAAGCCAGCGCCCCGGAAAGGATCAATAACCCGACCACGCCAATGGTGACAACGGGAACGATCCCGGCCGCCTTCCGCCGCTGTCGGGACATGAACCAGACCCCGTTGGCCCAGGCCAGCCCGAAGGCGGCCAGGTGGAGCGGCAGCATCGCCAGCGCCGCCCGGAGGCCCCGAACAATGTATGCAAAGATATCCGGGTCGGTCCCCCCCTGCCGGGCCAGGTCCACCTCCGCCAGCGAAAACCCCAGCACCATGGCGAGGATCAGGAAAGGGATCACACTCCTGACCCAGGGCATCAGGCTCCAGCGCAGCACAAGCCCCCTCGGTTTGAGCGGCATCTGGCAAACCAGGTAAGCGTCCTCTTCCGAGAAAGCCACCGGGCTTCGCAGCAGAGAAAGCACCATAAGGGTCAGGAACCAGATAAGGATAATGATCAATTCCAACCCGATAGTGCCGGGCAGGATGGCGGATGGAAAAACCAAGGCCAGGAGCGACGCCCCCGTACCCGCAAACCAGACCAAAACCATAAACCACCAGACGCTGAAGAAAACCAGCAGGTAGACCAGATAAATCCGGTTGTCCAACGATCGGTCTTTGGGATTATAGGAAACAAGAGAGAGCCAGTAAGATAATTCTTCCATCTCCTGCCTGGAGCGGATCCAATGCAGCGCTCGCATCTCAAACCTCCCTGAGGACACCCTCTTCAACCAGGAACTGGCGGTCGCCAAATTGCTGTTTGATGATCGGGTTATGGGAGGACATCAGAACGCTCACACCCTGGTCCCGCAAAGCGAGGACCTTGTCCAGCAGGAGAGAAACGCTCTCCTCATCCAGGGCAGAGGTCGGCTCATCCAAGAGCAGGACCGTGAAAGGCCGAATGAGAGCCAGGGTGAGACTCAACTTCAATTGCATTCCCCGGGAATAATTGTGGGGGAAATGGTCGCGCGTTTCCCACAGGCCGAATTCCTTTAACAGCATTTCAGCACGCTGATCAAAACCGTCCAGAGCATTGTTGGCCATCGCCACATAGCGGAGGTGCTCCCAGGCCGTCAGGGTGGTATAAAAGCGCTGCACGTCCGGGACGAATGCCATCCGCCGGCGAACTTCAAGCTCATCAACCGCCATATCAAAAGAATCCACCACAACTTTGCCGCTGGAAGGTTTGATGAGCTTGGTGATGCAGGTCAAAAGGGTGGTTTTGCCTGAGCCATTCTGCCCGGAGAGGGTCGCAATCTCACCGGCTTTGAGCGAGAAAGACGTCGGCGCAAGGGCAACAAATTGGCCATAGCGTTTACTGAGGTCCTGCACAAGCAAACGTTCTTCCATATCTTTCTCGTTCATCCTTCCCCCGCGAGGGTCCAATGCATGAATGCTCAACTCCTTCATTATAGTATGCGTTTAGATGAGAAGGGTATCCAGAAGGCATCCATTTTATGGATACCATCGAATGATGCCACAGGATCAATCCTTGTCAGACAACAGACCCCATGTTACGATTAATCCGTAAGATGGAAACCACCTCACCTTTACCACAAGGAGTCTTCTATGTCTCGTATGTTTGTTCCGGGTCCAGTTGATGTCGATCCCGACGTCCTCGAAGCCCAGGCCAAGCCCATGATTCCCCACCGTTCGAAGGAATTCGATGAATTCTTCCGCGGCACAGAAGCCAAGCTCAAAAAGGTTTTTCTCACCGAAAGCCGGGTCTTCCAACCCCCCGCGACCGGTTCCGGCATGCAGGAAGCCGGGATCCGCAACCTGGCCCAAAAAGATGTCCTATCCTGTGTGAATGGCGCCTTCTCAGAGCGCTGGTATAAGGTCGCCCTCAGCAATGGCAAGCAGGCTGACCGCCTGGATGCCGCCTGGGGCAGTGCCATCCTCCCAGACCAGCTGGCGGACGCGCTGAAAAAGAAACACTACGAAGCCGTCACCATCGTCCACAACGAAACTTCAACGGGCGTTGAAAACCCGCTGGAAGAACTCGCTCAGGTCGTCCATGCGGTCAGCCCCGATACGCTGATCCTGGTGGATGCCGTCTCCTCGATGGGCGGCGTCAAGATTGAGACCGACGCCTGGGGGCTGGATTTTGTGCTGACCTCCTCGCAGAAGTGCTTCGCCATGCCGCCCGGCATGTCCTTTGCCGCCGTATCCGACCGGGCACTCAAGAAGGCCGAAACCGTGGAAAACCGGGGCTGGTACTTTGACCTGCTGCTGCTGGAAAAGCACCGCATCAAGAACTCCACCCCGATGACGCCCGCCATCTCCCTGATCTGGGCTTTGGATGCCGAACTGGATAAAATGCTGGCCGAAGGCATGGAAAACCGCTATGCCCGCCACATCGCCATGGCCGAACGCGTTCAGACCTGGGCCGAGCAGCACGGTATGCCGCCGCTGGCCGCCAAGAGCTACCGCTCCAAGACCGTGTCCTGCATCCAGAACCTCCCCGGGATCGACTTCGCCGATTTAAACGCCTATCTGATGACCAAGGATATGCGGATGGCCAATGGCTACGGCGACTTGAAAAACAAGACCTTCCGGATCGCCCACATGGGCGAAACCCAGATGCATCACATTGACGAACTGCTGGAAGCCTTCGAGACCTACCTGCAGAAGATGTAATCTGACCTCCCCGCTTTGAATAAACTGCCCGGTCAGCTTGATGAGTTTGGCCGGGCATTCCAATTTTTATGAGGATGATCGAATTATGGCTGAAACGTACCAGGTGACAATGGAAAAGATGGTCTACGGCGGCGATTGTATGGGCCACCTGCCGGATGGGCGCGCGGTATTCGTGCCCTTCGTGTTGCCCGGGGAAAAGGTCACGGTGGAGATCGTCGAAGAGAAGAGCCGCTTTGCCAAAGGCCGGGCAGTGCGCATCGCCACAGCCTCACCAGACCGGATCACCCCTCGCTGCATCCACTTTGAAGTCTGCGGCGGCTGTCAATATCAGGAGCTTGACTACGCGAAGCAGCTGGAGGTCAAACAGGCCATCCTGCTCGACCAGCTCCAACGCCTGGGCGGGATCGAGAACCCGCCGCTCCAACCAATCGTGCCCTCCCCCAGCCCCTGGAACTACCGCAACTACGTGCAGTTTCACCTGGGCCAGCAGGGCGAGCTGGGCTATATCGCCGCTGACGGCGAACACCTGCTGCCGATCTCGGAGTGCCACCTGCCAGTCGATGGGATCAACACTCTCTGGCCGCAGATCGAACTGGGCGAAGAATCAGGCGTTTTCCGGCTGGGCATCCGCCAGGACTCTTATGATGAGATCATGCTCATCTTGGAAGGTGAAGACCCCAAGCCCCCCGAGTACAGCGAAGACATCCCCGTTTCCGCCGTTTATACGCCCCCCGATTCCCGGCTGACCGTCCTGGCCGGTGAGGACCACCTGGTCTTCAAACTGCTGGATCGCAATTTCCAGGTCTCCGCCCGGTCCTTTTTCCAGGTCAACGCCCCCATCGCCGAGAAGATGGTCCGGCACTTGCTGGATCAGCTTGATTTCTCGGGCGGCCCCGCGGCTGTGGAGCTGTATGCCGGCGTCGGGCTGTTCAGCGCCTTCCTCGCGCCCCGGGTCAGGCAATTGATCGCGGTGGAGAGCGCCGGGTCCTCCTGCCATGACTTTGCCGTGAATTTGGACGAATTTGACAATGTGGCCCTTTATGAAGCCGAAGCCGAAGAAGTCCTCCCCGCCCTGGAAGAGCCGGTGGATCTGCTCGTGATGGACCCGCCCCGCGCCGGCCTGGCCCCCGCGGTGCACGATGCCCTGGGCAAACTGCTCCCCCGCCAGATCGCCTATATCTCCTGCGATCCGGCCACCCTGGCCCGCGACCTCAAGAAGATCCTCGCCAAAGGTTACGAGCTGGTCTCCATCACCCCCTTCGACCAGTTCCCCCAGACGAGCCATATCGAGAGCATCTCGCTGCTGAGAAGAACTGGTCAATAAAGCACTCATCCATTACAATCAAGAGAGAGATAAAAGCGTTCGAGACCTATGGTTCATCCGTTAATCGAGGGGACAATGAGTAGAAAAAATAAAGGAGGATTAGGCTGCCTCATCCTCCTGCTGCTCCTGATCATCTCGCCTGTCCAGCCGG